>Ga0214919_10010531_pt1 | contig 11694 bp, 17 predicted proteins | sample LL1503_MetaG_FD_177994 | JGI IMG/M metagenome (GOLD analysis project Ga0214919, IMG submission 177994) | Freshwater microbial communities from Lake Lanier, Atlanta, Georgia, United States - LL-1503 | ecosystem: Environmental > Aquatic > Freshwater > Lake | place: USA: Georgia | collected...
CGCCACACGCGTATTGTTTATTTTACAGAAAAAAAGCTGTATAAATACTATGAACCCTTTAATCATTGTCGCTCCAACGCTTGTGATATTGTTAGGTGTGATTTTAACGTCCAACAGTTATACTACATTGGAGTATCTAATGTTGGTGTTTTTTATATGCATCATTGTATTGTTGGGCGCAAACTATTTCTTTGGAATCCAGTTGACCGCTACCTTGAACGATCTATTCAATGCTCCCAAAGTCAATGTAGACATTGTTGAATCCACGGAAAAGGACACGGGAGGTTCTCAAACGTATCATGTCAAGGGACAATTCGACTACAAGTCATCGAGTGCCATATGCAAAGCGTATGGTGCAAAATTAGCTACACTCGACCAAGTGAAAGATGCGTACCATAAGGGTGGTGAATGGTGTGAATATGGATGGTCGGAAGACCAAATGGTCTTGTATCCTACCCAGAAATCGTCTTGGGAAAAATACCAAGAGACGGACCACAAAGAACAATGTGGGATTCCAGGTATCAATGGAGGATACAACATTCGCGCCAATCAAAAATTAGGCGTCAATTGTTTTGGAAAGAAGCCCGATGGCGTTGATCCCGTGGTGGAACCCGCCAAAGTAGAACAACAGGCCGCGTATTGGCAACAGAATTTAACCATCTCTCCATTCAACTACAAGTCTTGGAGTGAGTTTTAAATAAAATCGAAACGCAAAAGGGTAAAATTCCTAGGTAAACTGAAACATGGCAGAAAAATGGAAAATGGTCAAACGGATTGTATCGATGTGCCACGACCACAACGGTACAATCTTTGGAGGTGCCGCACGCGATTCGTACATTCACGATTACGATGCGCGTAAGTTTTGCCAAAAGTATGATGTAGAACAATACAATGACACGGAGATTACCGAGTTTCCTGGAAGATTTGTCGTCCCCAACGATGTCGATTGCGTTATATTGGCTCGAGACAGCGAGCGATTGATAAAACGAATTCAACGTCATTATCATGTTCGGGTTACCTTAGATGTGGATGCACATTACATGTCTGGATTAGAGATGCCAACCGGACATTATCGTTTCCACCGATATTCCATTGTAGACTTACATGACGTCCCCCTTGTCCTCCAATTGGATATGGTTGTACAGATGGAGGGTGAGGAACTCCTCTGCCCATTCAAGAATTACGACATGGATGTCAATGCGTTATGGTGGACGCGGGAAGATATGATGATCCATTCGATCCAATTAGATTGTGTTGGAAGATTGAACGATATTTACGGGATACCTACGTCTTTGCGAAATACCATCATCTATGCAACCCTGTTTGAAAAGATTCGCTTGAAAAAGGCGACGTGTACTTCACATTGTTCCTCGCGACGCATCCTCAAGATGAAACAAAAAGGTTGGGAGATCAACTACAAGTATGAGACAATTCGTATCAGTAATGATCCTTACGATGGAGTATGTGTGGTGTGCCAAGACACCATCGAAGGCGACCATTCGACTTTTGGGTGTAAATGCGCTCACATCTGTATGACGTGTTTGAGGAAACATTATACGTCTATTCTCCGATGCACCATTTGCAAAACCGAATTGGATCAAGAGTCCCTCCGAAATGAGGTTCGCATTTACAGCGCTATTCATTTCAACCTTGATTAATGAAGTTAACTTTTTTACGTGACAATAGGATTCGAACCTATGACCTCCAGGTTATGAGCCTGGCACGCTGACCTCTGCGCTATGCCACGATATGCGGTGATAGGGATCGAACCTATGACCTCCAGGTTATGAGCCTGTCACGCTAACCACTGCGCCACACCGCATTAGGTGGATGTTACTTCCACATCATCTATATTTCAAATTTATTTAAGTTGTTACAAAATATATTATGTCGCCGGCGTTTTGTAAACCTGGTCCACGAGTGAGCTTAATTGTTTCGTATTGGTATCGGTAGAAGATTGTATGGATTGAACTTTGGATTGAAGCGCGAGTAAATCATCCACCTCTTTCTTAAGCGAGTCTATGTTTTCTTGATTTTTTTTAGCCAATTGCAAGCAGGTCGTTTCGTCATAATTTTCGTAAGATTCCTTAGGCTTTCGTAATAAGTGGTAAACAATAAATGCGGCCAATAATGCAATGAGAAGGTACATGATACCTGAATAGATTTAAAATATCGCTTTAAAACAATGATTCAAAAAAGTAAAAACCAAGTCACCAATGTTCCAATCATGACGAAAAATTTCATTCCGAATTTATACGGCTTATCGTATCCAAGTGCACGCCCTATGCATATTTACCGTAAACAAGGCGTGTCCAATTCACTGAATACAAACAAATCCTTTCCATCGAGTTGTCAATGTTCTACCTCTCAGATTGTGGGAACCACGTTCAAACGACTTGGAAAAATGGACAATGGACAAAACAAAACCGATTGCTGTCCATTCATTATACGTACCGCAACAACCAATCTATCCCCCACGTATTATTCCAATTATTCCGCTTACTTGAAAAAACGCGGAAATACCTATTCGGAGAAAATGGTGTTTCATACCCTTCCAGGCATCGATTATACCTTGCAACCCGACAATCAATTACCGGATAGTAGTTGCTTTGAAGAAAATGCCGTCGTGGATGTACCTGCGTGCAAACGAACCATTTACAAACCGAACAATCCTGGATTTTCCACGGAAGGAAGTGTACAAAGTAGTGCTTACGTAGATCGCGTCAAATACAATGCCATTACGGGAAACAATGCCTCGTTCAATCGTACGTACAATGTGCGTTTTGCCTATACAACAGACACGTTGTTTTTCGTTAAAAATAAAACAGCCTTACCGTGTTATGCCGGGAAATGTAGTCCTGCAAATATGTTGTATGGGAACCGAACTTAAAAATTGAGTTGATTTATGTTAACAGAATTCGATCACAAAATGCTGCCCATTCGTGCATTGTACAATATCAAGGGCCTTTCGATGCCACGAACCCGAGTGGATTGGCGGACGTGCAAACGTGACGAGACAAGGCATATACTGATACATCTATGTATGTCCAAGTTCAAATATTTGCATATGCTAGATCTCAGCCGACAGCCGGTCGTAGACTCCAAGTGGGAGAAGGAAGATGCCGAGAACGTCATCCGTTTATTGGATACACAAAGGCGAAAGAGGCATTAGACCAAGTGAAAGACAAAGGATGGCAACAATGTGAACTAGCGCATCGTCGTGCACTTGTCCAATTGATGATTGGGTTAGTGGGACTACAAGAATATGCTCGTATTAAGGGTTATGAATTACACTTGATGTGAGGAATTTGGGTGTCGTAAGGCTCTTCAGTATAAGTATTTTTTTTCTTTCGTGTTTTTTGAATTTGTTTGAGAGATACTTTCATCAGTTTACAGAGTGCTTGATTGTGACAAGATTCGATGGACAGTTCTTTTATTTTTTCTTGAAAGGTTTTAATAGTCTTTTTCAGTTTTAACAGGTCATTGAAGACCAACGTATCGGGGGTAATGTCTTGGTTGTATTGAGTAAGACGACTCCAATAGATTGTTTCTGGTGAATGTTGAATGTAGGATTTCACCTTTCTTATAAAATGTTTCAACGTTAAATTTGTACCTTCATGTAGCGTAGTCGTCTCGTTGTACTCTGTTCCAAGTTTGTTGTATAATATTCGGGTAATGATATCCGTGACGGTCGTAATCCATACGTGTACCTTCACTTGTCGCTTTTCGGGTGGTAACATGGAATGAGATTTATACCGGACGACACGTGCAACCAATTGTTCATAATGGGCATAATTTAGCATAGGCTCAAGAATGTGCAATTGTCGGCATTCAAAGATACTGATGCCTTCCGTGAATAAAGGATGAACTAAAATGATTTGGATTCTATCTTTGGAACGCTCCGTGGTTTTGAACTGTTGTAGGATGTGATCGATGGACTTTTGCGACATGGAGGGTTCAATAAGGGCATAGGTTTTAGTCTTTTGACTCAAAAATTTTTCAAATAATAACAGACCTTCTTCATAAAAATTGGAATACACCACGGCAGATTCTTCTCCAATCGTCTGATATATGCCCTCAAATTTGGGAGGTATCGGGCCAATGTTGCCAATGATTCGGCCCTTGTCTTTGAACACGGATAAATCTTTTACATGGGTCGACAACGATTTATCCAATTCATACATATCTGGATCGATGCTTTTATCCAGTTTGGGCAAAGAGGTGAGTTTCAAGTCATAGGCATCATCATGACTTAACATATTATAGGTCATTCTCAGAAAGAGCAAGCATTGCTCAGGAGTATACGTAATGAAGGATTGTGTGATTTTGATTTCTGGAAACATGAAGCTTCCATTGGCTATTCTCTTTTTATAAAAGGGACAACACAACGTTTTTTTACTGGGAAGTATCTTGGACTGGGTCAAGGAATAACACGAATTGTGTTGATTTCTAAATCCGTTGGACGTATAGGTGATTAAATGATTGATATAGCCACTGGTGTCACTCGGCACTTCATAATAACTAATGTATTTAGAAATCACTTTACTTAATTTTGTGAGGTTCAAGAGTTTAATATTTTCCAATTCAGACAATCGGTTGATGTAGCAATAGACGGACAAGAAAATAGCAAGAAAGACTGGAATTAAGGGCATCATTAGGGTGGGAACGGCTGCCGTGGTCGCAATCGACATATTAAAGAGGGCTAAATAGGCTGCCACCGTTGTCATGGTGTTCACACTGGGGGCGACCGTACTATATTCAGCCCCCTCATAATAGTCGTCCTCTTCCTTAGTCTTTTTTTTACTATTCTTATAAAGATAATAATCCAAATCAGATTTAATCGGAATCATTTTCGAGGACATGGTGATCGAATATTTGACAAAATCCCACATATATACTGCAAAAAAAGCAAACCCCGTATACAAGGGAAGTTTAGACGTAAAGACTGGACTGAAATAACCACTAAAAAACGCAGATAGTTTATTGGTATAAAAGAACTGTTTTCGAAATTCCGTTTTCGAATAAGGGAGAATCGTTGTACCTGCTACAATATTGATGAGATATGTAATATCAAATTCATCCATACTAAAGGGAGTACCTGTCATTAACATTATTTTATCCATTTTTTTCAATCCGGATAAAACCGTAATGACCTCTGTAGCGGTGTACTTTTGTTTTAACAATTCAACGATATGATGACCTTCATCCATAATGAGGATGGTGTCATGGATATCCTTATTTTTCTGAAAATAATCCAACACCTCTTCGTAAAAGAGAAACGTGTATTCCCCAAGACCGTGTTCCTCCATCTCTCGCCCAAATCCGTATCCTTGAATCTCCTTTTCCCACACCGCTTTAATGTAGCTAGGCAATACAATGATCTTCTTTTTTTGATAAAAAGTATACATAAACTGAATCCCTGTTGTTGTTTTTCCGGTACCCATATAGTGATTGATGAGGAGTCCCTTTTGGTCAGGTTGTTCTACCGCCAAAAAATACGATGGATAAATTTGATGAAGTAAAATGGTCTTTTTGGCGTGTTCGGCGTGCATTTTAAAGGTAAATTGTTCCAAGGTATTTACAATCCCATTTATTTTTGAGGTGGTTTCGCGTTTATACATACATAAGGCGGGTATTTTTACAACGTGGAAATGATTTCACCGTTTTTGTACACGTAACATTTGAACTGTTGTTTTTTGGGTCGAGAGCAGTAAATGTTATTGCTTGAGATGGTGTTATAATACAATAATTTGTCTCCACCTGCTGTTTGGATAATGATATAAGAGATCCAACTAAGGAAAGCACCTAAGGTGAATCCTGAGAAAATGCCAATCGGTTTCGTACAATTTCGTAGTTTGAATAAGGTATCCGTCACCAACATTGCTAAAAACCCAACAATAACGTAGTAGTTCCAATCCTTGTTTTGATACATTGGTAAAATCAAATACGTTAAGGTGAATACAATGAAAAAAGTAGAGACGGAAAGATTTGGATAATTGGAAAAAAGGTCAATGATTGCCGGTGCTTTTTGACAATCGTTGATTTCTGATTTAAATAATTTGGTATTACCTAAAAAGATTACGAGGACGATTCCCACAATCATACACCCGAGCCATACAAATCCTTTGACGTCACCATTGAACATAGAGGTCATCAACATGAATACGGCGATGAAAAGGGGGGACATTTGTAGAAAATCGTTTGAAGTAAGTGCCATACTCTACAAATGTATAAAAATGAAACACGATATAAAATGGACAAGAAAGAAATCAAGGTTGACTTGTTTGAATAGGTCGTATTGTTTTGTAGGCGAATTTTGCTCCTAATTGACTCGTTTTGGTCTAGGTTTTCTCAAAGATTTCTATAAAATTGAAGCGGTTTGCCAAACTACCACACTTTAGACCTCTGCCATAATGCAATCACGCATCCGAGCTTTCGACAATGTGTACCGCGAGCGCCTGCTGGGGCGCTTGTTCGTGGTTGGACCTGGCCAAGACGACGACCACCGCGCGATGCTTGCCGAGTTTCAGCTTCCCCGGCCTCCTCTCGTCCGCCAAACCAACCGCCATCACCTGCTTCCCGCCGCGAAACTTGAGCAATGGTGGGCCGCGACAACCGCCGAGGAACGCGACGGAATCATGGCGGAGTACGAAGCTGGTGAGGCTTGGCCAGCGGTAGCGGAGTACCAAGACGACCTTCCGGAAGACGACGAGGAGAGAAACGCGGGTGTACTGTACTTCGAAGACTTCAACGAGGTGGCCGCCATTTTTCTGGAGTAATACCAGATAAGTTTTTTTTGCTAATTGAATCGTTTCAAAACTACAAAACACTTTAGCGCTCTGCCATAGAGAATAAACAATGGGTTCCGAGACCGAATACGAAATGTATGTCGAGCTGCACGGGACATGACCTGACCTCCAAGCAAAACTTACCGGACCAGACGCGGACCGGGTTGGAGGATGCCTACAATCCTACATCAATGCCCACTACGTAAAGGTCAACACTAGGGAATCTTTTGAAAAACTCAAGGCAGAAGACAACAACGTCGACCACGCCTACCAAGAAATGCGACTCATCCTGATTCACGAGGCGGTTATATTTAACGAACTCCGAACCCTGGTGACCGACCAATCGTAAGTTCCCGCGAAATTTTTTTCTCTAAGATTTCTCAAAAACAGATGGCAACTCGTTTTTGACTTTGATATCGATGTGGGTCGCGAAAAATGGCGCAACAGCGACGTACACATTGAAAACAAATAAACCAAAAGGATTTAAATTATATTTTTTTGAGTATATAATGGAACGTTTGAAACAAAATATCAAGGATTGGGTCAAGTTAGACGAGGAGATGGCAGAACTGCGTCAACGAATGCGGTCTCTCAATCAAGCCAAAAAGGCCTTGTCGGAGGGATTGTTGACGATTATGAAGGATCAGAAAATCGATGAGTTTGACTTGAATAACGAAAGCAAGTTGGTTCGGCAAACCAAAAAGACGAAACAACCCATTAACAAAAAACAATTGATGACGAGTCTAAACAAATATTATGAAGATGAAAGAGATGCTCAGAAAGTGACTGAGTTTATTTTGAATTCTCGACTCGAACGGTTGAGTGAGTCTATTTGTAAAAAATAAAGTACGATCTAATCTAATTCAGTCCATGTATCTGATTCAGCATCATAGAGACCCCAATAAGAAATGACTGATACACAATCGATATCCCTATTCATTTCTTCATGTTTCACATCCACCCAATCGGGTTCGGTGAAAGATAAATAGGATTGGATACATCCCAATAAACTATGGATAAAAGGAACACGTCCAGGAAATTGTGCCAACATTGTGGGCTTTTTCATTCGAGACGCATACATTCTAATTCAATTTTTTAATTTGTGTACAAATGGTTTTATAAAATGATTTCCGTGTAAAAGAATATATTACAAAGCATATGGATTACGTGAACAAGGTCGCACTCTCGATTTTATATGCGATGATCCTGGTCGTTGTGTTTACCAGCATCATGACCTTTATTGACGTGGACCCCCAAACCTACAATCCGTTCATGTACTTTATGTTACTTTTGCTGCTTTTTTACCTTTTTCTTTCGTGAACGTTTACGTTTCTTACGTCTTCGTGTACCCCCTGTATTTGCATTTCCACACGTGCCTGCTGCTTGCCCTATACAATGGTTGTATCCTCCCAGTGCATTTGCCTGCAATTGTTTTCCTGCCATACCTTGAATGGCTGCATTCGCGTCCGGACCCGCAGATAGTCCCGAACTCCCAAATTGGGGTACAGTAACTGCGCCTCCACGCTTTCCACCATTGGCTAAAGTGTTCTGGGCATTACGACTCTCGTTCATATTTTTGATTTGCATGCCTGCAGTAAGACCTGTTGTTTTTGCTTCAAACATACGTTCAAAGTATAAAAAAATAATGGCCGGGAACGATAATGTTTAGTGATAATGACAAGGTTCAATTACGCCAGATGATTGAGAAAAACAACGTGGTAGACAAGACCGAGCAGATACGCGAATTAAAACATAGTGCCAAAATACGCGAGGACATTATTGCATTGATTCAACTCAAACAAGAGTATGCAGAATTGTTGCGAACGGACAAGGAAACGTTTGAGAAAATCTCTGTGCAAAAATGTCGATTTCTTTTTTTCCATTATATGGAGTTGTACAACTTAATCCTAAAGGAATCCATGGACCTCAAAATATTAGATAAACTCATCGATGTATTGGGACGAATTGAGAACAACGAGCTGGATCAACACGAAGGAAGTTTTTTAGTAGGGACGTACTTGAAGGAAATCTACATTGATGGGAAATTGGCCGAATCGAAACGCACGGATGAGTTGTATCCTTCGATACCCAGAGTAGACCCCAAAAAAATAGCATGGTCTGAATTTAAAAAATAAGGATACTATATATGAAAGGATTTTCGGGCATTTCACCTAAAGTAACCAACACGACTCAACAGGGGAACTCCAACGTGGCTCCTTTAGGAGAAGCCAGCCAAATACCACTTGATCGTACCATAATACGAACTGTATTTCCAAACTCATCCGTGTTCCAAGGCGTCCCCGTGTTTTCCAGGTCATGGCCTCAAACCCCATTTCGAGTGGCGATGAATGCAGGGGATTTACTGATGCGTCAACGTAAACCCGGTGGGTCGAATCAGATTAAGGGTTCGGTAGGAACGGCCGGTGCTTCACGATGGTCATTGAGTGTCACGGACAATGTACATTCGGGAGACGGAGCATCGGGAAATCAACATTACGTGTACGACAGTTCGGTCTACACCCGTTACAAGAAATTACATCAGAAACAGAAGAATTACAACGATTACAGTTTTGGAGGGTCCAACAATGGTGCCTATACGGCCATTATGGCGATACGTTCTTATTAATCTCTATGAATAGTATGTTGACACGTAAAAACAGACGTAGCAAACGTATCCGTAAAGGGGGTAAGTATGAACCAGATGCCCCCGTTGTACTAGAATTACCCGTCGATGACCCCATCATCGTCTTTTCAGAAGGCATTAAGCAACAACTCATTGAGAAAATGAAGATGAAATACGATAAACTGGGATGGTTTAGAAAAAATGTTGTCGCATCACCCCCAGGATGGTTTGCATCTAAATCTAGATTTCTGGTAACACCAGACATATCCACTATCCTTCCGCTTATTTCAGAAAAATTAAATAAACACGGGCTTCGAGTGAAACGAACATTAACACCGTCGGACTACACTATAGAACTAGAATATGCGAACGCGGGAAATAAACCAGTTAAATCAGACTTTGTCATTCATCAAGAGAATGAGGGCGATATAGATGGGGTGCGCGTGCTTACGGTTTTTTTAGACATGGATTGTGATGGAGGCGAATTAGTGTTTTATTCACCCGACGAAGAAAAGATTGAATCCTTTGAAGGTAAAACCAATTCTAAGATGAAAAAAATAATAATGTATGATGGAGAATTATACAATAAACCAGAGCCCATTACCAATGGAAAGCGTGTCGTCATAACCTATCTAATTCGAGAGGCTAAATGACTTGAACACGAGTTAGACGAAATGTGTGATACATATAATAGATTCCATTTATCAAGAGAATCGTCATGGCCACTGCAATCACAATAACGAATACGAGAAACTCTTGCATTTTATAGAAATTATAAAATGCATAGTCTAAATCAATTTTATTCCAAATAAATTGAAATTGATTTCTAGGTTGATGTAACCCAAAAATGTGTTTTCTATTCTGTAAACCTGAACGAGATCCTGTCTGTCCGTTTTGCGAGAGAGAAACGTACTGTTCAGAACATGAAATGGAGCGCAAACATCTCCATAGAGTTTCGATGAGAGACGAAATGGAAGAATTATCTGAATTATCAGCTGCAGCAGAATACATTGAATCTTATCTGGAACAATTGTATCTACTATAAAATTGAACATTTTTGTCGGAACTCACACTACGCATAAAATGTTCATTCTTTCCAAGCTCTTCTACTGGTTTTACCCAATGGTTACCGAAACATTCGACACGGAAGAGACCAAATACGAATGTGATGAAGAATATGAAAGCCTTTACGAACCTTAAACGATTTAAAGTTTAATTCGTACGTCTACTATGCAGTTTGGTTCTGAAATATGGCGAAAAATAACCATTGCCGCCAGTTTAATGGTAGTAGGTACTGTCTTATCAGTATCTTTTTTTATAATATCACAGAACCGATTGTAACAAATTGAAATGAAAGATGTATAAACAATGTATCAAACCAAAAATGGAATGTATGGTTTGCTTTGAAGAAATGACGTCATGGAACACTCATATTATGGCTTGCTCGCACACGATTTGCATTGAGTGTGCGGCAAGGATTCAGACAATGAGTGACGAAACGACCAATTTGAGTGACGAAACGACCGATTTGAGTGACGAAACGACCAATTTGAGTGACGAAACGACCGATTTGAGTGACGACTATGAAGTCGAAGATATGGTTCCAGAGTTCCAATGTGCCCAAGACCAAGAGATGCCCCTGGATTACACGATAAAGTACTCAAAGGAAGGGATCAAGGTAACACGCGTCAACTACTTTCTGCTGCGAGGACACAATAACCCCTTGCAGTGCCCCTACTGTCGTCGATACGAGCCCGCAATCTACGATTTCAGTTACATTCGTTATTATGTTCCCAAACATACCCTTGAATGGAATATTCTTGAACGCAAGCTATATTCGGGATTCACTTCCTTCACGATGAGCAAGGAGGGTCAAACCTTTGCGTTTAAACTATCCAAGGATGAAACTTGTCTGCGTATTATGTGGACGGAAGTCAACACGTATGCGTTCACAATGCCCAAACCTTACACCAAACTCTATTCAGACCACAAGGTGATTCCGAAGTACAAGGATTCGCGAACCTACAATCGCTCGAAACGATACGTGAAGATGATTCGTTAAGAATACCTCATTTTTTCAAATTCTGTCCACACGGACCACAATCTTCGTTGGATAAATCTATTTTTGGTTCATCTCCACCGGTTTCTTTCGGTATCCACCTTTACGAATTATTTGTGATTTTTTTAAATGTTATTTAAAAAAATCGCAGTATTCAAACTTTGCATAAGGCTTCAAACGTGATGAATTTTTCATAGCCTCCACCTTCTCGGTCGGCGGTGAAT
>Ga0214919_10010532_pt1 | contig 11693 bp, 9 predicted proteins | sample LL1503_MetaG_FD_177994 | JGI IMG/M metagenome (GOLD analysis project Ga0214919, IMG submission 177994) | Freshwater microbial communities from Lake Lanier, Atlanta, Georgia, United States - LL-1503 | ecosystem: Environmental > Aquatic > Freshwater > Lake | place: USA: Georgia | collected 2015-03-15
TGCATCGGCTAGAAAATGGTAGTGATTATCTGGCATACCGCTTGATGGATACCACGATTGACCAGTATTTTGTGGTTTTGGAAAAAATCAGCGATAAGATTGAGCGGATTGAAGAAAATATCATCATCAGCCCAACGCAGGATAATGCGCGGGAAATTTTTCAGTTAAAACACAAAATATTGCTGCTACGTAAGGCGATCTGGCCGATTCGCGAAGAGATCAGCCACTTGCTACAGGCTGATCATAAATTTATCACTTCGTTTACACGTCTTTATCTGCGCGATCTTTACGATCATGTAGTGCAGGCAATTGACGCGGTTGAAACTTTGCGTGATATGGTCTCAAGTATCATGGATATTTATTTATCCTTGGTAACTAATAAAATGAATGAGATCATGAAAGTATTGACAATAATTTCTACCATTTTTATCCCGATTACTTTTATTACCAGTTTGTATGGTATGAATTTTAAATACATGCCTGAACTGGATTGGCGCTACGGCTACCCGTGTGCGCTCTTGGTAATGGGCTTAATCTCGTGTGGGATGCTGCTGTTTTTCCGGCGTAAGAAATGGATTTGATTTAGCATATATCCGCAGAATTACTTACCGCGGATATTTTAGCTCTGTAGTAAATTCAGGTTAAAATTTGAATTTTATCCAGATAAAACTTTTTAAAAATTATTGTCCAAGATTAGCACAAGCCTGATTTAGTTCCTGCCACGCGCTCAGATTTTCTGGTTCTACCCAGTTATAAGCGATTTTGCGCCAATTAGGTTCATCGGGATTTAATCCCAGATATTCAATATAACCACGCTCACAAATAAAAAACTGTTGCTGGTAGGGTAATAGATAACCATCAGAAGCTTTTAATATCGCTTTGGCTTGTGTATAATTGCTAAACCATTGATTGAAAAATCCACCTTGTGGAATAAATTTGCTTAACTGTGAATGTTCAAAATAAAATTTACAATTCGCCCAATTTGCAAAGCCATAATCAGCGGCAAAATAACCCAGACAATGTTTGAGCTGGATATCTTCGGCGGCTAACTCTAAATTGATGCTTTCTAAATAGCCCGCAATTTTTGCCAGCGCATCAGCTTTAAGCTTATGGTCGGAAGAATTAATCTTTTTGAGTAAAATTTGTGCCTGAATTTTGATTTCAGATAGTGAAATAATGCGTGAAGAATTATTCATAAAAAACTCCTATATGTTATTTGCCACAACCCATAATTGGCGTATATAAAAGTATGAATAAATACTTAAATGATTTGAATTGGGTGATGTCCTCTTTTATGGGTTCAGGTAGCCCAATCTGCCTGATCGGGCGAATTATAGCATAAGCTTGGCTGTATTTTGCAAAAAAATTGAGTAATGTGAAGCAGTTGCAGCATCAATGCTCAGGTTACTGTCATGGCTAATATGTTAAAATATGCCTCCTATTGTTGCAAAAATGTAGTTAGAATGAAAGAGGACTATGGCTTATAGCGAAGCAGATACCAAAGCAAAATTGATTACGCCAAAATTAAAAGAGTCCGGCTGGATAGAAGCAAATTTAGTTAGAGAGCATGGTTTTAAATATTACTTTACCGATGGCAGAAAATTACCCGGAAATAAGCGCGGTAAAAGATACGCGGTAGATTATCTGTTAAGCTATAAAAATGTTAATCTGGGAATAGTCGAAGCCAAAGCTGAGGATAAAGACCCACTGGAAGGCTTGCAGCAAGCAATTGGCTACGCTGAAAAACTCAAAGTTGATTTTGTTTATGCGACCAATGGACATAAGATTTATGAGCATTCATTGCTAACAGGCTCAGGTCAGTTTATTGAAGATTATCCCGCACCAGCAGAATTATTTGCACGTAAATTTGGCAATGTAGCTCCACAAACTGAAAAAATTATTACTTATCCGTTCCACATTGAGGGAACGATGAAGCCGCGCTTTTATCAGCAAATTGCGGTACAAAAATCAGTCGAAGCGATAGCCAATCAGCAAAGCAGAATTTTGCTAACTCTGGCAACTGGTACCGGAAAAACCTATATCGCCTTTCAAATTGTTTACCGTTTATTTCAAGCGCTATGGAATCGTGACGGCAGCAGTCGCCGACCACGAGTTTTATTTTTAGCCGATCGCAATATTCTGGCTGATCAAGCTTTCAATACTTTTAATCCGATCGAAAAAGATATTATCCGTCTTAACGGCAAAGAAATCAAAAGCCGTGGCGGAAAAGTTCCGACTAATGCCAATGTCTTTTTTGCGATTTATCAGGCGGTGGCAGAAAATAAAAATCGTCAGAAAGATATCGCCAGCGAAGATGAAGAGGCGGATATTACTGCCTACTATAAACAGTATCCGGCGAATTTCTTTGATTTGATAATCATTGACGAATGTCGTCGTGGGAGTGCCAACGACCAAAGCAGTTGGCGCGATATTCTTAATTATTTTGGCTCAGCGGTGTATCTGGGCTTAACCGCCACCCCGAAACGCGATGATAATGGCGATACTTACGAGTATTTTGGCATGCCAGTTTATGAGTATTCGCTCAAAGACGGGATTAATGATGGATTTTTAACTCCCTACAAAGTCAAAAAAGTACAGACCAATATCGATGAGTATCAATTTGACCCCGACGATATTATTAAGGGTGATTTACCCAGCCAAATAGTTAAATTGGAACAGTTTGAACGTGAAGTAATTATTCCCAAACGTACCGAGCTAATCGCTAAAACTATTCTCAAAAATATTAACCCACTGGATAAAACGATAGTCTTTTGTGTCAACCAGCAGCACGCTTTGGATATGCGAATTGCAATTGATAAATTCAAAACCGTTAAGGATAATAATTATTGCGTGCGGATTACCTCGGATGAGGGCGAGATCGGCAAAGATTTGCTGGAGCTATTTCAGGATAATGATCGGGATATGCCAGTAATTTTAACCTCGTCTAAAATGCTGACTACCGGCGTTGATGCGCGGAATGTGCGCAATATCGTGTTAACTGCGCCGATTAGATCCATGACTGAGTTTAAACAGATTATCGGACGTGGTACCCGAGTATTTGAGGGTAAAGACTTTTTCACGATTATTGATTTTGTCGGGGCGACTAAATTATTTTATGATGATCGTTGGGATGGCGAACCAGTAGACACGACCACCACGACCACTGTTGCAACAGTTGAGATTGATGAGCCAGTCGAAGTCAATCAACCAGAAGATAATCCGCCTATCGACACTCCAGATAATCCCGCAGATATTAATATCGACAATGGTGGGAGTGTTGAAGAGCCACCAACTTATGAACCAAAACCCAAAGTAGTAATTGAGATAAAAAATAAAAAACTCAGGGTAATCAATATCGAAACTTCCTATGTTGGTGAAGATGGCAGACCGCTTTCAACTAAAGACTATCTGGAATTATTGATTGATATTTTGGGCGAATTTTATCAGGATGGCGATGGACTGCGTGAAATCTGGAGTAATCCACTTAACCGTAAGAATTTACTCGAGCAACTCCGTAGCCGTAATATCGATGAAACTCAGCTCAATGATTTAAAACAGGTTTTTGATGCCGAAAATAGCGATATTTATGATCTTTTGGCGCATTTGTCATTCAATCTGGAAATTAAAACTCGCCAACAACGCGCCGAGAATGCCGAGCAGTCCGAATTTGTCAGAAATCATGCCAACCCAACTGCCCAGCAATTAATCCGCTTTATCCTAGGGCGCTATGAAAGCGATGGCTTTACCGAACTTGCTGATGATAAACTCAGTACACTGATCAATCTCAGCGGACTTGGTACAGTCCGAGATGTGGCGGTGAATTTTGGCGGGATACCACAATTGCAAAAAGAGTATTTTGAGTTACAGAGGGAGATATATAGATGAAAGCTATTGGTGTAAGAGTATCTAGTAAAGGGGTGTATGCAAGTATTTTATCTACAGATGGTGGGGTTGATAATTTATACTTTGAAACACCGTTAATTTATAATTTTAACGATGATTTATCTAAGATATTAAAGTGGCATCAAAATAATCTAAGTTCAATTATCGCTACTGAGAAAATAAAAGGGTTGGCTATAAAAAAAATCGAACGAAGTAGTTTTCATGGCCGACCCAAAGATTCAGATATTCAACGAATGTATTTAGAAGGTATGATTCTGGCACTAGCTGGTACGGGTAATTTAATTAGCCACAGTTATTACAAAGCAAATATTAAATCAGTATTAAATATTAGTAGTGATTATGAAAGTGAATATGCTACTGTATTATCTGGTTTTTCTTTGGAGAGAAACTTAAAAGCAGAAGAAGTGGATGCAATTATGGTTGTATATACACTATTAAAAGAGGAAAATTTATTGTGAGTGAGAAAATAAAAACTGATGTTTTTGTAGAATTTCGAGAAGAAATAGGCCAAAATGAAGGTAGAAACTCGCTTACATTTTTAGGATATGACCGTCAGCTAAATATTGAACTGGTTATTAAAGAATTTGGAGCACCACAATTAAATAATGAAGAACCAAACGATTCTATGTCGGAGCGGTATAGTCATTATTTTAAAGAAGCGCAAATGCTTAATAAGGCACAACACCCGAATGTTTTACAAATCTATTATGCAGGTTTTGGTGAACGGCAGGATGATCGTGTTGTTAGAATAGCAACCAAACATTTAATAAAAGGATCGTTAGATAAGTTTCTTAGAGACAATTTGGATACTGATTTTTTTATTCCGATACAGGACATAATAGATATGTCAAACCAAATTCTGCAAGGCTTAATCCATATACATCGACAGGGTATATTACATTTGGATTTAAAACCAACGAATATTTTATTGGAAGATAACAGCGATTTAGTTATTGCAGATTTTGGACAATCAATATTCTATGAACCAACAAATGCTTTGATACCAGGACAATACCATTTTCATTTAGCGCCTGAAATTTTACGTGGTATAATGCCAAATCATCAAACAGATATATACCAACTTGGTGTGACGATGTACCGCATATGTGGCTATGACTTATTTCATGAACAGCTACAAACATATTCCGAAAATGGAGTGTTTAATACCAATAAATTTGACTCAGACATCATTAATGGGCTTTTTCCAGATAGAAATAAATATCATAACTATATACCTAAATCATTAGTTGAAATTATTAATAAATGTATGATTACTGATCCTTCACTGCGTTATCAAAGAGTTTTTGACATTATGCATGATATTAATAGAATAGCTGACTATCAAATTGAGAAATGCAGAAGCACAGAACAAATTAAAGTTAAGAATAATCATGGGATATTTGAATTAGATTTTATTGAAAACGAAGTTATAGTTTATAAAAAAACGGAAGTAAGAAGAAGTGAGGTATATAGAAAAATAGGAGTTACAACTGATAATGTGAGAGGTATTATTACTAAACTGAGAACTGGCAATATTTTAAGGTAGAGGTTTATTATGTACAACTGTAAGAAGTGTAATCAACCAATGAAAATTGACTATTTAAAATTTATTGAAAACTCATATTGTGATAAATGTACTGTAAGTATTAAGTATTCAAACAAACTAATTAAATTTGGGGTATTAAGACCACTTAATTGTAAGACCAATAAAAGAGCATAAATGGAAAATAAGATCAACCGCATAACCGACATACTCCGCCGTGATGATGGCATCAGCGGGGCAATGATGTACACCGAGCAAATTAGCTGGATATTGTTTTTAAAATATCTCAATGATTACGAAGAAGCCAAGCATGATGAAGCCCTACTGGATGGCAAAGAATATACCTATATCCTCGATGAGAAATACCGCTGGAGCAACTGGGCGTGCCCGCAAAAAGACGGCAAATTAGACAAAATCAATGCCAAAAGCGGCGATGATTTACTACTGTTTGTTAATGGCAGCCGTCATTCTGATGACGTTGGGTTATTTGATTATTTGCGCGGTTTTAAGTCGATTAATGAAGATTTTAAATCGGTGCGTTATAAAATTGGCGCAATTTTTGAGTTTTTGGATAATCGCATTGCCAACGGGCATACTCTCCGCGAGGTGCTGGATTTAATTGATGAGATGAATTTTCATAGCCAAGCCGATTTATTTCAATTATCGCTGATTTATGAGAAATTGCTCAAAGATATGGGCAGCGATGGCGGTAATAGCGGTGAGTTTTATACTCCGCGCCCACTGATTAAAACGATTACGACGGTGGTTAATCCGCAAGTTGGCGAAACGATTTATGACCCAGCTGCTGGTAGTTGTGGCTTTTTGATTGAAGCCTATAATCATATCCGCTATATTGACGATGAAACGACTAAACCTCGCGATTTATCAATCGAGCAGTATAAATTTTTGCGTGAAGATACCTTTTTCGGTAATGAAAAAACGCCATTATCTTACGTGATGGGCGTGATGAATATGATTTTGCACGGTATCGAAGCGCCGAATATTGCTAAAACCAATACTTTAACCCGTGATATTCGTTCATTTGAAGAAAAAGATCGCTATAATTGCATCTTGGCTAATCCGCCTTTTGGCGGTAAAGAAAAAGAACAGATTCAGCAAAATTTTCCGATCCAAGCCAATGCTACCGAGTTATTATTTTTGCAGCACATGATGAAAAGCCTGAAGGTAAATGGGCGCTGTGGTGTGGTTATTCCTGAAGGGGTTTTATTTCAGACCAATAACGCATTCCAAGCCGTCAAAAAAGATTTATTGGAGCGCTTCAATGTCCACACCATCGTATCATTACCCAGCGGAGTATTTTTACCCTATAGCGGAGTTAAAACTAATGTGATTTTCTTTGATCGCAATGGTTCAACCTCCGAGATTTATTATTACGAAGTAAATCCACCGTATAAACTTACCAAAAATAAACCGATACAAAACGAACATTTTGAGGAGTTTTTGGCATGCTGGCAAGAGCGTAAACTAACTGAAAATAGCTGGCTTGTCAATGTCAATGATATTAAAGATTATGATATTTCTGCTAAAAATCCGAACAAAGCCGAAGCCGTGGCACATGTTTCTCCGCTGGAGCTGGTGGCGACAATCAAGCAAAATAATACTCAAATTGATGAGCTGATGACTGAAATCGAAGCTATTTTGCAAGGTAAGGCTATCAATGAGTGAGTTATATCAATTGCCTGATGGTTGGGAATGGAAGAAATTAAATGAACTTACTGAAGTAAATATTGGTAAAACGCCAAGTAGAAGCAAACCAGAGTATTTTTTTGGCAATAATATATGGCTATCTATTAGGGATCTCAAAGGTAAGTATATATCAGATTCAAATGAGAAAATAACTGAAGAAGCAATTAGAAGTTCAAATATTAAAGTGGTAAAAAAAGGAACTCTATTAATGAGTTTCAAATTAACATTAGGCAAAACTTCATTTGCAGAATGTGATTTATACACGAATGAAGCAATTGCATCATTACCAATAAAAAAGGAATACTTATTAGATAAGTATTTTTTAGAATATGCTATTGGCGTGATTGATTTAGAAAAAGAAGTTGATAATGCAGTAAAAGGTAAAACCTTAAATAAAGAAAAAATAAAGAACTTAGACATTCCACTTCCGCCACTAGAAGAGCAAAAAAGGATAGTGCAAAAATTGGATGCGTTATTTGAGCGAATTGATAAAGCAATTGCCATACTCCAAAAAAATATAGCTGCCGCCGATAATTTTATGAATAGCGTCCTCAATGATGTTTTCTCCGATCTCGAACAAAATCATGAAAAAGATAATATCGGAAATATATTAGAGGTTTTGACAGATTACCACTCCAATGGTGCATATAAAACATTAAAAGCAAATGTTGAATTATTAGATCATGAAGATTATGCTATTATGGTGAGGGCAACAGATCTAGAAAATAATGACTTCTCAAAAAATATAAAATATATAACTAAAGAAGCTTATAACTTTATGTCAAAGTCAAAAATTTTTGGTGGTGAGATTATTGTTCCGAAGATAGGAACAATTGGAAATGTATATTTTATGCCATGTTTAAATAGACCAGCTTCGTTGGCGATGAATACTTTTTTACTACGGTGTTCAGATCGTGTCATAAATAAATTTTTGTTCTTATATCTCAAATCTCCAAGAGGACATGAAGCTATTTTAAGTCGTGCAAATGGTGCAGTAACCAAAACAATTACAAAAGATGCAATTAAGTCAATTGAATTACCTCTTCCATCCGGATTAATGCAGAAAAAGACAGTTTCATATTTAGATGAAGTATCCGCAAAAATTGAGCAGATGAAATCAGCTCAACAGCAAAAAATGCAAAACTTGCTTGATCTAAAATCATCAATCTTAGATCAAGCCTTCCACGGTAAATTATAAGGGGTCAATTAATGAATGCGTTACTCCTTGGGGCTGGAGCTTCCTTTGAATGTGGTTTACCATTGATAGATGAATTGACTGTGACATTAAAGAAAGCTCTAAATATTGGAAAGTTAAAAGAATATAAACCAGATTTTTATGATGAGTACATTGATATTATTCAAAAAATGTATCAATCAAATATGCATTATGAAAGCATGATTGGATATTTTGAAGTACTATCTAATCATTCGCATGACAATAATATCAAAGAAAAGGCTGATTCAGCAAGAGTTTATTTCATACAAGCTATTCACATGTTGTTATTGGAACAGCACGTAAAAAATCAATTATACTGTTTGCATTCTATAAATGCTTTTGCTGGACTAAAAAATTTACTTAATCTGGATGCTCCATTATGGGTATTCTCACTGAATCATGATCTAATTATGGAGATGGTATTTGCTAAATATGCTATTCCGTATAAAACTGGTTTTTGGGGTTCTAAAAGATTAAATATCAATTCTTATTCATCAAAAAATTCAATATTAGTCGAGGAGTTAACTCGAAAAAACATAGATGCAAACAATTTTGATTTTTTACGAAACGGTGAAACTGGTGTAAACCTAATAAAATTACATGGTGGGTTAGATATTTTTGCTGTAAATGATGGCAAAGATTATCTTAAGGTTGTTACGCAACAAAATAATCCATCGTCTGGTTTAAATGCAGTGAAAAAAGTATTAGATGTAGATATGCAGATAGCTGCATATGACAAGATACATGTTACAAATGAACATTGTTATTTAGATGACTCAAATGTTATTCAATTTTTACGAAATAGTTTGCTGACTGGGGCACATAAATTTACGGATCGAAATACACAAATTATTCCGCCTGAATTTTTATCTCAATTCAAACTAAATATAAATTATGCAGTTCATCTAATCTGTATAGGATATGGTTTTGGTGATAATCATATCAACCAAGTTATAACAGAGTGGTTATCTTTAAATGGGCGCAGTTTAACGATTGTAGATCCATTTAGAAAAGAGGTTCCTAGTTGTATTGCTCATTTATCACTTCGGGTTACAATTTTAAATAAAAGAACTACTGAGTATTTTATTGATTTAAGTGATGAAGGCACTGTTTATAAAAGTGACTTGTTAAAGCAGTTTAACATTAAGAGTCAATTGAGAAATAATCTTCGGGAGAGTTTGATTAAGTAATTATTTTTTGTATATTTTAAAAAATTACGGCATAGCTTGTTGATAAGCTAAAAATTAAAAATCAAATTATAACGGTACTAACATGCTATAATCTTGTTTAATTTGCAAAAATTTTGCAAAAATTGTATTTTAAATTAGGTATTGCCATGATAATAAACTTTAGTGTGAAAAATTTTCGGTCGATAAAAAACGAAGTTATTCTTGAATTTAATGCTAGTAGTGATAAAGACCATCCAAATTTTATAACCGAAACTAAATATTGTAATATCCTGAACGCAGCCGCCGTTTATGGCTTGAATGCTTCGGGTAAATCTAATCTTGTCCGCGCTATGCAATTATTTAGTATTCTGCTTAACTCATCAGTAAGAAATGAAACGCTATTAGCACAGTTAATTGTGCCATTTGCCTTTGATAATCAATCAACAGAAATGGCATCTGAGTTTAATATTAACTTTATAAGTGAAAATGTGCGCTATGAATATGGGTTTAGCGCGGATAGACAGCAAATTTATTCAGAATGGTTATACGCTTATCCAAACAAAAAAGCTCAGTTATTATTCACTCGCGAATGGCAAAACAATAGATATGAGTATAAATTTGGTCTTAACTATAAGGGTGATAAGAAACGACTTGAAGAAATAACCAAAAATACTGCATTGTTTTTATCCGTTGCACAATCTTTTGATAAGCAGGAAACTGCTAGTATTATTAAAAATTGGTTTGCTAAATTTTTTATTGAAAATCTACATTTATCAGGTAATATTGAGATTGGTAAATCAAGAACAATTGATTTTATTCAACGCGGACTAGTTACGCATAATGAAGTGATCCAATTTCTTACCGAGTCTGATTTGAGTATTGTTCATTTTGATATCAAAGAAGATGAAACCAGTGATGAGCAGTTACCTGCTGCCTTAAAAGAGTTTTTTGTCAAAAATCAGATTAAAAAGCAGCCAATTGTCATTACCGAGCATCATGTAAATAATTCTCCTTATCAATTAACATTGAATGATGAATCTTCGGGTACTCAGCAAATGTTTAATTTTGCGGCACTAGTCGTTCTGGTTTTAAAAAATGGGGGAGTACTGGTTATTGATGAATTAAATAACTTTTTACATCCGCTATTAGTTAAACATATCGTCGGATTATTTGGTAATCTAGAAACAAATCCTCAACGTGCACAGCTAATTTTTACCACGCATGAAACATCGATTATGACAACTGATTTTTTACGCCGTGATCAAATTTGGTTTTGTGATAAGAGTAAAGAGCAGTCAACAATGTTATATTCTGCACAAGAATTTAGCCCACGCAAAACAGATAATCTGGAAAAGGCATATCTAGCAGGGCGCTATGGTGCTATTCCAATCTTTACGAATTAGTCAGCTATGGCACGAACTCCCAAACCTTCTGGCAATATTAAAAGCCGTAAGACTAACCTAAGGCAGCAGAATAAGTTGGTTTTGGTTGTCTGCGAAGATGAAAAGTCAGGATGTGACTATCTCAAACTAATGGCAAAGCATTTGCGTTTGCATACAACCTGTATTGTTGAATCCTCAGCGACTGGTTCTGCACCGATTTCAGTGGTAGAAGATGCAATAAGAAGAATCGCATTACGCAAGAAAGAGAAGCTCGAGCTTTTTGAATTGGTTTTTTGTGTCTGGGATATTGATGAACATACTTCATTAAATGATGCTCGACAACTTGCAGATGCGAATGAGTTTAAGGTAATCGAGTCTAACCCATGTTTTGAGTTTTGGTTATTATTACATTTTGCATATCATACAGCACCAATCGTTCGCAGAGCAAATAAATCTCCAGCAGATGAATGTGTGAAGCTGTTAAAGCAATATATCACTGGTTACGATAAAAGTAAGATAAAAGACTATTTTGCTGAGCTATTACCAAAATTTGAACTCGCTAAGAATAGTGCCGCTAAATTACGTATAGAGTTACAGTCAACTAGCTCAATTAATCCCGCGACCGATTTAGATCTACTAATCCAAAGCATGGAAAATAATTTCTTGGATGAGTAATGATGAAGAATAAGATAATTGAGCAAACACTAAAATATATTTAAGGTTAGTCTTATGAATAGCAAAGAATTAGTTTTATTTACCTCAACCGATGGTAA
>Ga0214919_10010533_pt1 | contig 11692 bp, 10 predicted proteins | sample LL1503_MetaG_FD_177994 | JGI IMG/M metagenome (GOLD analysis project Ga0214919, IMG submission 177994) | Freshwater microbial communities from Lake Lanier, Atlanta, Georgia, United States - LL-1503 | ecosystem: Environmental > Aquatic > Freshwater > Lake | place: USA: Georgia | collected...
TTATGGGTCTGTGCGATCGCGTCACCGTCTTGGACTACGGCAAGCAAATCGCCGAAGGCACGCCGGCCGAGGTCCAAAGGGACAGCAAGGTCATCGAAGCCTATTTGGGCACCAGCGGCCATTGATACATTGATTTGGAAAACGTATGACGACGAACACATTGCTCAAAGTCACCGGCCTGCAAGTGGCCTACGGCGGCATCCAGGCCGTCAAAGGGGTAGATTTCGAGGTGCGCGAGGGCGAGCTGGTCACCCTGATCGGCTCCAACGGTGCGGGCAAAACCACCACTATGAAGGCCATTACCGGCACCTTGCCCTTGGCCGGAGGCGACATCGAATACCTGGGTAAAAGCATACGCGGCCAAGGCCCCTGGGACCTGGTCCAACAAGGCCTGGCCATGGTGCCCGAAGGACGCGGCGTGTTTACCCGCATGTCCATTATGGAAAACCTGTACATGGGCGCCTACATCCGCAACGACAAAGAGGCGATAGAGCAGGACATCGAAAAAATATTCGCCATCTTCCCGCGCCTTAAAGAGCGGCGTGACCAATTGGCGGGCACCATGTCCGGCGGCGAGCAGCAAATGCTGGCCATGGGCCGGGCCCTGATGAGCCGGCCCAAAGTGCTGCTGCTCGATGAACCGTCCATGGGTTTGTCGCCCATCATGGTCGACAAAATTTTTGAAGTCGTGCAAGACGTGTTTGACCAAGGCGTCACTGTGCTGCTGGTGGAGCAAAACGCCAGCCGAGCACTCTCCATTGCCAACCGCGGCTATGTGATGGAGTCGGGCATCATCACCATGCACGGTGACGCTAAGCAGATGCTTACCGACCCCAAAGTGCGTGCCGCTTATCTGGGCGAGTAGATTGGCCAACGCGCCTTCGCGCAGGTCTTACCGGTATCCGGCGCTGTTGTTGCTGGTGACGGTGGTCTGGGGCCTGACCTTCCCGGTACTCAAAATCGCCACGAGTGTGCTCAGCGGTGTCGAGATCACCACGCTGCGTTTTTGCATTGCTGCTGTGTGCATGCTGCCCTTTGTGCGCGGCGTGTCGGCCAGCGCCTGGCGCGATGGTTTGTTGCTGGGGGGGTTGGCGCTTTTTTCTATGGCGGCGCAGGCCTATGGGCTGCAATTTATTGCCTCTAACCGAAGTGCCTTTCTGACCAGTTTGAGCGTGCTGATGGTGCCCTTGCTCGGCCTGTTGCTGGGAGCCAGGCCACGCTTGCTGATCTTTGTTGCCGCAGCGCTGGCCTGCTTTGGCATTGGACTGATGTCTTACGAAGGTGAAGCCAACTTGTGGGCTGACGCGGCCACGCTGCTGGCGGCACTGGCCTATGCGGTCTACACCATCGGGATGTCGGCGCGGGCACCTAGGCACAGTGCAGTTCAACTGGCCACTGCGCAGGTTTGCTGCATGGCCGTGATGGGGCTGGTCTGGATGGCGCTGGACAGCGGAGGCACACGCATGGCCAATTTGCCGCATGTGATCACCATCGAGGTGCTCTGCGGCCTGGTGTTTTTGGGGGCGATCGCCTCGGCGGCGACGTTTTTCCTTCAGGCCCTGTCGCAAACCCATGTGTCGGCAGAGCAGGCGGCCATCATTTACGCCATGGAGCCGGTGTTCGCTGCATTGTTTGCTTGGTTTTTACTGGCCGAACAGATGAGCTCCATGGCACAACTGGGCGCCGTGATTGTGGTGTTTGCAGTCCTTCTCAGCCAACGCCCTGAGGCCCTGGCGCCCACGCACGAGGCTCCCGCCGGCCTCGCGCCCTAGCTGGCGCTGTGCTTGTCCGCTTCTGACGTAAAGGAGTCGGCGAAAAATTCGGACTCGGGCAGTCCGGCCAGGTTGCAAAAGTCGCGCCGTGCAGATTCCACCACGATAGGGGCACCGCAGGCATAGACCTGGTGGAGCGACAGATCGGCAAAGTCCTCTAGCACCGCGCGGTGCACAAAGCCGCTGCGGCCTTGCCAAGCGTCCTCGGGCAGGGCGTCCGAGACCACGGGCACGTAGCGCAGCGAGGGCATGGCGGCGCATTGGGCGCGCATCCAGTCGTCCATGTACAGGTCTGCGGGGCGGCGTCCGCCCCAGTACAGAGTTACCGGCCGTGTGATGCCGCTGTGCTGCATATGCTCCAAGATGGCTTTGAGTGGCGCAAACCCGGTGCCCGAGGCCAAAAATACCAAAGGCTTGTCCGATTCCTCGCGCAAAAAGAAAGAGCCCATCGGGCCTTCGATGCGCAAAATATCGCGCTCCTTCATAGAGCCGAAAACCGTGTCGGTAAAGCGCCCGCCCGGCATGTGCCGAATATGCAGTTGCACGCCCGGGCCGGTGTGCGGTGCATTGGCCATGGAGTAGCTGCGCCGTGCGCCGTCACGCAAGATGAACTCGACGTACTGGCCGGCGCGGTAGGCAAAGGTCTCCGTGGCCGGCAGTTGCAGGTCCATCAGCATCACGTCGGCAGTTTTGCGCACCAAGGCACTGATCCGTGTGGGCATTTTGCGCACCGGCAAGGCGCCCGCAGGGCTGACCTGGCGCGACTCCAGCACCAGATCGCTTAGCGCCTTGGCGCTGCAGGTGAGCACCATGCCTTGGGCTTCTTCAGCCTCGCTCAGTGCTTTGCGCTGGAAGTTGCTGTGTTTGACCTGGCCCGAGACCAGCTTGCATTTGCACGATCCGCAGGCGCCGTCTTTGCATCCGTAGGGCAGTCCGATGCCGTTGCGGATGCCTGCTGCCAGCACCGTTTCTTCGGCGCTGGCCTCAAAACGAATGTCGGCGGGCTGGACCGTGATCGAGAAACTGGCGGCACTGGAACTCATGTTTATGGTTATCCTTTGGGGTTCAAACTAAGCGAACGCCCCTGATTTTGCCCTCAAACCAATCTCCCCTGGGCGCGCTGCCAGCGCGCTTTCGCCGCACCCGGGTGCTCATCGTAGGCTGCGGCGACGTGGGCATGCGCGCGGCCAAGGCGCTGAGTGCCGGCCCTCGCCTGCTGGCTCTGACCTCGCAGCCGGCGCGCGTCGCGCCGTTGCGCGCGGCGGGCTTGCAGCCTGTGGTCGGCAATCTCGATTCCCCTGCCAGCTTACGCCGACTGGCCGGCTTGGCCCAGCATGTGGTCCACCTGGCGCCGCCGCCGGGCACTGCCCAGACCGATTCACGTACCCGCAACCTTGTGCTCGCCCTGCGCCGGCGCGGCGGCCCGAGCAGCCTGGTGTACGCCTCCACCAGCGGAGTCTACGGCGACTGCGCCGGCTCCTTGGTGCCCGAAAGTCGGCCGCTTGCGCCGCGCAGCGCACGTGCGCTGCGCCGGGTAGACGCCGAAACCTACCTGCGCCTGTGGGGCCGGGCGCTGGCCACCCGGGTCAGTATCTTGCGGGTGCCCGGTATTTACGCGCCCAACCGAGAGGGCGGCACTCCTCTGGCACGCTTGCGCCAGGGCTCACCTGTGCTGGTCGCCAGCGAGGACGTTTTTACCAACCACATCCACGCCGACGACTTGGCGCGCGCCTGCGTGTTGGCGCTTTGGCGCGGGCGGGCCCAGCGCAGCTACAACATCAACGACGACGAGCAACTGCCCATGGGCGACTACATGACAGCCGCTGCCGCCCTGTACGGCCTGCCAGCGCCACCGCGACTGAGCCGGACCGAGGTGGCCAAAGTACTGTCGCCGATGCAAATGAGCTTTCTGGAGGAATCGCGCCGCTTGGACAACCGGCGCATGAAACAAGAGCTGCGCCTGCGCTTGCGCTATCCCAGCGCGTTAGCGGGGCTGGCGGCGGGACTTTAGGCCTTCGGTGGGCTGATGATCCCAGGCGCTAAAGCGGGCCTAGGCGGGTAGATCCGCAGCAAAAGCCGCCAAACCAACCAACTGCAGACCAGGGTGATGGGCCCGGCCCAAAGCACATCGCTCAGCCAATGCGCCATATCGGCCATGCGCGCAAAGCCGATGACTACCCCGGCCAGCAGCCCGGCGCAGGCCCAGCGCTTTTGTCGGCGTGGCTGTATCAGCATCAGCGAGGCTAGAAAGAAGCCGCAGGCTACATGGCCGCTGACAAAGGAGCAGTTGTTATCGCATTGGTCGGTGATGACGCCGGCGCGGGTGAAGTGCTGCGGGCCGCCAAAGTTGTCCACCTGGTAGGGGCGTGCCCGCTGCCAGTGTTCTTTAAAGCCAGAGTTGACCACCAAACCGGGACCCAAGGCCCCTGCCAAAAACACAAAAGCCAGCGCAAAACGCCATTGACGCCCGCGCGGCTGCACACTGACTGCCATCCAAGCAAACAGCGCGGCAATCACAAAAACCCGAAAAACGGCGGGCAAAAAGCGGTTGATGGCGTCAACCCAGGCCCAACGCACCATGTCGGCGCTGGCCCCTTCTGTCGCAAACCATTGGGCAGCGGCCAAATCGAGCTCCGTCCACACGGTGGGCACCAAGGCCAGCACACACAGCAGGGCGCAAACCGGTAGAAACAATGCGGGCGTGGAGCTGCGGGCGGGCAGGGAGTGGGCGGCGGGGTTCAAGGCGTGTTGGGCAGTGGGTGGGCCAAGTGGCGGTCAGCGGCGCTGAGTTCTGGGGATGATTATCTCTGCCTGGACTTTGCAATGAGGCGGCATTGAGGGGAAAAGCGGGCGTAAAGCCTGTCAACAAGAGCCCTGGGCCGCCCGTTAACTTACTACAAACACGGCAATGTAAGCCTTTAGGAGTTTCGCATCATGAAAAATTGGATCTTCGCAACGCTTGGATTGGGTACTTTGGCCGCTGCCATGGCGCAGGATGTCGGTCAAGTGTTGTTGTCCACGCCCGTGGTGCAGCAAGTGGTCGTGCCCCGCCGGGTGTGCACCAGTGAGCAAGTCATGGTGCAGCAGTCCAACAGTGGTGTCGGTTCGCTCATCGGCGCGATTGCGGGTGGCGCTTTGGGCAATTCGGTCGGTGGCCATGGCGCTGAACGGGCGGCCGCCACAGCCATCGGAGCCATCGGCGGCGCGGTCATTGGCGATCGGGTCGAGGGCTCGGGTGGCGAGCGGGCCCAAGTCGTTGAGCGCTGCCGCATCCAAAACTTCAGCGAGACACGCAACGTGGGCTACCAGGTGGTCTACGAGTTTGGCGGTAGGCAGTACAGCGTCCAAATGCCCCAGGATCCCGGCCCCACGATTGCCTTGCAGGTCAGCCCTGTCGGAGCCACCCAAAATAACCAGTTGGCCAATGTCACCGTGGCGGCCTCGCCAGCGCCGGCCTACTTCCAGGAGAGCTATTTAGGCGCACCGCCGGCGGTGTTTTATCCGGTACCGGTGTACCGGCCTACGGTGGTAATCCCCTGGGGCTATCGCCACCGGGACCGCCACTTCTGGCGCTAAGCCGGCCGGCCTTAGGAGATGTCGGTTGCGTGGTCGGTGATCGGGCCGGTGCCGCTAAAGCGGTTCATGGCCAGGTACAGCACCGGTGTAATGAACAGGGTGATAGCCTGCGAAAACACCAGGCCGCCTACCACCGCCAAGCCCAGTGGCTGGCGTAACTCGGCTCCCGCACCCACGCCAAAGGCTATCGGCATGGCTCCGAACATAGCTGCCAGCGAGGTCATCATGATGGGGCGAAAGCGCATCAGGCAGGCGGTGTGAATCGCTTGCTCGGGCGTCATGCCATCGTGGCGCTGTGCTTCTAGGGCGAAGTCAATCATCATGATGGCGTTTTTCTTGACGATGCCGATGAGCATCAGGATGCCGATGGTGGCGATCAGGGTCAGGTCTTGGCCAAAGAGCATCAGGGTCGCCAAGGCACCCATGGCCGCTGAGGGAAGCCCCGCCAAAATCGTGATCGGGTGGATGTAGCTCTCATAGAGCACGCCCAGCAGCACGTAAATCACCAACAGCGCCGCAACCACCAACACCATTTGCCCGCCTTGCGCGCTTTTGAATACCGCCGCATCGCCGCCGTAGGTGGTGATGATGGAGGAGGGTAGTTGGATGGTTTCGCGGGCCTTGTCGATCTTGGCTGTGGCATCACCGAGTGCAGCGCCGGGGGCCAGGTTGAAGGAGATGGTGACTGCTTGCAATTGCCCGACGTGGTTGATGGCCGTGGCGCCCATGGTCCGCTCTACCGTCGTAAAGCTGCTGATGGGCACCAGTGCGCCGGTGTTGGAGCGCACGTAGATACCGTTCAAGGCCGCCTCGTCTTGTTTGGATTCGGGCGCCACCTCCATGATCACCTGGTAGCTGTCGGTGGGGAGGTAAATGGTGGAGACCTGGCGCTCGCCGAATGCGCTAAAGAGCGCCGAGCGCACCGCGTCCATGCTTACGCCCAGGCTGTTGGCGCGGTCGCGGTCAATTTTGAGCTGCGCCTGCAAGGCACGGAACTGCGCATCACTGGTCACGTCGCGGAAAATGGGGTCGCCGCGCAACTTTTCCTGCAACTTGGCGGCCCAGCCGTTGAGCTCGTCGGCGCGTACGCTTTGGAGTACGTACTGGAACTGCGCCTTGCTGGGCCGTCCACCCAACTGCAAGTTTTGAATCGGGCGCATGAAGACGTTCAGGCCAGCAATGGACTTCAATTTACCCCGCAGTCCTTCGATCACTTTTTTCGCTGGAACGCGCTCGCTCGCAGGCTTGAGGGTCACGAACATGCGGCCCGCGTTCTGGCCGTTGTTGCCGCCGATAAAGGAGTTCACGGCATTGACGTTCGGGTCGGCGCGGATGATGTTGACCGCCCGCTCTTGCAACTGCACCATGGCCTGGAAGGAAATATCTTCGTTGGCCTCGGTGCTGACGGTAATTTGCCCGATGTCTTCTTCAGGGAAAAACCCTTTGGGAATGATATTGACCAGGTAAATCGTGCCGATAAAGGTGGATGCTGCCACCAGCAACACGGTTTTGCGCCAGCGCAGCGTCAGATTGAGCATGCGCTCGTAGCCGCCCAGCATTTTTTGAAAGCCACGCTCAAACAAGCGAATCATGGCGTTGGGCTTTTTGGCATGGGATTCATGTTGCAAAAAGCGGCCTGCCAGCATGGGCACTAGCGATAGCGACACAAAGGCCGAGACCAAAATGGACAGCGCCACCACCACCGCAAACTCGTGAAACAGCAGACCGATCACGCCAGGCATAAAGAAAATCGGGATAAACACCGCAATGAGCGAGGTCGAGATCGAGACAATCGTAAAGCCCACCTCGCGCGCGCCTTTGAGGGCGGCATCAAACGGGGCTTCGCCGTTTTCCACGTGGCGGATGATGTTTTCCAGCACCACAATGGCATCGTCCACCACCAAGCCTACCGCCAGCGTCAGGCCCAGTAGCGAAATATTGTCCAGGCTGTAATTGAGTCCCCACAGCAGCGCCACTGCGCCCATCAGCGAAATCGGCAAAGACAGCGTGGGGATGGCCGTGGCCACAAAGCGGCGCAGGAACAAAAAGATCACCAGCACCACCAGCGCGATCGTGCCGGCCATGGTCAGGGACACATCATGCAGCGCCGCGCGAATGGAAATGGAGCGGTCGTTGATGGGCTGCATCGACACCGAGGCGGGCATTTGCGCCTGCAAATCGGGCAGCATGGCCCGGATCGTGTCCACTACTTTGACCGTGTTAGCGCCTGGTTGACGCTGAATGGCCAGGGAAATGGCACTGTTGCCATTAAAGGTGGCCCATGTTCTGAGGCTCTCGACACTGTCTTCCACCTTGGCGACGTCGCGCAGGCGCACCGGCATGCCGCCTTTGTTGCTGATGATCAGGTTACCAAACTCGCGCGCATTGGTCAGTTGCTTGTTGGCCTGCAAGACCAAAGATTGCCTCGCGCCTTCAAGCGTTCCTACCGGTGTATTGACGTTGGCCACCTTGAGGGCCGCGCTCACTTCATCGAGGCTGATGTTCATGGCCGAGAGTGCGTCGGGCTTGATGCGCACGCGCACCGCAAAGCGCTTAGCGCCATAAATATTGACCTGCGCCACGCCGGCGATGGTAGACATCGTGGGCGAAATCAGGTGCTCCGCATAGTCCTGCAGCTCTTGGGGCGAGAGCGAGGGCGAGGTCATGGAGATGAACATGATCGGCGCATCGGCCGGGTTGACCTTTCGGTAGGACGGCGGGTTGGTCATGTCCACCGGCAGACTGCGTTGGGCGCGCAGCAGCGCCGCTTGGACGTCTACCGAAGCTGCGTCGATGTCGCGGCCTTCTTCAAACTCCAGGGTGAGCGAGGTCTGGCCCAGTGTGCTGGTGGAGCTGATGGTTTTGAGGCCAGGCACCGTCTGGAATTGCTTCTCTAGCGGCAAGGCCACCGAGCTGGCCATGGTGTCCGGGTTGGCGCCGGGCAGCGAGGCCGACACATTGATCACCGGCGTGTCATAGCTAGGCAAGGCTGCGGTGGGGATATTGAAAATACCAATAATGCCCGCCAACACCATGCTCAAATTGAGCAAGACCGTCATCACCGGACGTCGGATAAAGATCTCCGAAAAATTCATGGTGCGCTCGCCTTGGACGCGGCAAGGGAGGCCGCGCTCGCGCCGCCTTGCGCATCCTTGGGCGCGTCTTTGCTGCGTTCGACAACCGGGCTTCCCGGACGCACGTTTTGCCGGCCGTCTAGGACGACGGATTCACCCAGCGCCAGGCCGGTGACCGCCACCTCGGTGCCTTGGCTTTGCACAATCTTGACCGGACGCATGACGGCTTTGCCATCCTCGATCGCGTAGGCAAAGGCGCCGCGCGCACCGTAAATGATTGCCGCCTGAGGGACGACCAATGCGTCTTTGAGTTCGCGCAGGGTTTGCTGAATCTCCACAAAAGCGCCGGGCCAGAGCTTTTCCTCGTCATTTTTGAAATAGGCCTTGGCCTTGACCGCGCCAGAGGCCGGATCGACGACGCTATCGACAAACTGCAGCTTGCCTTTGAAGGTGCCGCCGTTGTCGGCCAAAGTAGCCGTCACGGGCGCGCCGCCGCCCTTGAGCGCGCCCAATGCGTCCGCAATATTGCGCTGGGGCAGGGTAAAGGTCACCGCAATCGGGTTGATTTGGGTGATGGTGAGCAAGTTGGTGATATTGGCCTGCACCGCCGCACCGGCCGACACGTTGACCACGCCCACGCGCCCCGATAAGGGCGCGCTAATGCGCGAATAAGACAGCGCCACTTTGGTCGCGTCCAGGGCGGCTTTGTCGGCATTGAGCGTCGCAAGCCAACCCTCAACGTTGGCCAGTGCCGTGTCCACCTGGCCTTGCGAAATGAACTTTTGCGCCAGCAGGTCTTGCGCGCGCTTGAGCTGGCGTTGGGCATCGGCCAGCGCAGCATTGTCTTTGGCGACTTGGGCTTGGGCCTTGGCAATATTGGCCTCTTCGGTGCGCGCGTCCAAGATAAACAGCGCGTCACCTGCGCGCACAAATTGCCCGTCGCGCACCAGGACCTTGGCAATGATGGAGCTGGTCTGCGCTTTCACATCGACACTGTTAATCGGCGAGACCGTACCCACCGAACGCAGACGCACGGCCATGTCTTTTTGCTCGACCTTGGCCGTGGTTATCGACACCGGCGGCAGGGCTGGGCCCGAGGCAGCGCTGGCGGGTGCCGATGCGGCAGAAGCGGGCGCAGCGCCTGCTGGCGCGGCCGCTGTCGGCGCATTGGCGCCGTTTGCCGCAGGCGTAGGTTCGGCGGATTTGGTGCATGCGCCAAGTGCCCAAACCAAGGCCAGCCCGAGGGCGGAAATCCGGATCAATATTAAGGGAGAGCGCAGTGTCAGAGTCTTCATGGATGGCTGTTCTTATAGAGAGAGGAGGCTGACTGGTCATGTGTCACTGCCGTCGTGGCGCCCAGTCGCGATGCGACGTGATCTTAGCGGGCTCGTGCGTCCGCATCGTGAACACCTCCATTTGCCCCCTAAATTCAGGCACTTCAGCCGCTGAGGGCTAGTTTTGCGTGCGCGGGCGCAGTTCGGCCACCGCCCACAGCAGCCAGGCCAGCATCCAGGCGCTGCCGCCCCAAGGCGCGGCCGGTCGCAGGGCCTCCAAGCCGTGCAGGATGCGCAGCTCGATATTCACGCTGAAAAGCACGGTTCCCACCACAAAAAGCAGCCCGGCCAGCGTGCGCAGCCAGTTGCTGCCGCGCACCAGGCCCATCAGCGTCAGCCCGATCAGCGCCAAGGCATGAAAGCGCTGTAAGTCCAAGGCCCAAGCAAGGGCCTGCAAGTCGTACGGCGTCAAATTCAGGCCATGGGCTAAGGAGGCACTGACGGCCACAGACAAAAGCCCGCTGATGCAGGCAAAGCCAAAAAACAGGCGTAGGCTGGGGGACATGGTGGATGTGGGGGTTTCTAGGATCATGCTGCTATTTTGCCCCTTGGGCTCAGTGCCCCATCGCCGCCAGCGCCTTGGCCAGGAAGTCCATCAGCACCGCCACCCGGTGCGGGATATAGCGGTTGCTGGGCAGCACGGCGTAAATGCCCAGGGGCGGTGGGGCGAAATCGGCCAGGATCTCCACCACCTGGCCCGACTGCAAAAACGGCGCTGCCAAAAAATCGGGCTGTACCGAAATGCCCATGCCTGCCGCATTGGCGTTCAAAAGGGCCAAGCCATTGTTTGCCGTTAGGCGGCCGCGCACTGCGAAGGGCTTGGTTTGGTCGCCAAGCTGGTAGGGCCAACTGGCCGTTGTACTGTTCATGGAATAAATCAGGCACTCATGGTGGCGCAGATCTTCGGGGTGCGCGGGCTGGCCGTGTTCGGCCAGGTAGGCCGGCGAGGCCACCGTCAGCAGCCGGCACGCGCCCAGCTTGCGGACAATGTCGCTCGGCTGCAGGTCGGCGGTGATGCGGATGGCCAGGTCCAGGCCTTCCTCAATCAGGTTGGAGCGCTGGTCTGACATGGTCAGCAGCATTTCCAGGTGCGGCTGCAGGCGCATGAACTCCAGCAGCGCGGGCATCAGGCGCTCGCGGCCAAAGCTCAACGGCAAGGCAAGGCGCACCCGGCCGCGGACCATGGCGCCTTCCTCGGACAGGCTGGACTCGGCCGCGTCCACCATATTGAGGATCAGGCGGCACTTTTCCAGGTAAGCGGCGCCTGCCGGGGTGAGCGTCAGGCTGCGCGTGCTGCGGGTGATCAGCTTGGCGGACAGGTGTTTTTCCAGCGCGCTGATTTGCCGGGTGACTGCCGAGCGGTCTACCTGCAGCTGCTCGGCCACGGCGGTAAAACTACCCGCCTCGGCCACGCGCACGAACACCTGCATTGCATCGAGTTTGTCCATTGTTGCAAATTTTGCAACAAGTAATTGTGTATATGTGGCTTTTTCTTTTGCGCATGACCGCCTAAAGTCCACCGTGCCAACCCAACGAGCCCCATGTTCACCCACCGAAACGTCCTCTTTGTGCCCCACGGTGCGCCCACTTTTGCGCTGAACCCGGGCGCTGCGGGCGCTGCCATGACGCAGGTGGCCCAAAGCTTTGCCACGCCGCGCGCTATCGTGGTGCTAAGCCCGCACTGGGAAACCGCTGTGCCCACGGTAGGCACCGCCACGCAGCTGGATACGATTTACGACTTTTCTGGCTTTGACAGCCGCCTTTACGACATCCGTTACCCCGCCACGGGCTGCCCTGAGGCCGCCAAGTTGGTAGCCAGCGCGCTGCAAGCCCAGGACTTGGAAGTGCGCCTGGACCCGACGCGCGGCCTGGACCACGGCGCCTGGGTGCCCTTGCGCCAAATGTTCCCGGACGCCGACATCCCGGTCATTCCCCT
>Ga0214919_10010534_pt1 | contig 11692 bp, 15 predicted proteins | sample LL1503_MetaG_FD_177994 | JGI IMG/M metagenome (GOLD analysis project Ga0214919, IMG submission 177994) | Freshwater microbial communities from Lake Lanier, Atlanta, Georgia, United States - LL-1503 | ecosystem: Environmental > Aquatic > Freshwater > Lake | place: USA: Georgia | collected...
AGTATTTTTATGAAACGTAGTGTACCTAAGAAGGCTAAAAAGAAATAATGGACAAATTTACTAACCAATTAAAAATCGCATTTGCTAGTCAATATGCATTTGCTATCAAAGCACAGAACTATCATTGGAATGTAGAAGGACATGACTTCTATCAACTACACCAATTATTTGACACGATCTATACAGAAGTGTATGGTGCTGTTGATGCGTTTGCGGAGAATATCCGTAAGATCAAAGCCTATACTCCAGCTAGTCTATATCGTTTCTCAGCATTAGCAGCAATTGATGACGAAATAGAAATCTTAGAGCCACAGGCCATGGTAGCAGAACTATTACGTGATGCTGAAAAGATGCAAGAAATCATGAAATTATTATTTGTAGAAGCAGAAAATCTTGGCCATCATGGACTAAGTAACTTCCTAGCAGATCGCCAAGATGCGTTTGCCAAACACGCTTGGTTCCTACGAGCAACTGCAAAGGCCTAATATGGATATCAAACAACTAATAGAAAAGATGGATCAATTTGCTGGACAAGCAGTTGGACAGAAGCCTGGTGACCAATGGCGTGGTACTGATAAAGGTACTCCGGGTAAAAAACTAGTAGGTGGTGATGAACAACAAGAAGAAAGCGTACTAAAAGATCTCAGCAAAGGTCCGACTCCTAAAACTCAAGAACAAGAACTAGCAGAAGAATGGGCTACATTCAGCGAAGAGAATATTGGCACACATCCTAAACGTCCAGGACGTAAGAGTGATCGTCATAGTCGTGGACACGAACCACATCCAAGATATAAAACAATCAAAGCAGACGAAGGTGCAATGGGTGACAAAGATATCGAACTACAAGATTATCGTTCAATGTCTCACAAAGAATTCCAAACTGCGTATGGCATGACTAAAACAGAATGGATTAGCAAGAATAAAAGCCTTGTAATAACTAATCCTAATATCAAAAAAGGTCTAGGATTAGATGAAGCAGGCAATCCAGCACAGCAAGCGGCCATCGCTATAGCTATGAAGAAAGCTGGTAAGAAACCTAAGAATGAAGGGGTGTCATACAAAACCGCAAATCCACACCCAGCATCAAAAGATCCCATCGTTGCCAAAGTATTAAAACAGATGCGCCCGGGTTTGACAGGCCTAGACATGAACAATGAAGCATTCTTATACTTTGCTTATGAGATAGGTAAGATGCGTGCTAGAGAAATGTGGGAAGATTATGGCCCAGCTATCAAACATTTTTATCAATCAGGTATAGGTGTAAATGAAGGTTGGGAAAGTGGTCCTGAAGAATACGAAGAGCCATACGATGATGCAGATGATGCCTATGATCGTCAACGTCAAAGTAAACTAGATGCAGAAACAGAAGCAGAGTGGGCAAAAAAACCTAAGAAAACAACATACAAATTGACAGGTCGTGGTCCTAACATGGAACCTAACCATGAGTTTGGTGGCGAGTTTAGCGACCTTAATGCAGCTAAAGAATATCGCAGACAACTAATGACAGACCCAGATACTCCACACCCTGAGCATATTGGTATCCGTACAATTGAAAGAGTGATAGATGAAGCTGTAACTCCTCCCGGCAGTGGTGTTGTTAAAAATATCAATGATTATATACGAAGAAGAGATGAGATTTTTAAAGCATTAGCTGACCCAAAACAACGAGATAATTATCCTTGGTACAAACAGGCACTTTTTGATTTAAATCGCATGGCTAAACAAGCAGGTATCAAGATTGAAGAAAGCCGTGCGCATAAACAACTAGCAACATGGTTTAAGAATCGTGAACTAGCACAGAAGTACGCTAGTGGTGAAGTTAAAATTCCTACTCCACAGGAGCGCAAGGCAGAACTTGAAAAATTTAAGAAAGAAAAAGTAGACGAATATGGTGCGAATAATCCGCCACAAGGTACGACTATTACGACTCCAACTACACCACAAAAAGTAGATCCTAAACAAGCACAACAGGTTGCTCAAAATCTTAACGTGCAAAAAACAGCATTGGGGCAATTGAAACAACTTAATCCAGACATCAATCCGCAAAAAGCTGCCTTGGCCGCTACTAAAGATCTAGCAACTATGAATCCTCAGGAAAAAGAAGTTCTAGCACAAGTAGCCAAAACACTTAGTCCAGCGTTAGGAAGTCCTGCTTTTGGATCAATTAAAACAGCACTACAAAAAGCAAAAAATATTTAGTCGTCTAGGTCTTCCGGTTCTTGACCGACAAATTGCATTTCTCGATCTAGTTTTTTAATCGCTGATTTTACCACTGATAGTTTAGGGTACATCTTAGTACCACGTTTACCATTGATATATAAACAAAATTTACCCGATTCGTCGGCACGTACTTCTGCTAGCATATCACCTTTATAACCAATCTTAGCCGAATACACTGGTAGGGTATCTGTAAGTGTATCAAACCCAAGTAAAATACTGTCGCCTTGAGCACCAATTTTAACTAATTTCTTGTCAAATTCACCACTTAAATTAGCTTTACGCATGATAATTGCTGCCAAACGAACATTGTTCTCTGCTACTTGGATAACACCGTTATCGTCGATCCAATAGTCCTCACCTTCGAATGGACCGTTGAATGGATCTGCTATGATATCGTTTAATTTTTCTGCTAATTTTTGCATTATTTGACCCAAGAATTATTGTAAGAAGTAGTATTATACACTCATTTACTAAAGTTGTCAAGTGTTAAAAAGGTGATAAATATCTTATATTATGGACTATCTATGTTACTAGCAGAATTCTTTGAAGACGATTTCCGAATGGACTTAAATGAGATGGCCGAAGAGCTATCTGACATCGTCACAGCACGTGAACTAATTGGACAAGCTGTACGTAACGCTAATGAATTTAAACATGAATATTTTGAATTCTTAAAATATATACGCGATAAACATGGATCAGATTATAGCACACGTATACACCAAAAAGCGGCTAAACTAGCCATAGCCAAGGAACAGGATTAATGTCAAGTCAACAAGTTGTATTCCAATATCTAAGTGCAGGTAGTCATGAACTAACAGTGCCACCTGGGTTTAGCAATCAAGTATTAGTCTATGCTTGGGGTGCAGGCGGTGGTGATGGCTATAATAACATAGCAGGCGGTGGTGGTGGATTTGCAGAAGGTATAGTCACTGTAAATTCTAGTGATACTGTAATAATCTCAGTGGGTGGAACTGGAGCTCACGGAATATATAGTGGTTCTGTCAGTGGTGGTATTGGAGATAATCCTGTATTATCATTTAATGGTGGGGCTAGTGGAGTATCTGCTCCATGGAGTGGTGACGATAATTATATCGGCGCTGGTGGTGGTGGAGGAGCGGCTTCAGCCGTTTTTGTAAATAATATTCCTATGCTGGTTGCCGCAGGTGGTGGTGGAGGTGGTGGTGGATCTAATTATCAAACCGGAACTGTTGGTCTGGCTGGTGGTGTTGCTACTTCTCTTAACTCGACTACACGTGGAGCAAATTCTGCTGATAATTATGCCACAGGTGGTGGAGGTGGTGGTGGATATCCATATGGTGGTGCAGCAGGAGCAAGTGTAAGTGATGATGCTGGTGGTCCAGTTGGTGGCTATGGTGGACAAAACTATGCTAATACCACAGTGGCATCTACAACTCTTACAGCAGGATCTGGTGTAACGCCAGGCGGATTAACTAATGCTCTTTATCCAAAGGCCAAACGTGGCTATAACGGATATGATGGTGCGGTAATTGTAATCTTTACTAAGAGCTTCCGTGCTTGGATTAAGGATACTACCTGGAAAGAAGCTAATAATGCTTGGATCAAAGCTAATGATGCCTGGAAACAAATTACCCGTGCTTGGATCAAAGCTGATGGGGTATGGAAACCTGTACAAAGTGGAGTTAATTTAACTCCAATTAGAACTGCATCGGCACCAGCTAGTCCGATTACTATCAATCTAACTATCGCAGCTAATACAAATAATTATGTACTATCAGATTATCTATCGGCTACTAGTTACTACCCAGGGCATTCTATCGTTAATCTTTATGTGAATGCTGGGGTAATTGTTGGTAGTGGTAGTACAGGGACTCCAGCGTTAATCGTTGATGGACTAGTCTCAGGCGATTTAATTAACTTAACTAACAATGGAAATATTGCAGGTTCTGGTGGTCAAGGTGGAGCAGCTGGAAGTTATGTAGTAACTAGCAACCCCGTATATGATAGCAAGGGTCGCCCAGTATATTCAGACAGTAAAGGTAGAATAGTAACAACTACATCAACAGTGACTTCAACTCCTGGGCGACCTGGTGAAACTGGTGGCCCTGCACTATATGTGACTTATCCAATCAATCTCGTAAATAACGGCACTATCGCAGGCGGTGGTGGTGGTGGCGGAGGCGGTGGTGGCCCAACTGGAGGTCAAGGTGGAGGTGGTGCTGGCCGTAAAGCAGGATCAGGTGCCAACAACGGTACATTAACTAGTGGCGGTGCTGGTGCAGGTCTTGGCGGCGCAGGCGGCGCCAGAGGTACCGCTGGTTCAGCAGGTGCAAATGATACCAATACTGGTGGATCTGGTGGAGCTTCAGGTGCTGCTATCATAGGTATTGACAAAGTTACTATTTCTACAGCAGGTACTATAATTGGCACTCGTATAATAATATAGTCTAAGATTAGGAGAATTCAATGAGTAAAATTAATATCAAGATAGTAGAAATAGATCAAAGTTCTCACACTGTGTTAGTAAAATACGCTAGTGAAAATAGCAAAAAAAGTATAGATGAATATCCTGCCGTGGCATTTCAAGTTACTAATTATTTTGCAACTACTCCTGAAGAATTTATCGAAGCTATTAGACCACAGGTTAGTTTATATGTCTTTCAAAGAGACATGGCAGAAAATCCCCCAACTCCAGTTGATATATCTACATGGCACGGTCACGATGTTCATGTTGATGCATTTGAATTACCAACACCAATGTCTCCTCCGGTGGCAGCCCTAGCAAATCCCGAAGTAACACTATGATCCTAAATAATGCTGTCAATGCTGGTGGGTTTATCTACTGTATGGCCTGTTGGAGTCCAAACGAACGTATTACCTATTTTAACAGTGGTGATGGCCATTATCATCAATATGTTTATATTGTTGATGGTAAAGGATACGGTGAAGTTCGTCTGACAGAAAACGGTGAAATATTTAGATCAGATGATACTAAACGTGTGGGTGAATTATTAGATCTAAGTGATACTAAAGATATGTATCATACAACCGTTACCAAAGAACAAAGTTTAAACATGATTATGTTTAATCCTATTCCGGATACTAGAATTCTAGATGTAGAAATAATCAAAGGTCCTACAACTAAAATCGTCACAGCAACAGATAAAAGAGTCACAGTAGTCTGCATTACTGGACCAATTGCCGCCAACGATAAAACTCTAGCCAGTTTACAGCATGCCAAAATATTTCCAGGTAAGACTGCGGAACTAAACCTACCAGAAAATACAGTCTGCGCCTTAGTTTCAGATAAGTAATTATATACACATATTACTCAGGGCAATCCAATGGAACAATACGTAGTTACGGGCATAGGTATCTATAATAGCCTTGGTAAAACAGCTGAAGAAAGTTGGAGTAATCTACTATCAGGTCAGTCAGCAGTTCGTCAAATCTCATGGCCTATAGATGATATCACAAAATATCCCGCAACACACACCAGCGTAGCTAAAACACGTATCGCCGCACCTGCTGTAAAACTCACAGAGGATGATATCCACCCAGAACATTTTGATTATGGTTGGCGTCATTGGGATCCTAACACCCGTGCCTGTTTGATGTCAGTTGATGAAGCTGTTGTTGATTCAGGATTAACTAGTAAACATGCAGGTGTTATCATAACTACATTTGGTAGTGGGACCAGCTTACGATTAGATTTGTTTAATGCTATCGATAAAGGTCGTACCAAGTATCCTCCACGTAAAGTCCTAAACATTGGATTAGATTTTCCATCTGCACAAGTGGCAGCTATCTACGGATTTGATGGAACTAACACTGCCATGGACAGCGCCTGTACTACAGGGATTACCAGTATTGATTATGCTATTACTAGTCTTAAAGCAGATCCTACTTTAGATGCGATGATAGTGGGTGGGGCTGATCACCTATGTGAACCCATTAATATATTTTGGTTCCAAAGCCTAGGCGCATTATGTCTTAGTGATAATCCAGAAGACAATCGTCCATTTGATAAAAATCGTAGTGGGTTTATCATGGGAGAAGGTGCAGCAACTATGGTTATTGAGCCATTGAGTAAAGCACAAGCCCGTGGTGCTAAAATCTACGGTGCTATTCTAAGCACAAACTTATATACATTGTTTGACAGTGATACTAGTCCAGATCCATCAGGAATTGGTGCTAGAACTTGTGTACAAGGCGCACTTGATAAAGCAGGTATTACAGCCAATGACGTAGACTTTATTAATGCCCATGCTACTAGCACACCCGTAGGTGATGAGATAGAATTTAATGCCATGGTCAGCCTAACACCAGGTAGGACTATAGTCAGCAACAAAGGACAGATTGGACATAGTATGAGCACGGCTGGTATAATTGAAACTATCTATACCTTACAAGGTATGCGTGATAGTCAAGTCCCAGGTAACGCAAATCTAATAGATCCTCTGGGTCATGGTATGATACTGCCCATAGAATCAGTAGAATTAGATGTTAAATACGCTATAAAGAATAGTTTTGGATTTGGAGGTCGAAATGCCAGCATGGTTCTCGCTAGATTGGATAGCTAGACAACTACGCCCTAGTCGTTGGTTTGCTAGCCTAATGCAGGTCACTGTATTTTTTGCTATTGCCTATGGTATCTATTTAGATGTAGCCTGGTATTGGTGGGCGGGCACAGTATTCTTTTATCTAATCGTCTACTCGATGATCGGCAATAACATCGCCCTACACCGTTATTTTACACACGGACACTTCTCAGTCAGTCGTCCTGTTGAATGGGTATTCTTATGGACAGGATCAATGATCGGCCTAGGTGAACCATTGAGTTATGCCATGACACATGTTATCCATCACAAATACAGTGATGTTTCTGGGATCGATCCACATGGTCCTACTAACGGCAAACGTAGTATATTCATTTGGTTCCAACGTGAAGTAGATCCTGCTAAGACTCCTATCGTTAGTAAACATATCGTAGGACTTAGTCGCAAGTGGGGATGGTTACATAGATTCTATGTTCCTTTTGTATTAGCTAATGCTACATTATTATGGTTAATAGATTTTAAAGTATTCCTATTCCTATGGTTAATACCTGCGGGCATTGCCTGTTGGGGTATTGGATGGGCAGTATGGCGTCAGCATTGGCACCGTGAACCCAATAATAGTCCTCTACATCGTTGGGATTGGGTCTATGAAGGTCTACACTTAAATCATCATCTATGGCCGTCGGCTCCTAACACTGCGGTACGAGCAACAGAAATAGATTGGACACATGAATTTAGCAAGATATTTAGACCTAAGTTTAACTGGCAAGGACAGCCTACAGATGTTAAAGAATAAGTGGATCTTACAACCTAACTACGTATGGATGACACTCATGCAGGTCATGCTACCTGTGTATGTTTATCTTGCCTGGGGTGCTGAACTGCATTGGTGGTTGCTGGCCTTTGTATTCTATTTCCTATATCTATGTATTGGTAACAATATTGGCATGCATCGTTACTATAGTCACAGATACTTCGAAATGTCAAAACCTGTAGAATATTTTGTGGCTTGGTGTGCGTTCATGGCCTGCTTAGGTAGTCCACTGAGTTATGTAAACATACACAATGTCCATCACAAACATAATGACACCGAATTAGATCCACATGGTCGCCAACGTGGGTGGAAGTCAGTATTATTCTGGTATCACAAACACCTATGGCCCTGTGACATGGTATTCACACGCAACTTGTTAAAACTAACAGCACGTTATAAATTATTACATGACTACTATTGGTTGTGGGTATTTGGCTGTGCTGGACTAATGTATATTCTAGGTGGGTGGAATGTCTTATTATTCTGTTGGTTATTACCAGCTAGTTTAACCCTTTGGGCAGTGGCTTTTGTTCTATTATTACAACACGACAATCAAGGTCCTAGTAACACACAGTCATACATGTGGTTTGGCTTTGGTGAAACCTGGCATAAAAATCATCATGATGATCCTAGCCTAGTTGATCATAGCCTAGGTCAGGGAGTAGATTGGACTTATCAAATATGCAAAATCCTATCCAAGTCAAAGAAACCCATTTAGATCTAGCTCGTCTTAAACGTGATGCTCGTAGAATTAATAATAAAGTCTGCAAGCAACTAGGCGATTTAGAAATTCCTAGCGACACAGCATATCAATCAACCCTTAAACAACAACTAGATGCTGCTCCTATGAGCAGTCGTCTACACGATTACTACAATGTATTCACTTTCCCCTATGATGGCATCAATGAACTGTATAGAGAAGTTTGTGCGTTCTTTAAAGAAACGTGTGAGTATGATCAACCCTACTATATACACGCTTGGTTAAATTATCTACAAAAAGGTGACAGTGTGCCCTGGCACAATCATTGGGGTGCTCTAAGTGGACTTACACAGACCTATGTGTGCAGTGCTTATATCAATGCTGAACCTAGCAATACTGTCTATAAGTTTCCAGATGGGCAGGTTTATGACGTAAAGAACCGTAATAATACCATAACTTTATACGAAGATGTAGGTGATCTGCACATGGTAGAGCCCTGGACTTTAGATGAACCCAGGATAACTGTCAGTATGGATATTGTACCTATGAAATACATACAGGGAAGTCCATTTTTACTCAATACATGGATGCCTATAGTATAAATAATATACAACTATAATAAGGTGGATTTTTAATGAAGAAATTAGTATTAGTATTATCCCTATTCTTAAGCGCAACAGCTTATGCTGGTATCAACCAAACGTGTGGCCAGTTTACAGCCGCAGGCATACCACAATACACACCTAAAGCAGGTGATCAAGAATTATGTCACAAGAACTATGCTGTTATCCATAGCTGTGCTGTAAAAGCGCCAGTGGCAGTATTTGAGCATTTAACTATTGCCGCAATGACAGGCTCGAGCAAACGTAAAAATGACTTCCGTCCAGATCCTCTAGTAACGCCAGCTTGTTCAGCTGCTCTAGCAGACTATGCCACAGTCGGTAGCACACACGATCGCGGACATATGGCACCAGCTGGTAATAATACACAAAATGATGATATCATGAGTGAAAGTTTCTTCTTATCAAACATGGTAGCACAGGTGGCCAATAATAATCGTGGTATTTGGAAACAGTTAGAAACATATGAACGCCAATGGGCAACTGCTCCGGGCACAGATTTCTACATCATCTCAGGTGGTATATATGATGCAGGCTACGCTAAAACAGGCAACGGCCTAGGTATTCCTACACGTCTATACAAGATCATCATTGAAAAGAATAGCAAGAAAGTAATGGCATACTTAATGCCAAATGGCCCACTACCAGTGGCAGATTTACCTAAGTATCAAACTACTGTGGCTGCTGTTGAAGCTGCCACAGGATTTAAATTTAAATTACCTAAATAATATGACAAATACTAACGAATTTTGGGGTTATCACTTAATACTTGACTGTCATGCTTGTGACGTACCTAGCATACAGAGCAGAGAAAATGTCTACAATTGGATTAAAAAACTAGTTAAAGACATAGACATGGAACCGATTGGAGAGCCACGTATTGAATACACTGCAGAGGAATTTCCTGACAAAGCAGGGTTTACCGCCATACAGGTTATAGTAACATCAAGCATTGTAGCTCACTTTATAGACTCCTCAGGTGATGTTTATATTGATGTATTCTCATGTAAAGAATTTAATAATGACACAGTTATTAAATCGATTCGAGATGCGTTTAATCCTAAGCGTATACGCACCAATTATTTAACTCGTCAGGCAGGTTAATTTAATGTCGGGTTTGATAAAAATCTATCAAAAGCACTGCCCATATCAGATTACCGATCATATCCAAGAACTGGAATTTACTTTCGACATAGAACGCTTGCGCAAGGAATTATTTAAATTCATCGTTGATAATAATTTTGGATTCTCAGCAGTCTCATTGAGATTACCAATGGGAGCAACTAATTATACCTCACCTGAGGAAAAATTAGAAACAGGAGCTATAGACCCTAGTAATTACCATCACACCTATGAAAATACCCCATCAAATACCACGCATAACAGCGAATATCTATATTGGCATCCACAGCTAGTGGATAGTTATATAGCATCACTAATTCCCACTATTGAAAAACTTTGTGGATTACACATAGGACGTATACGACTAGGATGGCTACAGCCACATCTTGGGTATAAGATGCACTGTGATCTAGAACCTATGAGATTACATATTCCTTTGTTTACTAACAATTTAGCCTATATGATACACAATCACGAGTTATATCATATGCAATATGGCAAACTATACCATCTAATAACTACAAATATACATACTGCATGGAATTTTGGTAAGTTACCAAGGTTACATCTAATTTTTTCAACCTATGCCGATGATACTGTTGATGCAGAAATAGCTAAATTAGGACAATTTAATTTATCATCACAAAATTTTGTTGATACCATAAAAAATCAAGGAGTTGATAGTTATTCTCTATTAGAGATATTCCGCTTAGCGGAATCAGTTGAACAACTCGATACCAAAACAAAAATGGATATGCTCCGAGAAATAAAACAAATAACCAATCTTCTATCTAAAAACTAGTATTTAATTACAAAATACTCTAATCACTATTTTGCGATAAATACTAGATATGCGATCAACTGAATTAATCAGAGCAACAGCTAACACTAAAATCTATTTAGACATGGATGGTGTTCTTGCTGACTTTTTTGCAGAATATGCAAAACTAGCTGGAGTTACATCAGGTAGCTATCGTGATATTCCACCAGCCAAAGCAGACCCTACATTAAATCAAATGATAGGCACAGATTTCTTTCATAGATTACCTAAATTTCCCACAGCAGATGCACTAGTTAAACTAGTATTAAATTATGTTAAAACGTATGATATCTGCTCAAGTCCCCTACGTGGTGATCATGCTAATAGTGGGCATTGGAAAAAAGAATGGATTAAAGATAATTTAAATCCTCAACCTGCAGAAATTGTTATTACAGGGCAAAAAGAACATTACGCTGTTAATGCTGATGGTAGTCCTAATATATTAATTGATGATCGTGGTACTAACATTGATCGTTGGCGTGCCCGTGGTGGCATTGGAATTAAGTATCAGGCAGACGAAGACAGTCTGCAAAAAGTAGCTACTGGCCTAGCCACAGTCTACGGGAAACTTGAAGAGTCTGTAGATGTTAACTATGGTATTGGTAAAACGCCAGGTGCACTGTTTAAAATAGGCAGTGTGTATGGTAAGAAAAATCTACGTGTTCCACATGCAAAACTACATAGAAATACAAAGAATAAAAAGTTAGGGATTCCAAGATGAAGTTATACGAAGGTGGCAATGTATTTAAACTAACTGATGGTCAATCTGCAACTACTCGCATCTCTAGAGAAAACGTAGTGCCGACTGTACAATGGTTAGAACAACTCACTGGACTTAATCTTGTTGATAATATG
>Ga0214919_10010535_pt1 | contig 11692 bp, 12 predicted proteins | sample LL1503_MetaG_FD_177994 | JGI IMG/M metagenome (GOLD analysis project Ga0214919, IMG submission 177994) | Freshwater microbial communities from Lake Lanier, Atlanta, Georgia, United States - LL-1503 | ecosystem: Environmental > Aquatic > Freshwater > Lake | place: USA: Georgia | collected...
CTGCGTTGAGGTCTGCTGCGTAGCGTGTTCAAAGCAACCCTGGAAAAAATTCGCAGACCGCAACATCGTTCTGTAAAATTCGTGAAGACTCACATCCAAAAGCAAAAAAGGGACTGAACACTTCCTACCTGTGGAGGTGAGTTGATCTGCCCCCATTTGCCAAACCAATCATTAGTTTGAAGTCCGGGTTAAGGTTAATCCAAATTTAAATTGATGGATCCACCTTCATTGGCAGCGCGCTGTCTATGAAGGTGGGCTAACTCAGCAGGTTGGAATTTTTCCAACAAAGCTATGTGGCCTGACCCGCTTGTAGTCCTGTTTCCAGATCTCAATGATATCTAACAAGGTGGGATATTGATGACCTAAAACCGGTTCCAAATCAACCAATCCCGAATTGATCAGTACGCCATAGGATGAACGATTCCCGTCAATAAAGCTTAAACACTGCATTCAACCTTAATTTTTATCGCTTTTTTCATCCATATTACATGGTCGAAGGTTTTGGAAGATGACGCTTAAAGACTTGAATCCTATTAAAGATAATGAGATCAACACGCCGCTCCAACTCTCAATCAGCATGTACAGACATCAAAGCCATTGAACGCGAGCCACTGTTTGTGTAGAGCAGTAATAGATATCTTGGTTCATGCCAGGGGTGAGAAACATGCCATTGGCCAACCTCGACCCTGTATCGACCCGGTCTATCAACTTCCCGCTGACAATGTCAACAACGATCAAATGATCCTCGCCGCCTTGAAAGTCATTGATCACCAGTTCCCCTGAATCTGGAAACACCACAGGTTGCATCGATGGCCGTGCATCCATTGTCCAAACCACTTTCAAAGAACCTGCAACTGTAGAAATTCCAGCAAGACCTCCGTTGATGCTGTCCCACGCAATGCACATGTTGAGTTCAGGCACATGAACGGGTGGGGCAATGATTCCTCCCCCCGCATCTGGGAAAGGCTCAATGGTCGTGATATCGCCAGAAGATAAGCAGATTCGCAATAACCGTTGTCGGCCTGTCCATGGAGCGGGTCTGCGCCAGCTCAACCGGTCATCGCGTTGATCGAATCGTCCATTTGGGTGCACGCTATAAATCGCACGCACCGAATCAATGTCACCGTTGTCCATCAGCCAAAGTGCGCCATCAGAAATACAACCATCCCACGCAAGCCCTTGGGGCCCATTGGATACTCGATATTGGGGACACCATGCGGTGTCAACTTCCAGGCTTTTGGGTAGAACTCTCAGGCGCCAGACTCCTTCAATCCCCGGGATATAAATGAACTCACCTTCTGGCGTGATATCACTGGCAATGCGCCCCATTGAACCTTCCGGCAAGGTCAATGGTGGGCCAATCAGCGCTAGCGTGTCTGGGTTGAGGCGTGTCACTGTGCTGGCCCCCTGCCCCGCAAGCCGCAAGTCTTTGGTGATGATGCTGCCATCAGACAAGATCAACAATCCGTTATGAGCTTGATCAACGGGGAGTTTTCTTTCAACAATGACTTGGCAATCTCGGTTCAATCGGTGTACGTAACAACCATTGACCTTGAAAATATCGCCGTTTTGATGGGCCGCAATCGCACCACACCAAACATGATCCCCACACGGGAGATTCACAGACTCTGCCTCTACGGCCAAAGTTTGAGGGTCTAGCCTTTGGAGCCATCCAAATGGGGCGGGTCCGGTAAAAGCAGACATGGTTCCACCCAAAAATAATTCGCCCGGTGCGCGCCAAATCATCATCACATTCCAGCGGCCATTGTGAGAAGTGGTGACTTTTGCCAAACCGTTGCGCGCATCCAATTTACCAGAGGCGGCCTTTTGTCGCCTATTGCCACCGCACTCAACCGGCCAAAAAGAGGCGCTGTAACCAGGCAAAAACTTTGAGCGGTCAGAGAGCGTTTTGATGGTTGAACTCCACTTTTACGAATAAGTCCGATGAGATCGATTTATATCAACAGACATAAAGTCAATCAATTTTGATGTTCAATCCAGGTAAATTTCGCTGCCAACTCAACGCCTCCTCTGAAAATTGTTTTTGTGCATCAAGCATTGAGTTACATACTGAAATATTGCCCATTTGCGCCATAGCAGTCTTGTTTGTAGTCTCAGACATGACCTTGCAAAAAGCATTTTGAATTTTCTCGCTAATTCCGCGTGGAGTGCCTGCAGGAACGGCAACTCCCCACCAGTTAGATGCATTGATACCCCCTAAACCAGCTTCATTGAATGTGGGAATATCCGGAAAAATATCCAACCTGGATTTTGAAGAAACAGCTATTGCGCGAAGCTTGCCAGATTTCACATGGGGTGCGCCAAGCCCAGCACCTGCCAAATAAAATTGGATATCTCCAGCCAGCAATGCGGCTACCGCTTGTGACGCACCTTTGTATGGAATATGCGTCATGCCAAGCCCAAAAGACTTGTTGATGGATTCGGCGGAAATATGCGGTGTGGTACCACTGCCTGGCGAGCCGTAATTGATCTTGCCTTGGTTGGCCTTTGCGTAATTCACAAATTCCCGAAAGCCATTCACAGGAATAGTTGCAGGAATAAAAATCACCGATGGCACATCCACCAACACTGTGATGGCATCAAATTTTTTGATGGGATCGAACGCCAGATCTTTGTAAAGAAACTGGTTGATCGTGAAGTTGTTGGTGGCAGCAAGCAATATGGTGTAACCGTCAGCCGCTGATTGCTCAACATACTGGGTTCCAATGTTTCCTCCAGCCCCTGGACGATTTTCGACAAAGACAGTTTGCCCTAACTCGTTGCGCAAGCCTTCAGTCAGCCTACGGGCAACGATATCTCCCATGGCACCTGCTACATATGGAACAACAATTCGGACCTGTTTGTTTGGCCACGAATCTGGAGATTGGGCGTTGGCCTTTAACAAAAGCAAACAAGCAGGAAAGAGGCAAAGGAATCCAAGTCTCTTGATTGAAAATTTTTTCACGATCACGCCTTATCAAACATCAATGCGCAAAAGATCTGCAGCCAATTGCAATGGACCACTGTAGTGCTTGCGAATGTCCCTGACCATTTCGTCCATGAGGTGAGGACCCATTTGCTCTACTGGAAAGTGATGCGTAGCCACCTTTTTGATGAGCGCATGGGTAGAGTCGAAATGACCAAAATGCGTAGGCAGTAAGCGTTTCACCTTGGCACGCGATGCCAACTGCCCCAATTCGGTTGGGCTCGTATGCGCAAAGGTACCTACACCTGTGCGGCGACGATGCTCGATAAAAGACTCAGGGAAAGTGCACTCATGAATGAGCAGGTCAGCACCATTTGCCAAACGCTCCATAGACTCGCATGGTGAGGTATCTCCTGAAAAAGCGATCACCTTACCTTCAGCTTCAAAACGCACGCCAAAGCATTCTGATACCTCACGGGGAATGTGCTCAACCCAATCACAAATCATTCGAACATGTTCATCCTCGTATGCAACCCCAGGTGATGCCTCGATGACCTTAGGCCGAATAGCAGATATATTTTTTTGTCTTCTTGGGTAACTGCTTCTGGCATCAAAATCTGCTTTGAAAGCACCCCCCTCAAACAAGTTGGTGACAAAGTGTTGGGTTCCTTTAGGGCCTATCACAACCGGAGAATCTTCTCTATCCCACATCCAGCCAGTGATCACAAATAATGGGAAATCACAGATGTGGTCATGGTGCAAGTGGGTTAAAAAGACGGCACTGACGTCAGCGGGGCTGACATTGGCACGAACCATATTTCTAGTGATACCAGCACCACAATCAAACAGATAGTTGCGACCGTTGTCCAAAGTAACCAATATCCCGGATTGCGCTCTGTCGGGATCAACAAAAGCCGCACCAGTTCCAAGCATAGTTATTCTCATTTTTATTCCTTAGAGCTATATCAACTTATTTTTAATGTGAAAGAATATTGTTATTTTTGAGTATGTCTTGTAATTATAAATTTATCTTTGATTGATAAGTATTTTTACGCTGCCGTTTGTATGTGGATTACCAATTTCAAGCCGCATTTAGCGGCGTGCCCTGAACCATGAGGCGGTACAAATAACGCAGCTCCTCGGGGTTGTAGTCAGCGTTGGCCTGGTGCATCACGCTGCGGTTGTCCCAAATCACCATATCGCCTTGGCGCCAAACGTGGCGGTACTCGTAACGCGGCTGGGTGGCGTGCTGATACAGCTTCTCGATCAGTGCATGTGACACGTCCTCTGCCATGCCTTCAATGCCCTCCATGCGCCCGGTGTTGAGGTAGAGCGCTGCGCGGCCACTGTCGGGGTGGCGGATCACCAAGGGTTGCCAGGTTTGCGGGATGGCTTGCAGCGCCGCGTCGCTCAGCTTGGCAAAGCTGCGAGGGCTGCGGCTGCTTTGGTGCACATGGCGTGAGCGCAGGCCTTGGGTGCGCTGCTGCATCTCGCTGGGCAAATCGTCAAAAGCCTGGCGCACATCGACAAACTGGGTGTCGCCGCCCTGGCTTGGCAAGCTGATGGCCAACAGCATGGTGGCTTTGGGGGGGCTGACCTCGTTGGAGTGGTCGGTGTGGTAGTTTTCACCGCGCACCTGCAGCTTGCCATTTTTGCGCGGCAGGTCGTGGGTGGAGTTGTAGCCCACCAGCGGGTGGTCTTTGAGCACAAATTGCTTGAGCTGCTGGGGCATCAAAGGCCCAAACAGTTCACCCGCAGCGGTGAACTGGGCGGGGTCCATGGATTGGTCGCGAAAGACCAGCACCGCATGCCGCGCCAACGCCGCGTTGAGGGCAACAGTGGTTTCATCGCTGGCGGGTTTGGATAAATCAAGCCCGGTGATTTCTGCGCCCAGGCCTGGGGTCAATTCACGCAACACAAAAGTCATGGTTCATTCCGCCTTGATGCCGGTGAGTTTGGCCAGCTGCGCCCACTTGGCGGAGTCCTCACTCAATAGTTTTTCAAATTCAGCACGACCGACGGGCATGGCCTCGGCACCTTCGCTGGCGAATCGGTTTTTGATCTCGGTCGAGGCCAGCACGGCGTTGACTTCGCGGTGCCAATACTCCACCAGCGCGGCCGAGGTGCCTGTGGGCGCCAGCAAGCCCCACCAGTTGGTGGCCTCCATGTCGATACCGGCTTCTTTCAAAGTAGGCACTTGGGGAATGAGGTCCACCCGCTTGGGACCTGCCACGGCCAAGAGCTTGATCTTGCCGGCCTTTAAAAAGCTTTGCATCTGGATCAAGCTGCCCAGGGAAACCTGGATATGGCCCGCAGCCAAATCCACCAGCGCCGGCGAGCCGCCTTTGTAATGGACGGTGGTGAACGCTGCCCCACTTCGCTGCATGAGCAGCTCGAGCGCAAAGTGCTGAAAACTGGCCACGCCTGCGGTGCCAAAGTTGATCTTGCCGGGGTTTTTTTTGGAATAGTCGACCAACTCTTTGATGGTTTGAAACGGCAAGGATTGGGGCACGGCGATGACGCTGGGGCCCATGCCCAGCATAGCGATGGGCACAAAGGAGCGGACCGGGTCAAAGGGCAGCTTCATGATGGCCGGACTCATGGTGAAGGTCGAGGAGATCAGCAGCCAGGTATGGCCATCGGGCTCAGCCCGGGCCACCCACTCGGCGCCGAGCACACCCCCGGCACCAGGCCGGTTTTCAATGATGATGTTGCGCTTGGTGCGCGCCGTCAATTGCTGGGCCACGGCCCGGCCCACGATGTCGTTGCTGCCCCCCGGTGGGAAGGGCACGATGATTTTGATGGGTTTGGCAGCGTTGTCTTGGGCCCAGGCAGGTGACAAGGCAACGCCAGTCATCAACGCGGCTTGGGTCAACCAACGCCTGCGCAGTGCATTCAATGGGTTCACATTGTTCAAGGCAATGGGCTGAACCGGGTGGGCCGCAGCACTTTCACATCTTGTTGAACAAAGCTGCCTTTGTTGATTTGCTTGAAGGCTTCCCAGGCTGGGTCGGCCTCCATGGCCGCACGGCACTGCTCGCGCTGGGCCAAGCTGTCGTAGGCCCAAATATGCAGCACTTGGTTGAGCGGGCCAATGTCAGTGACGAAGAAACCCACCAAGCGGCCCAGGTGTTTTTGCTGCAAAGGCAAGGCATGGGTCTCGTACCGCAACAGGTATTCATCCATCAATCCGTGGGCCACGGTATAGGTGCGGTGCTCGTAAATCATGGCCGGCTCGCCGATCAATCGGCGCGGATTTGGGCTTCTTTGAGCCAGGGCAGCCAGCGTTCAAAGTCGGCTTGCAATCGTGCCCCAAAACCAGTGCTGTCTTTGGGGTTGCTGAAACCCGCGTCGGACAGCTTGGCCGCCACATCGGCTTGGTGCACAACGTGGTGTAAAGCGGCCTCTAACCTCTTTTTGGTTTCGGGCGGGGTGCCGGCGGGCACCAGCACACCGTACCAATTGGTCATTTGCAAAGCGGGCATGCCCGCTTCGGCAGCGGTGGGGATGTCAGGCAACTGCGGCGAGCGCTTGGTGTCAAACACCACCACGCCTTTGATGCGGCCGTCGCGGATGTAAGGGCGCAGCACCGGCACATCGGCATTGACCAGGTCCACCGTGCCGCCCATCAGGTCCACCAAGGCCGGGGCCGCTCCCCGGTAAGGGATGTGCACCATGCTCACATTGGCCGCTTTGGCGAACAACTCGGCACCGATGTGCATGGTGCCGCCCACACCAGTAGAGCCGTAATTGAGTTTATTGGGCCCCTTGGCCTTGGCCACCAGTTCACTCAAGTTGTTCACCCCCAGGCCGGGTCGCACCACCAGCATGGTCTGCACCTCGCCGAGCAAATAAAGCGGTTCGACATCTTTGCGCGGGTTGTAAGGCAAATTGGGCGTGATGCCAGCGGTGATCACCAAGCTGGACGTGGTCAGCAACAAGGTGTTGCCATCGGCCGGGGATTTGGTGACCGCGCTCACCCCAATCACCCCACCGGCGCCACCGCGGTTGTCAATGACCACGGTTTTGCCCATTTGAGCGGCCAAGGGTTGGGCAATGGTGCGGGCGATTTGGTCGGCCGGTCCGCCAGCGGCAAAGGGCACGATGATGCGGATGGTGTCACCGGATTGGGCCTGGGCCCCACTGCCCCACAGGCAGACCGCGCTCAACAAGGCGCGCAAAAAATGATGCATGGTGTGTCCCCTTTTTGATGCGGACCCCAGAACGGGGTGGGCCTTCGCCCGTGAGGGGTGCGGCCTGATTTCAGGCCACAGTATCACTTGTATTTGGTGGCCGCCAGGGTCGCCATGTCGACACCGGCGTCGATGTCTTTCTTTTGCCGGTTGTCGCCCATGTCGATTTTTTGCGCTTGGGCCAGCACATCGGCGGCGCGGGCAAAGGGCACAAACACCACACCGGCCTCGTCGGCCAGCACCAAGTCACCGGCTTGTACCCGCTGCCCTGCGATGCGGACTTCGCCATTGATTTCAATGGTTTGCAAGCGCCATTTGCCCGTGATCGGGGTGATCCCGCGCGACCAAATGGGAAAGCCCAGGTTGCGCGAAGCGCTGGGATCGCGGTACGAGCCCTCAATGATGGCCCCCGCACAACCGGAGCGGTGCGCCAACGTGGCCGACTGCCCGCCCATGTTGGATACGCCAGTCAGGCCTTCGATCACCACCACATCGCCGGGTTCGGACAGGTTGTAACCCTCGTGCTCGCCCATGCGCCCGCGCCCAGACATGGCGCTCAAGTGGTCACCTTCTTGCTGTTCAATGTTGCGCACCGTCACCGCCTGTCCCACCACACGCGCTTGAGGCAAGTTGGGCGCCAAAGCAGAGGCGGCGATGGCGCCGCGCAAACCCAGGTTGTCCATCGCATCCGAGACGGTGCAGGTCAGGTCTTCGATCTGCGCAAAGGCCGCCAAGATGGGGGCGGGCAAGCGCGGGATGGTCATCGAGCGGATGGCCTCTAGGGGCACGCGGCCAGTGGGTTTTTTGGGGGTGGTCATTGGTCAAGCCATTGGCAAATAGGCTTCCATTGGAGCAGATCTTTGTCGACCTTGGAGGGGGCGATGTCAAACATCGACAAACCATGGGCAGCCAAGTGCACATAGTATTGGGTGTCGCGCAAATAACTGATAACCGGGATGTCCAAGGTGGCGGTGAACTCGCGCAGCTTGCCCGCCGAGATGGTGCGCTGATCCACCCGCATGCCAATGATGCCCAACTCGGTGTGCTGCTCTTTGGCCAAAACCCGCAGTTTTTTCAAAAACTCGTGGGTGGCGAACATGTCAAAGACACTGGACTGCAGCGGCACCAACACTTTGTCGGCCTTGGAGATGAGGTTTTTCAAGCGCCAGCCATCCACCCCACCAGCGGTATCGACCACCACATGGGTGGTGCCTTTGGGTGGTTTGGCATTGATGACCAAATCGGCTTGCAAATCCCAAGTGCGGATTTTGGGCAGGGTGTCGGGGCGCAAAGTCAGCCAATGGCGGGAGGATTGTTGGGCATCGGTGTCGCCCAACATGACTTGGCGATTGGTTGACGCAAAATAGCCAGCAATGTTGGTCGACAAGGTGGATTTGCCCACGCCACCTTTTGGATTCACAACCACCACAATTGTCATTTTTAAATCATTCAACAGAAAATGCTTGGTTTATTTTACGGGTTGAAGCCCGCCGCCCCGCCAATCTTTACACCTGCTCCGTTCTTGGGCAGCGATTGGCTGCGCCAACGGCTGGCCTGGCGCGGGTTTTGGCTCGCCATGGCGGCCAGCTGCGCCTTCGCTCTGGCGGGTGGGGCCTGGGCCCAATCCCCCAGCGCCCCGGCCTACCCCAGCCGAGCGGTCAAATGGATTGTGCCGTTTGCTGCCGGGGGCTCGGGCGACACCATTGCCCGGCTGCTTGCCGAGCGCATAGGCGCTGCATTGGGCCAGCCGGTGCTGATCGACAACCGCGGGGGCAATGGCTCGGTGCTGGGCACCGAGGCGGCGGCCAAGGCTGCCGCCGACGGCCACACCTGGGTGCTGAGCAATGGCGCGGCCATCACCACGGGGCCCTTGATGGGCCAAGCCACCACCTACCGCCCACTGGAAGACTTTGTTCACGTCACCCTGATTGGCAGTTTTACCAATGCCTTGATCGTGCGCCAAGACCACCCGGCCAAGAACCTCCAGGAGTTTTTGGCCCTGGCGCGCAGCCAGCCGGGCAAATGGAGCTATGGGTCCGCTGGGGTGGGCTCAGCGGGTTTTTTGACCGGTGAAATGCTCAAGCAATTGGCCCAGGTCGACATGGTCCACATCCCCTACAAAGGCTCAGGACCGGCGCTCAACGATTTGCTGGGTGGGCAAACCGATGCCATGTTCAATGCTTTGATTTCTTCGGCCCCGCATATCCGCAGTGGCCGGGTGCGGGCCCTGGCCATCACGGGGGCCGCCCGAGATGCCGAGTTCACCCAAGTGCCCACCTTGTCCGAGGCGGTGCCTGGTGCGGTGGGTGACGCCTGGTTTGGCCTGTCAGTGCCCGCCAAAACCCCACCGGCGGTGGTGGAGCGCTTGCACCTGGAAATGGACAAACTGCTCAAAACCCCTGAGGTCAAAGCCCGCTTGACCGAGTTGGGCATGGTGACCCTGAACCAGGGGCCGCGCGGCTTTCAGGCTTTTTTGCAAGCCGAAAATAAAAAATGGGCGCCCATCATCCGCGCCGCCCACATCAAAATCGAATAGGGGCCGGCCCACGGCCATCGTGGGTCCTCAGCAGCGAGGGCACGCCAACCACCAGCCTGGTTGCAGCACTGGTCAGCTCAATCGATGGCCGCCGCCTCGCGCAAACCCGTGATCATCGAAGTGTTGAGCAAATGGGCCTTGTGCAGCGCCGGGTCGTCGGCTTTGCGTTGCAACTCCACCAAAGCGGCGCGGCGCTTGTCCATGTCGCGCTCTTGCATGCGGGCACGGTTGCGCCCGGACTGCTCAAGCACATGGGCGATGGCAATCGGGCGGCGCTGGCGCTCGTAGCGTTGCAAGGCATCGATGGACCCACCTTGCCAAATGTCGCGCAGTTTGTCGCTCAGGTTGAAGGCATCGTGGATGCCCCCATTCATGCCCATGCCGCCGCTGGGGCTGTTGAGGTGGGCGGCGTCACCCACCAACACCACCCGGCCCACCACGTATTGCTGCACCACCCGCTGATGGATGCGGTAAGGGCGCACCTCCAACACCGGGTGGTCCAGGGTGCCCGGGGCAATGCGTTGCAGTTTTTCGCGCACCGCCGGCAAACCCACCGCCTCTTCCATGCTTTGCCCTTCATCGGGGTACAGGCTGACCCGCCACAGGTGCTTGAGCCGCAACAAACTGAAGGTGCCCTGCTCACTCCAGCAATAGTTGATGAAGGCCAGCTGGGGCAAGTGATCGTGAAACGGGAAATGCGTGGTCGCCAAAATGGTGGTCTCGGGAAAGGTGTGGCCTTCGAACGACAAATCCAGCTGTTTGCGCACCTGGCTGCGCCCGCCATCGGCGCCCACCAAAAAAGCCCCACGCACAACCACCTGTTCTCCATGGGGGGTGCGGTAAGTCACATCGACATGGCCTTCGGCTTGGCTGAAAGACACCAGCGGTTGACCCATCAACACCTGCACATGGGGCAAGTCGCGCGCTATTTGCGCCATCAACAACTCGGACAAACGCCACTGTTCACACTGCAAGCGATAGGGGTGGGCTGTTTCGCCTTGGAGGACCGACAAATCAAATTGGGCAAACTCGCCCGTGCTGTGCATGCGCACCTGCCAGGTCGGGGCCACCAGGCCTTGCTCGATCAAGCCCGGCGTGATGCCGTATTCGTCCAACATGTCCAAGGTGGGTGGGTGAAAGGTCGAAGCGCGCAAATCGCGGTTGATGTCGGACTCGGACTCGAGCACCAGACAAGGGATGCCCCAGTGGCCCAGGCGCAAAGCCAACACCAAACCCACAGGGCCTGCGCCCGCGATGATGATGGGTGGGGATGAAGTAGATGTCATAAAAAACTTTGGTGTGTGGAAAGGATGACGCCAGACCTGGCCCCAACTCAGCGGGTTGACAGCAAACCCATGGCCTGTGCGCGATGGGCCCACCCATCACCACTCAACCATGGGTCCATGTTTTGATGCTGGGGCTGAACCAGGGATGTGGCGCGCCACATCAACGCCAACATGCTCGACAACACCGGCGGTCCGTCGCCCTGCCCCATCTCGATGATGGCCTGCAAACTTGGCATGCCGGTGCCCAGCATCAACACCGCATCGGCCCCAGAGCCACGCAAAGCCTGAACGGTTTGGGCCGCCGCACCGGTGCCGGTGGTGTAGATGGCGTGAAAGCCCTGGGACGAAGTGGCCACGTTTTGCACCAGCTGCACCTCAAAACCATGCGACTGCCAGTAAGCGACGCTGGCCTGGGTCAGCGCACTCGGATAAGGAGAGGCCAGGGCCAAGCGCTGGGCGCCCAATTGCTGCAAGGCCTGCACCACCGCCATTCCGGCGGTCACCACCGGGATGCCCAACCGTTGAGAACCCTGTTCCACCCAAGTCTGTTCGGCTGGGCGTCCCATCAAATACGAAGAGCCGGTACAGGCCAGGGCCAAGACCGACAACGGGGCATTGGCAAATTGCGTGAGGGTGGGCGCCAAATCGCCAAAGTAATCGCGCAAGCGCTGCATCAAGTCGGGCGCCGCACTGACCAAGCGGCCATTGATCAGCGACATCCCCGCAGGCAGCAAGGCCCAAGCTTCAGGCT
>Ga0214919_10010537_pt1 | contig 11692 bp, 19 predicted proteins | sample LL1503_MetaG_FD_177994 | JGI IMG/M metagenome (GOLD analysis project Ga0214919, IMG submission 177994) | Freshwater microbial communities from Lake Lanier, Atlanta, Georgia, United States - LL-1503 | ecosystem: Environmental > Aquatic > Freshwater > Lake | place: USA: Georgia | collected...
ATAGACAGTTACCCAGAAGAAAGCAGACTCCCACATATCAACGGCGCTTACCAGAAAGTGCAATTTTCAGAATCAGTGCGATGGTTGCATAGAACATGTTTATTCTCCAATTGAGGTTGCTGCTGCTAATGTGTAACCCTTTGACGCCTCAGGGGCTGCTGTTCCATTACGAACCAAACGCTCGCTGGTCACCACACCCTTATTCACATCAAAAAACAAGTCTTCTTCATAAACACTTCCAAATCCTCCGTGCACATACTTCAGAAGTGCGCCTTGGGGGCATCGCAATGTGCCCGTGTACCAATGGGCGAATACCCCACCGGAAAACCCTGGGAAGAGTTTGTTCATGCCAACACTGCCATCAATAGCGACAAGATATAGGCGATCTTGCTCTATGGTCCAAGTGCCTATATATCCTCGCCATAAAGCCGTACTTGTGACATCAAATTTGTAGTCAAGGCCATTGTTTTGGATAAAAGGTCCCAGGGGCTCAGTACACAGGCTGAGCCTCTCCCCTTTGTAAATCAGTCTTTCTGATGCTTGCGCGGTCACGTCATCAACCTAGTTCAAATAAGCTGGAAGTTGGGCTTTTTGGAAATCAATCAATCCGAGAACTTCACAAAGTCCAAAGATCATGTCGTTCATTTCAAATTCATTTGCATTGATGGAATGAACATCGCCAAATTCTTCTTTAGCTTCTTTAATGATGAGCGTGGCACTCAATTGTTCATCTGTAAAACATTTCAAAAAATCGGGCATAAGCTTGGCGAAATGCTCAAGCGCTTCGGTATCCATGCCCTGTATTGCGGTTTTGATTTGTTCTAAAAGTATCTGTTCAGTCATCTTCGTCCTCATGTGTATGAAGTGACTCTAGGGGGGTACAGGCTCAATTGGTGAGCTTTAGAAACCATGACTCGCCTTACCCCTGAATACCCTTGCTGTATGCAATAACAGGTACAGGGCTCGCACAGTGAGCTTCGGGTAGCTCATGCTTAACCCATCACAAGCTCATTCACTTTTTATGGAACAACACACCACCCGCGAAGCATGGCTACTTGCTGCAGTTGAGCTGCTGCGCCCTCTTTTTGCTGCTAAAGGCTTCAGCGTACCGCCATGCCAAGTTTCCTGTGGCTTTGCCAGCACAGGAACTCGTAGCGGCCATGTGGGTCAATGCTGGTCCACCAAAAGTGCATCGAATGAGCTGAACCAAATTTTTATAGCGCCGACCTTGAAATCAGCCTATGAGGTTCTTGACACGCTGGTGCATGAACTGGTACATGCAGTCGACAACTGTGAAAACAAACACGGTAAAGAGTTTAAGAAGATAGCACTCAAGATGGGCATGAAAGGCCCAATGCGTAGCGCTGAAGCAGGACCTGAGCTCAAAGTCACGCTGACCTCTCTATTAGACACATTGGGCCCATACCCACATGGCCACCTAAAGGTAGGAATGCGAAAAGCACCCAGACGGGATCGCCCAAGGGCAAAGTGCAAGCACTGCGGCTATCAAGTGCCCATGTTGAAGAAATTTTTAACCTATGGCCCACCGATTTGTCCCAAGGACAAGGTCGAAATGGAAGCCTTAGGAAACTGGGAGGAGATGTGATGCCCCCCACGGTCATTTGGTTTTGTGGGTGGGTGCTGAAAGTCTGCATCCTTCTCACGCAATGGATTGCGGGTTTTGACCCGTTTATGGCTCCTAAAACGAGCCTGTTCACTGTCACCAGCTCACAGCGCTGGATGCAGTTGGACTATGGCGTAACGCCAGTTCCGCAAAAGCGCAGTCGTCGGGAGGTCATGGCTGCGTGGCTTCAATCAGTTACCGCTGATTAAGCCTGTCCGCACCTCCAATCAACCCAAAAGGAAAAAAGAAAATGGAACAGCCCACCATCATCGTCTCACCGCTTAAAGCGGCTATTCCCGCCCAAGGCGGCCATCTGGATTTACTTGTGCGAGTGCAAGCACCTGATTTGCCCACAGACAAAGCTGTGGAACACACCCCCAAACGCCTAGCGCTTGTCGTAGACCGGTCTGGCAGTATGCAAGGCAAGCCACTGCGTGAAGCGCTGCGTTGTGTCATGCATATCGCTTCACATCTGACACCTAAGGATCAACTCAGCTTGGTAGTCTACGACGATCAAGTGGAAGTCATGGTGCCCTTGAGTGAAGTGTCATCCGTTTCAGCCATTCAACAAGCCGTAGACATGGTACACAGCGGCGGCTCTACTGACCTCTTCAGCGGCTGGCTCAGAGGCGCTGAGCAACTGGAAGGTGGTACTGCGAGAGCTGTATCTCGTGTGCTGCTTCTATCTGATGGTCAGGCTAACCATGGAGAAACACGAATCAGCCATATTCAGCAGGAATGCAAAGCATGGTTAGAGAAAGGCGTCAGTACCACTACGGTAGGACTGGGACGAGACTTCAATGAAGACCTGATGATTGCCATGGCCGATGCTGGCGGCGGTCAGCAGTATTACGGCCAAACCGCTGAGGACTTGTATGACAGCTTTGACCAAGAACTGTCTTTGCTGCAGGCCATGTATCTACGAGGCATTGCTTTGAAGTTGATTCCAGCGCCTGGCGTGATTGTGGAGATGCTCAGCGTTGCTCCACAGCATCCAGACGGCACATACAAGATGAACGACCTGGCGTGGGGTGCGGAAACATGGGTGGGTGTCCGTTTGCATATCAGTCCGACGGCACCCGGCACGCTTCGTGATCTGCTGGCAGTGTCCATTAATGGAACAGACTTACAGGGTCATACGCTGTCACAGTCAGGTGCCATGCTGCAACTTCCTGCTGTGGAGCAAACAGCTTTCCTAGCCCTGCTTGCCGATGAGTTGGTAGAGCGGCGATTACTTGAGGCCGAGTTTGGTAAAGCATCGGACGAATTGCGTCATTTGGCCAAACGCGGAAATCGACTGGACACCATGAGGAAACTGGCCGAAATGGATGATCGGTTTGGCCATCACCCATGGCTCAAAGCCAAGATGGAACAAATGCGTCGATTGGCAGAAGAAGACATGATGATGATGGTCAAGGAAGCCAGTTTCTCAGCCATGCGAATGTCCAAAAGCTTGGCATCAAAGAGCGAGGTCATGTTCTGCATGGATGAAACCGAGTCCAACATGCCCTCCTTCTTACGTAAGAAGGAAACTGAGGGTCGTGGCCGCAGAACGCCAAGACAAAGCTAAACCAAACAGGAGATAGAGGGAAAGCACGGGGGCACGGTCTCCCGTGCCGCTCTGTACACTTGTCAAATCAACAGGAATTACACATGGCGCAGTTTGACCGCGTTTACAAATACAAGGCTTTATTCAACCGCAAACGCACGGTGACGAAGCAAGCCATTCTTGATGAGTTTGAAATTTCCGAAGCCACGTTCAAGCGCGACTTGGAAAAGATGCGTGACTTCTACAACTACGACATCGTCTACGACCGATTCGAAAACGTATACAAACTTCAAAATGAAGATCAGGCCTACGAACTGCCCGGCCTTGTTTTCACCCAAAAAGAATTGCTGGCTCTACTGACCATCCAAAACATGATCACGGAACTTGAGCCCAGCTTACTCGGTCCAAAGCTACAACCTCTTCAAGAACGTTTGGCTGACTTGCTGACTTCAGAAGGTCTTGACTCGGAATCCCTTACCAAGCGTGTCCGCGCCGTACATGCAGGAAAACGGCGCTTAGAGCTAAAGTGCTTTCAGTCACTGGCACAGGCTACGCTCGAACGCAAAAAGTTGCATATCCATCACTTCAACCGCCAGCGTGGAGAGACTACACAGCGCGAAATCTCTCCTCAACAACTGGTGCACTACCGCGACAACTGGTATGTTGACGCTTGGTGCCATTTGCGCAATAAGCTGCTCAACTTTTCGGTGGATGCCATTACGCATTGCGATATTTTGAAAGACCAAGCCAAAGAGGTCAGCCAGAAAGACATTAAAGTCATCATGCAGTCTGGTTACGGGATCTTTGGCGGTGAAGCCAACCATTGGGCCAAATTGAAATTCAGTGCCGTTCGTGCCAGATGGGTGCAAGCTGAAGAGTGGCATCCTGAGCAAAAAAGCACCCTTAACAAGGATGGTACTTACACCTTGGAATTTCCCTACTCTGATGAACGCGAGTTGTTGGGTGACATCCTTCGATTCGGCTCAGATGTTGAAGTATTGGCACCTAAATCGTTGCGAACAAGTGTGATGAATGCAATGATAGAAACGTCAAAAATTTATAAGTGACATTTCACGACCAAAGTATAGTTACTTGAAAATAAATGGATGATTTTGAGGATGAATGATGAATAATGAAAATGTTGATAGAAACAAAAAAATAATAGGACCCTGGCTTGAACAAAATATATTAGAAATCATTAAGGAATCCGAAACACTTCCAGAAGTAACAGCTGAATTACCTAATGGTATTGGCCGGGGCAATGCATCAGAAATCAAAGAGCTCAAATCAATAGATATTCAAGGAATGAAGTTATTGAGCATTAACCAAAGTCATGTAAACGCTACAGTTGAAATGATCCTAGAAGTAAGCGTAGATGTTTACTGGGATGAATATCTAGCAAGCCAAGAAGTGCGAGATTTTGTTGGTGAATCTGAAGATGAATTTCAGTCAATAACGACTTACTTTGATGCACCAATCAGGGTTTCAATCGACTTAGAAATTCTGAAAGAACCGCCTATGGTGATGTCACATTTTTTAAGAGAGATAGGCGGCGGGAGATACTCCATAAAATTTAATCCTTAAGGTGGATCGATTTCTCAATTCTCAAATTTCCAATAGTTAATTAAAAAACTTTAACCAAACTTTCCTAGCAATTTATACACTTCTAAAGTGATTCGGTTTTTCAAAACGCAATGAATTTACCTATGATTTGACACCTAGTGATTTGACTACTCACCTTTATTTTTCTGATTAGAGGGTTCAGTTAATTTCAAATCAAATGTACTCAAATTTTTTAGTGATTTGAGTCTTGTATTGACTGATGGAAACATCTTCACACCAGCCATTAGGGCCATTTGTTCACGCTCTTCAACTTCGGTCAAGTCATATGCAATGATTTCTGTGAACCCATTTTTGTATGTGATGGTTTTGTAAGGCATGTTTGTTCCTTGTTCAATTTATTCAATTCGTAGTTTGATTTTTCATCGGTAGTTGCACCCAAAAACCAGGTGCTTTGAATGTGTCTCTGCTTTTGAATCGCCAGAACCAAGCAAACCACCACTTGCCCTCTCTTTTGAACGATTCACCTTGCCAAGCCCACTGCTCCACCACGCAAACTGCACCGCTTGGAAATCGGCCATGGTCTTGGTGGTAGAACAAAATTAAGTTCAGCAAATATTCGCGTGTAACAAATGAGTAATAGTGGCCACCAAAGTAAGTACTGAGCTTTTGCGGTAACGCGGCATCCACCAAGCATTTAGCTTGCTCAATGACCGCTTCGTCATGCACATCTGCATGGATGTTGGCCCACCAAACCTTTCCCCCATGGCCGCAAGGCCATGGGGTTTGGTACTGATGCGGATTTCGTGTTTCCAAGCTCATGCGGGTTGCCGCTTGTATTGGCTTTGACGCTTATCAATCCAACTATCGATACGTTCTTCAATTAACCGACCAAAGTCCGCATAAAAACTCGAACTCGCGTCCATTACAAACGCTTTGATCTCGTCAGCGCTGTAGTGTGGGTCCTCAAAGTTAAATCCCAACACACTGAGCAAATCCCAAGCCTTTAAAAAGAAATCGGTCAGCTGACCCAGCGTCAAGGGCTGCTGCGAAGTTCGCACAGCCTTGCCCAAAAGCGAGCTACCACCATACTCATCGACCACACGGTAAAGAATGCGCTTGCCCGCTTGACGTGCGTAGACGCTGGTCACGTCTTGCGTGGTCGAGGCAATAGTGATGCGTGCGATCTCCACCTCTTGGTCTTTGGTGTTAGGCAAATACTCCCCACCCATGAAACTGGGGTGCAATCGACCAATGGCCAGGCGCTCTTGTTGGCTAAGCACAGGCGTTAGAAGAAGCTCATTAGCTGCCTCTGCTTGACCTTGCTCCACTAATGCCTCGTACAAGGCTTTGCGCTCTGCCCCTTTAATTTGGGAGGACAAGGTCACCCCCATGTTTTGTGCCCAAAAATAACTGTGAGGCCGGTACTTCAAATCTATCTTGTTGCGCATTGCAATTCTCCTGTTTAGCTGCGTTTGACAAAAGGTCGAGGGCAGCAATCTGGAACAAATCCCCTCAGCCGCTTAGGGCGGCCAGTCCATGGTTGATACCTTATTCAGATTTCAATAAATCTCTCAAACCTTCGGCAATATCACGACCTAAAGGAAGTCCGCGAATTGGCCGCAGTACAGAATCTGGAACAGGTCCCTTGGTCCGCCAGACTATTTTTTGGCCTTTTTCATAAGCCTGAGGATGCGTAGCCTGAACCATCCATATATGGTCTCCTGGTTCAACTAATAAAGCACGTTGGTTGCGATACGACTTAAGCACCTTTAAGATAGAACCGATGTTGCAGGGGTTATATGCATCCACAACAATTGCGAGATCACCAGGTTTGCAGTTCATGCTGATACCTCCTCTGGTTCTCTAAAGTTGATAAGTTCATGTAACTCCTCATCAGTCATCGGCGGTATGGGCTTGAGCCATTCATCCACATGACATATGCCATCTGCTAGTGTGATGTTGTGCCATAACTTTAATTCAGTACCTTCTCTGACCATAATGGGATCTGAATGGATAGGTACTATTGGCCAGCATTGATAGTTTTCGATGATGGCTAAGGGTCCATGGACTCTAACAATCCTGCCAATGTTCATGAAACAACTTTCCTCGTCACCAATGATCATGGCTAAGTCACCTGGCTTGCAATTCATAACTTTCTCCTGTTTAGCGACATTGCCTTTATGGCGGGGGTCGCAATCTGGAACAAATCCCCCCCAGCCCTTTAGGTGGGCTATTCCGTTTATCTGGATCAAATGAATGGCCAGAGGCCATTCGCTTTCATTGTTCTGAAAAAGCCTGCTCGCTGAATATCATTCATTGAACTGACACCTTTGCGTAAAAGGAAAGTTCCGCACGCTTGGTTCTTTTCTAGCAGCAAAGCTGACCAGCTTGGCTCTTTGGGCACTAAATCACTAGGCTGTTTACTTGGATTGTTCATTTAGACAAAGCTTGCATCTGCGCCACTGTTTCACTCAAGACTTTGGCAGTTGGCGCATTCCTTTGCTTGAATATGTCTGAAAGAGACTGGTAGTACCAAAGCGTGTCCTCTTTAGTCGATGAGAACCGGTCAAACACCGTGAGTCCGATATTTTGCAAATCAGACACGATAGCTCTAGCGTTATGCAGTTTGTCGCTACCCGAGACAAGCAGGACATCATCAGAGCAAGATCGTAGATGGCTAAGGTAATTTTCTTTGCGAATCTTCCAAGGAACTGTTTTTTTGCCATTTTGATCGGGAACACCATCGGTGCAACCATCAACAATATCGGCAACTCTGTCACCAAAATTGTTGCGAATGATTTGAGCGTATTCAGCACCGCCATCCTCAACAGCATCGTGTAAAAGTGCAGCCATTGCTTGATCCTCGTCTGCCCCATATTCCAAGGCGATTGATGCAACAGCCATTGGGTGAGCGATATAGGGCACTGATGTACCTTTGCGCACTTGACTACTATGTGCTTCTATGGCAATTGCAAATGCTTGCGATAAACGTTCGGTCAACATATTGTTTCCTTTCTATTTAAATTAAATGATTTGAGAGGTATGAATCCAATTTCATTAACTCCTACTGCAATATCCTTACCAAGTGGATAAGCTCTTATTGGTTGTAATTGCGCATCTGGAACTGGTCCGGTTTTACGACGAAAACATTTACCATTGAACACCCATTTCAATGGCTTGCTTGATTTCGCCAACCACGCATTGTGTTTTTTAGAATACCGTATGTCACCAATCCCGTTGTGCAATTCAATTACTTGAACAACCGCACCAAGATTGCATTTATAGCGGGCATCAATTACAACTGCCAAATCACCTGGCTTACACCGAAGCTTTTTCATTTCTTCTCCTGTTTAGCGACATTGCCTTTATGGCGGGGGTCGCAATCTGGAACAAATCCCCCCAGCTGCTTAGGGCAGCCAGCCCAGTCAATTAATTAGTTTTGAACTTCAATCTCTTTTGTTTTTATCTCAGTTGTTCCCGCATCACTGACTGCATCCTTAGGGTCTACCAAAGGACGTAATTTATGCCTGTCAGTAATAGCCTCAGATGACGCTCCGCGCTGCAATTCCTTACCTATCCAAAGTTGATGGAAAGACCTACCGCTAACCGTTCTAATCCAATACGCATCCTCACGGCCGCTGTGAGGACCAATTCGACAAATCACCTCAACTATCAGCCCAATGTTTTCAGGGCAACCGCCAACAATGACGCACTTTTGGCCCCTGGGAAGAATCGACATGACACGAATCCTTTTCAAATTACACCGACAGCAGTAATCTGCAGTCAGAAAAGAAAAAAGCCCTCAACAAGGAGGGCTTGACGCAGTACCGCTTGGTTGCCCCTTAGGGGCCACATCTGGTAGTACCACCTTGCCCGGTGAGGCAGGTTGGTGTGGGCGTCAGCCCAACTCTTGATGACATTTAAATCCTAACACAGGTAATAAGTATCAGCCACATCAAGCTCAAAGAGTGAGCCTGCGCCGCCCTATCATGTAAAAAAACTACAGGAGTAATTCATGGCTTTTTGGCAAATCTTTGGCAAATCTGCTGTGTCCGATCAGGGAGAAATCATCCAACGACCGGGCAACTCCACTAGCGTGAGCAGCAAAGGAACAGTCTTCAGCCACATGGGTTCCACCACGCTAGGATCCGATGGGTCAGTTTTTACCCAAATGGGAGCCTATAGCAGCGACGGCAGTTCCAGAATGGGCAGCACAGCTAATGGGCTAGGGGCTGTTTTCAACAAGAAAGAAGAATGGTGAAAGCTTTATGCAAATTCTTTATGTAGACATGTATAAAGGTGAAGAATGAATGGATCTAAATCGGATTACATCTATCCTGATCTCAAGGGTCATAAAGTCATTTACAAAGGTAAAAGATTTTGGATATTTGAAATAAGTAAAGAATTTCCATTTCAAGGTTATGAAGAATTTTGTGATGTGATTGTTTACGACAAAAAAGATGGCGCCGAAATGGCAGAAGCAAAAAAGACAACTAGTGGTTTCATAGGATCGCTGATTGGGCCACGGGAATCTATAGAAGTTTCCGGCAGTTCACCAATAGAACTTTTAGACTGTGCTATCCATTATTGGAGATTTTATGAAAAACATTTTGCAGGTTACATCTCGCCTTCAACACCACGTGTTAGAAAAAGAATAACTAAAAAAATAGCCTAAACACGGATACAACTAAAGCCTATGACGCGACCGCGCTACCTGACCAAATCTCGCTTTAAGCTTGCAGTTGAGTGCCCTACCAAACTGTTTTACACAGGCAAGGACAGCGTCTACCGCAACACCAAGCAAGAAGACAGTTTCATGGCCATGCTGGCGGATGGGGGCTACCAAGTCGGCGAATTAGCAAAATGCTATTACCCTGACGGTATTGAGATCAATGCTATTGACCATGAAGAAGCACTTAACCAAACGGCCCTTCTCCTTGAACAAGATAAAGTAACAATATTTGAAGCAGCAGTTCGTCACGATGATTTATTCATACGCATAGACGTTCTGATCAAAGATGGAAATAAATTCAAACTTATTGAAGTCAAAGCAAAGTCGTACAACTCGAAAAATCCAGAAATCTTAGGGGCAACAGGTAATTTGCTCTCTGATATGCGCCCCTACATTGAGGATGTAGCTTTCCAAGCGTATGTATTTGGTGGCGCTTTCCCAAATACAGATGTTCAAACCTTCTTAATGATGCCAGACAAAGCAGTAGTTTGTGATGTTGATGGGTTGAACCAATTCTTTAAGATCGAACGATCAGGCAATCGATCGAAAGTAGTGACAGATCCCCAAGTCAAGACTTTGAACTTTGATCATGGCATCTTGGCATTGATCTGTGTTGATGAATATGTAGATCTTGTCAATCGTGAAGGTGTTGCCTTCCTAGGCTTCAAAGAACAATTACCGAAGCTTGCCTCTCAATGGTCTCTTGCTTACAAGAACGATCAGAAAATTGAACCATTGCCTAGCACCCAATGTGCTAGATGCGAGTTCCGTTCAAAGCCCGGCGATGGACTCAAAAGTGGTTTTGAAGAATGTTGGGTTGATAAGTTTGGATTCACCCAAGCAGACTTTGCAGCAGGAACGGTGCTTGATATTTGGGACTACAGAGGCAAAAGCAAACTATTAAGTGAAGGTAGAGTTCGGCTGACTTCAGTGCAGGAAGAGGATATTAAGCCAAAGGATGGAGGTGAGATCCTTTCTCGAACCGAGCGGCAGTGGATGCAGGTTAGCGGAATTCCAGAAAATGAGGATCGCGGTGGTTACTGGTTAGCTGAAACTTGGATGCGCCAAGAAATGGCTCAATGGAAATATCCATACCATTTCATCGATTTTGAGACAAGTGGCGTTGCGTTACCCTTCTTTGCTGGCATGCGACCTTATGAACAAATAGCCTTCCAGTTCTCTCACCATGTGATGCAGGCAGATGGAAGCGTAGAGCATGTAGGTGAGTTCTTGCTGACTGACCCTATAGCTTTTCCTAACTTCGCGTTTGCTAGAGCTCTTAAAAAACAACTTGAAAATGACCAAGGAACAGTTTTCATGTGGAGTCCACATGAAAACACAATCTTGAATCGAATCGTGTATCAACTTATCAACACACCTATTTCACCGCCAGATGCCCTAGAGTTAATTTCCTTCATGGAATCTCTTAGCAAAGAAGGAAATCGCCCAATGTACGACTTATGCAAACTAAGTAAGGATGCATATTTCCATGTTTCAACAAAGGGATCAAGCTCCATCAAAAAAGTTTTACCCGCCCTAATGGCAACCTCGCCTTATCTTCGTGATTGCTACAGTCAACCAATCTACGGATCAGTGACAGGAATACCAAGTAAAAACTTCACGAACTTCAAATGGTGGCAACCGAATGCAGACGGTATTCCCAAGGATCCCTATTCACTGTTAATCCAGTATGGAGAAGATCTCTTGGGTGAGCAGCTATTGCATGGCGAAGATCCTGACGAACTAGTAATTGCTGAAGGTGGTGCAGCTACCACTGCTTACGCAAGGCTACAGTTTGAAACTCTAAATCAAGATACCCGCACCAAGATCAACGAGGCTTTGTTGCGTTACTGTGAGCTTGACACACTTGCCATGGTGATGATTGTTCAAGCGTGGAAAGATTTTCTACATAATCCTCAATCAACTGTGTATGCCTGAAATACACATGAAATATAGTTAGAGCGCTATCCAACAAGACTTCAAGACTAAGGCACAGCCATTGCGCTTTTCTTACTAGGTATCCAGCTTAGGAGTCGAACCTCCGCCCTCCACTGTTCGAGCACCAGCGCAGGAGTCGAACAACCGGGATATCAAAGTTCAGTGTCCCTGCATGGAGTCGAACTTTTGCAGATTTCGGTTCGAGTCCTGGTTGTAGCGTCTAACATTTCGCGTGCAAAATGACACCAACAAGTGCAAATTTGACCAAAGCGCTGGAAAATTTGTA
>Ga0214919_10010539_pt1 | contig 11690 bp, 17 predicted proteins | sample LL1503_MetaG_FD_177994 | JGI IMG/M metagenome (GOLD analysis project Ga0214919, IMG submission 177994) | Freshwater microbial communities from Lake Lanier, Atlanta, Georgia, United States - LL-1503 | ecosystem: Environmental > Aquatic > Freshwater > Lake | place: USA: Georgia | collected...
CTTAATTTAGCTGGATGTAGCTATTTGAATTTTCCTGCGTGGTTAATGAATAAACTATAAGATCTTCCTCATAAACATCTATATGGGTAGGTTCTCCCTCTATATCATTAAGCCACCATGAATTTCTACCCACTAATTTATGGTGTATCTCTGTATTATTTGAATCCCCATTATGCACCACTATCTTCCTACTAATCTCAGTATCAAGATAATTGTGAGAATATAGGCAATATCCTGAGTGAGCGCCATCCTTATCCAATATCCGGTATATCCCGCTAAGACAGCCTTTGTATTTTGTTGGTAGATTGCTTGCAGATACCACCGTGTTCCATACGGTATCTGTAAAATCAGATTTCATCTCACTGTTACCCTCTCTAATTAAAACAGAGTCTTTGTCCAGGTTATCGTATAGATAAGCTTCCACTATTTTAAAATCTCTAGTTCCTTGTAGGTTTATTAGATAATTCTCATAATCCTCCTCTTTAGATATTCTAGGCATGGTCTTCAGGAAATGATCTATTTCACAAAAGAAATAATGGAAAGAAGCATCTTTAGGATAATTGGACTCATTCAGATAAAATAAACCTTTCTTTCCGCTCGTTATTACCATTTCAGGAATTTGTGAAATCCATTCCATTGACTTAATCCCGTATAAATCGTCTGTCTCAAATCTTTGGAAATGGGTGTAGCCAAGATTCTTACTTATATCCAGAGCATTGAATAGATTTATTAAAACTGATAGCCCGTGCTTTTGTATGCCTGATTTAAGATTATGTACTGTGAAGTGACCTTGATTTGACCAAAAGTCCACGTCACTCACTCCAGGATATTCTTTTCTGAATAACTGGTTCCTTCTATCATAGAAATGATAATCGACACGTTCTAATATTTCCTTCCTTATGGAAGTATTCGATATCAAAAAAACATCATGACCGTTAGACTTCAGTCTATCTATGCACTCCAGAAGATTTGATTCTACTTTAGCGTCATGAACAAAGCAATCTATTATGGAGATGATTTTAGAGTTTCTTAATAATTCTCTCTTTGATATAACTTCCATAGCTTTCTGATTGTTCATGTTTTTTTCCTCCTCTGATTTCAGCGAAAACATTCCTTGTTCACTGTGGCGATATACTCCGCAATTCCAATTATCGCATCTTATTTTTCCGTGTAAAGAAATCTCATAATTAAATGCCCAATCCAGATAAGGAAAATCACTCATCCATTCCTTTATAATTCCTGGTATATTTCTGAAGGTCCTTCCGAAGCTTACTATATTAGAATGAAGAAGATCAGATAGTTCAACTTCATTTTTCTTTGGAAATTTACTATATCCAGGTTCTGCTGGATCTGTTGTTCCGTCAGAAAGAAGAGTTATGTATCCGGTTGAGTGCATAACGTAATCAGGATTATTCTCAAGAAAGTCTATCTGCATCTGAAACTTGTCTGGACTATTAAGATAATCATCACCATCTAAGATTGTTGCATACTTACCTATGGAGTTCTCAAGAAGATATTTTATGTTACCATATGCACCCAAATTCTCTGTGCTCTCAAATATTTTGACTCTGGGATCATCGGAAAAATGCTCCCGAAGTATACTGTTTGTATTATCCCCCGAATGATCGTCTCTTACCAGTATTTCAATCTCAAAATTAGTCCTCTGAGTAGTAACTGATCTTACACATTCCACTATATAATTCTCGAAATTGTATGCTGGTATGATTACACTTAATGTCATTGGGTTGTTTTATTTTAGGGCATCCAAAGTCCAATTCCACCGAATCCTTGCGAATGCTGTCCATTTAGTTTTACGTTACCTGATGATTTTTGACAAACTAGATTCATTTTAGTTCCTTCATCTAGATCTTGCCAGAACTTATAAACCTGTCCGGCATAACTGTCAGCAAAAATGTGATTCGGATCTATATCATGGAATCCGATAACTCCTCTCGGAGATAGTAGATTTTTATACATTTCAAAATCTCTTTTAACCCCATCATAGCTATGATCCCCATCGATAAAGATGAAATCGTACTGCGGGCAGAAATCCTTTACTTTATTGTACATTTCCTCTGTGTGAGAATCCCCCTGAAAAAATCTCCACTCTTCACCATACATAAAATGATGAATTATTGATTGTCTAGGCTCAATGTCTATTGAAACCTTCTTACCTTCAGATAGCTTTGACATTAGCCAAAATGTACTACCCATAGTTCCTATCTCCAGTATATTAACTGGACGGAATCCTTTTAACCAATATGAGAGAGTTAATATCTCCTCGTAAACTTGCATAAATATGCACTTCTCCATTAGATCGTGATCCAGACAGTAATCTACTAATTCCTTTGGATCTAAATTATTGTTTTCCATTATTCGCAATTGTTTAAATTATATGCACTTGTTGAAGAATCAAATCCAAGATTTACTATATGAAATCTTTTGTGAAATAGACTCTTATATTTTTCTGACCATCTTATAGCAAACTCCAATTCAGTCCTCATGTTATCCCTATCGTATGTGGTTGAGAATTCTCCTATGCTAAGAAATCTTTCGACGTGATGTGTACCAGGTCTTAAAGTAAAGCTTGGCCAGTTTATATATGTCATCCATATATCAGGGATTATCTGTTGGATGGCAGAAGACTCGTCCAGGAATAAATTACAGTTCAATGCCTGATTCTTATCATAATACCATTCCCAATATTCCCCGATTTCTTTAGGTTTTATGTGGTCTGGAAATTTCTTAAATGATTGGGCAAATCCTGCATACCCGTATTCGGGATATTCTTCTAATAGGTTTATGTTTTCTGATATTCTGAAAAAATCGACAAACAGATAATCGTCCTCAAGAAGAAAGAAATAATCTGTTTGGGTTTCTGTTAATTTTTCCCTTAGATGATTCAGGATTCTTGCGTGTCTATATGTGTCACTAAATGAGTCTTTATAAAAATGTGTTATGATTTTATTTTGATTCGGAAAAAGCTCACCTAATATTTTTTCCATTTCCATTTTATCTTCATCTGTTGATGAATCATCAAAGAATATAACGCTATCTATAATGTCCATATCTTCACAAAAAACAGTGAATGCTTTAAGAACCCTACTTAAAAGATGTAATCTCTTACAAGATGTTATCGCTAATGATATTTTTTTATTATCGTACATTATGATATTTTTTTAATTGGATTCCCTGCATACGTTCCCTTTGATGTAATGCTTTTGATTATACCCGTATTTAATCCTATTACTACATCATCACATATCTTGATTTTCTCTCTGACTGAAGAATTTGTTCCTATATAAACACGATCCCCGATCTCAACATTTCCTGAGATTATAGCTCCAGGCATTAAAGAAAAAAAGCTACCTATATTACAATCATGTCCTATGTGATTTCCCCTGTTCATAATAAGATGATCTCCCGTTTTAATATCACAGGTTAATATGCAATTAGCTCCGATGAAATAACCTTCACCTAGTTTGCATCCGCCCATTATTTGTGAGGTTGGGTGTGCGTAAGAAAAATATCTAGTATCTGGAGGTAGTCTGGATGCTATTTCTGATCTTGCAATGGATTCACCCACAGCAATCATAACTTCGAAATCATCAGGCGAGAATTTACTTAGTGGAAGAACCATAGGATCCGTTGGTGTGTAGTATACCTCATCAACAAATCTTGTCATGATTTCACCCATCTGTGCCATGACTTCCCTTGCATGACCCCCATTTCCTATTAGAGCCCTTTTCATTTAGTTTTGTAAATGTCAAATTTACTTAAATCTGGATATGGCAATTCTAAATCTTCCTGGTGCTTCTTTGTTCCGTCCATATTATAGAATTGACCCATTAAAAGCATCCCTCTAGTAGCAAGTTCAGGCATCATGTAAAAATTCCATCCTAGCATATCGAAGTAGTCGTCATGATATGAACATTCTCTTCTCCCACTATATCTTGCTCTTCTGAACCAATGATATGCTTCCAACGAATCGGTCAAGATAGCACCGCCTTTACTCAGTTTGAAATGTTTATATGGACCTGTAAAAGAGATGCACATATGGGTATCTGGGATATACATATCAGCGGTAAATCTTAGTGCTGAATCCCACACTTTGGTTGGCGAAAGTTGATAAGCTCCTTTAATTGTCTTACCCTCTACAGGTTCAAATTCTACGTGTGCTCCCGCGTGTATGATCTCGCACGGTACGGACGGGTATGTCCTCGCGGGTATCTTTATAACCTTACCTTTTACTTTTTCGTACATTAGAGCCAGAAACAAAGCATTGCTTTGATTATCCACCGTTACCACGTATGGAGCTCCAGTGTAATCTGACAGAGATTTTTCGAAATCGTCTGTTATTTTGTATACACCTGTTGCCATTGAATAATATTTAATTATTCTACTGTAACCGGTGTTTTTTATTTCGCCTTATTATTCGGATATTTCGAAGAATTTATCCTGGATAATCTCAACCTTATTCTTAAGTGTTTTCAATCTAGAGATCTCCGATGGACTGCCTGATGTATCTATGCCTCTTCCAATGTAATCAAGTAGCAGGTAACATAAACTTGCTAATTGTGATGTGAATTTACCATACTCTGTGTAGTATGGAGCGTATGTGTCTTTATTCTTCAGATCTATTAGGTCAACCAAAAAATCCTCTATGTAGGATACTGTCTTTTCATCGTTACCTATAAAGATCTCTTCTCCTGTCTCTTCGTCCTCTCCAACGGATGCCTTTAGGATTTGTTCCATTTCTGAATTCATCCTATCTAGTTCATCCTTGGCGTTTATCATATTCCTTGACATTTTTAACGCCTCCTCTTTATTGATCTTTGTGAGTGCGTCATATGGAACAGATACGACTGAAGCAGGTCCATTTATTAGCTGAACCCTTGCCATACCATTAGTTAATGATAAAAATTTTGCTGGACCCCTATACGAGGTTACCCAATCGCCTTCCACGATATTAGGATCTGAATCATCATGAAATTCAGATTCTGGATCCTCCATAAATTTATCAAGATCGAAATCTTCGAAAAGTTTTACGTGCTTCAAAATTACTTTTTGAATTCTTTCTTAGCTTCAGCGAAATCTTCCTCTGATAGCTTCCATCCTTTTTTAACCTTAGAAAGATAAACCTGAGCACCCTTAAGAGTCGGTACTTTAGCCTCTTCAAAATATTGTTTAAGGTCTTTATAAACTGCAGGACTGATTCCCTCTTTTTCAGTTATCTTTCCCTCTAATAGGAAGTTTTGATACGATTTAATGTTTTCCATTTTGTTTCTTAATTTAATTATATATCCCTAACCTTCTCAACTATTACTGAGAGATCCCCGGTTCCTTTTATTAGTCTGTGCCAGGTACCTCTTGGTATTCTGATTGTTGATTTTATCTGTACCGGTAGCTCGTTGTCAAGCTGTAATTGCCAATCTGTTTCATGTACCCGATGTACTAATCGATCCTCTTCGTCCCAGTGCCACTTAAATTCTTCAGAACCACTGTACTCAGAAAATTTTCTTATTACTGTTTCGGTTCTTCCCGAAGATACTAACGTCTCCTGATATGGATGCGATTTTACCATGGGTTGCTTGATTTGATGTTTAGTAGTTTTCTATATCTAGCAACGTTGCAAGACCACCATTTTGCTTTCCATCTTGGACCTGGATTATCACACTGCATTCTTTTCTGGAATGACCTGGCTTTTTTTGGATCATTGTTATTCACTCTCATACCAGGTTGACCAAATCCAACCTTTACCACATTACCCTTATCATTCTTAGTGTAGACCGCAAATTTTCTAGGACCTCCTGGTGTTCTGAATGGCTTATTCAAATCCACCTTTCTACCGTGATATTCAGCTTCGTCGATCTCCTCATCACCGATATAGAAAGGAACATCCAAAAGAACTTCTTCCCCTTCATAAATTCCGGTTCTACCCGCATCAGTACTTATAAGAATTAGATCATCTTCATCAAGATCTATTGATCCTGATTCCCAAAGGGTTCTAGCTTCATTTATTAATGCTAACCAAGCATCAGACTCTATCCTATAAACACTTTCCATTAACGGTAAACCGTTGTCTATGTGGTATCTTAAACCTTCGCTTAGATTAGTGTTTATTTGACCGTATGCGATCGATTCAAATGTTTGTATATACTTCACTGGTTATTTGTTTATTTGTTAGCAGCAAGCTTTAAAAGCCGTTATTTTTACTCCTTATATATCCTGTATTTATATTAAATTTCTAAAATATTTTTTTTGGACGTAACTGGGTCCTATATTTGCACTTATAAAAGATAAAAACATGGAAGAAGCAGTTAATTATTATTTGCACAGAATCAACACGGAAAAGAAAACGGGCTATATGTTTGGATTTATGCCGTTTCCTACGGGATCTCCTATGATGTTCACCATTATGAATGTCGTTCTATTTGCCTTTATCGGGACATATTTCGAAGCTCCTTTATTGATGCTTCCCGTTCTATTCGCCATCGCATGGGAGCACTACATTATATCATATCAGAGAAACATACTATTCGATGATTGTATGGCAAGCGAGGCTCTTATGCAGAACGAATTTAAAACCAAAGGTGCAGATCCCAATTTTCCATTAGACCCTCTATACGTAACAAAAAGCGATAGGGAAGAAATATTCGATGAGTGTGAGGAATGGGTGGTAAGGGGTAGCTTAGTGGATAAACTAAAAAGCCACCAAGCATTTATTTTAATACTGGTGGCTTCTTATATTGTAGCTTACTTCCTATTGAAGAATCTCGTTATTTAATTCCTTTATCCTTTAGGAATTTCTGGTATGCTAATTGAATTTTTTCTACTGTTACGTTAAGATCCCTAGAAAGTCTAGATATTGCAGCTCTTTGGGCTTTAGCTGTATCGTTTTTATAGATAGCTACTGCCTTCAATGAATTGATCAATGAATGAACCTTTTCGCCTAATCTGATTTGATTAATCTTTTGCTCGAATCTTTTAGCAGATGCTCTAGGACCTTCTGCAGCTGCAGCGTCTCTATTCTTAGTAAATGTCGCATTATCTTGGATAACCTCGCTAGCAAGTGCAGCAATTTCTCTAGGAGTTCTAGAGTTAAATTCATTAAAAGCTTTAATTATTTTAGGGTAGATAGCTTCTCCTGAGGTTTCCCCTTCACCGCTAATTAGATTTCTGAACTTTTTAATAGTTCTTTGTACAGTCACTGCAGAATCTAATCCAATTGCATCAGCAAAAGCAGGACCTGTGATATTAAACACACCTTCCTTATCAATCTCTCCAAAATCTTTAATACCATCTATCATGATGGTGTATGCTCCGTAATGGTTATCCTTAACCTTACCTAATGCTCTTAGGTACAAAGCAGCTAATTGAGGTTTGCTCATGATCTGGAAATCTCTAGCAAGTGCAGCTTTTTCACCACTTGTTAGTTCCTCGTCGTCATCTCCCCAGTCTTCATCATCTTCATAAAGATCGTTTTCGAATATCGAGTTTAGATCCTCTTCCTGATCTGCTTTCCAATCTTCATATATTGAATCCGCGATTTCCATTTCCGTTTGGTAATCTTCAGCGTATTGTTCAAATAGTTTAATGTTTTTCATGTGTGTTCTTTTATTTGTCCCATATATATCTTTATCCCATTCCCATATTTTTACACCCACCCAATTTTTATAAGGCCCCTGGTAATCAATGATTTACGGCACGTTTATTGATGGCATTAATAATAACATCGGGCTAAATTAACAAAAAATCTGATTTTTATTTTTTTTGCCCGTAGAATGTTCATAACTTTGTGGAATAATATAAAGATATGAACATTAACAATTTAAAACAAAAACGACAGAAACCCACCGTAACGGTGTTAGTAAGTTATTAAGAAGGAGGACAAAAATGAGACAATTTAAGGTTACTGAAAGGATTACACCCAGATCATCTAGATCAATCTCTACTTATTATACTGAGGTTGAGAGATTCCCTACGATCACAGCACAAGAAGAGGTTGAGCTAGCTAGGAAAATACAAATGGGTGATATGGTGGCAAGAGATAGACTGGCAACTGCCAATCTTAGATTTGTTATATCAGTTGCTAAGATGTATGGAGGAAGCGGAGACCCTGAAATGTTTAATGACCTGGTTGCTGTTGGTAATATAGGTCTACTTGAAGCTGCAGAAAAATTCGACCCTTCAAGAGGATTCAAATTCATATCATTTGCGGTTTGGCATATTCGTAAGGAGATGCTTAAACACCTAGGAGATAATACCAGAATGGTTAGAATCCCACAAAACAAAACAAACGAGCTTCGTGCTATAATGGAGGCCACAAATATCCTGACCATGAAATTAGGGAGGGAAGCTACATTAGATGAAGTTATGGAATACGTACACGAGACGGGTGACATAAGGGTGAAATCTTTATCAATTGATAGATCAAACATCATGAGCGTTCTGAATGCAGACAGAAAGCATTCCTCTCTAGATGCTCCATTTAAGAATGACGGTAGTAATGACAGCACAATGCATGATACGTTAGCAAGTGATCTAAGTAGCTCAGATAGCTTCTGCGTTGCAGAGAATATGGAGAGCATGACAAAATTACTTATTGCAGGTCTAAGCCCGATAGCAAAATCGATAGTACTAAGACGTCATGGTATTGGCGGTGGATTTGAAGAAAGCTACGGAAGTATTGGACATGACTTAGGAATGTCATCAGAAAGAATCAGACAGATCTACATGAAGTCTCTTAAAATAATGAACATCAGAGTTAGAAGATTAAAGCTTCAGAAAGATGACATCTTCGCAAATTAATAGAAAACATAATCCCACAGAAAAGGCCTAAGAAATTAGGCCTTTTTTTATTAGTCGTTGTTTCTAAATTTATTAGGAAAGAGCATACGTAGCTCATGCCCAATTGGAATATCTTTCTTTCTCATACCAAATATCTTTTCTTCAGGACAGCATGATTTGCCATCCATCTTGAATCCGTTATTACAGCACCACGTCTCAATAGAGCGTGTGTACTGCTGTCCAACAGAGTAAGGAAACCTAACACCTGAATCGTTCACTAAATCCTTTATACGGCCTCCTAAAACAGTAAACGTGATGTTTCTATTTTGTCTTGAGGTTAATACAACTTCTCGTCCGTCATTGTACGCTTCAAATAATTCTAGATTTTCCATGTCTTATATATCATTTATCTGCTCCAGTAAGCATCACCCCAGTTATTTTCTGTCCACCAATTCTCTTTTAGTACAAATCCATGATCTCCTAGAAACACACTGAGATCATCCATAGTGGGACAACCTTCATACATCTCCTTGGAATTAACCTCGCAGAAAACGTGATGAATAGATTCTAGAGTTTTAGTGGCTCCTCTAAGAACCTCCAGCTCATATCCCTGTGCATCTATCACCAGCATATTAGAATTGATAATTCCAAAGCTATCTAAAGTTCTAACCTGAACATCGGTGCTCTGTGTGAATGCAAAATCAATATCTACCCATTCTTCCAAACACTCTTTGGGTTTCATAAGGGAGGAACTTTGCCCTCCGTTTCCTGAGTCCTCCCAGATCTTCATAATGGTCTCTTCAGGACCTAGTGCGTAGTTATACAGCTTAACCCCAAACTTGTCTCCAAGGTTGGATTCTAATATAGAGTATGCCGAAGGTAGGGGTTCAAACCAGTGGGTGTGAGTCCAGGGTCCGAATTGATTACTATATTCTTCATACTCCTGTCCGTGGTGAGCACCAACATGGATAACCCCTCCAACATTAGAGAAGTTGTAGTTGTGCTTATACTCCGAAAATCCTACTATCATAATTCTATTATTGGGCTGCGAAAAATATGTTGTCCCTATTTCTATCAATCTCTCTCATTCCAAATGATTCGCAATATTGGGTGAATCCGATAATGAACTCCTCGTTCTCATTGTGCTCAAGACATATAAGTTGGCATCCAACCTCTCTAAGATTTATCTGTCTAAGCACAACCAGATCGTGACCCTCTACATCTATCGAGATGAAATCAAATTTTGATACCCCATGCTGCTGAATAAATTCTTCAAATGTCACAAATCTACATTTTATAACATCCCAATTCATTCCATAGAATCTTCCCTTATTAGATTCATGAAGTGTGCCTAATATAGATGCTGGGGTGTCATCCCTACCAACCCAATTTCCGCTGTCATGAAATTCCATCTCGCCAGAGGTTTCTGATATACCAAAATTGTAGTTTTTAATCTCTGGATAATCGATGAAGTTTTGTACTAGCTTTTCGTATGCTTTTGGTGAGGGTTCTAGACATGCGCCGCTCCACCCGTTAAGTGCTAGCTGTCTAATGTTGCTGAAGCTTAATCCATCGTTGGCTCCAATGTCAAGAAAATTTAATGATGCTGGGGCTTGGTGTCTAAAGTACCTAAGGATAACACTCTCTTCGTTGTTTTGTGTGAACATCTGTATGTTGGTTTTATTTAAACAATCATACGACACTAGGTCTGGTATTGTTCCGGAGAATTAGAGTTGGTTTTTGATCTTGTTAACTCTTAGAATGGCATCAAGTTTCTTCTTGTCCCAGTTAAGCAACCTAATAATCTTTTTGTACATCTCCTCATCGTCCTCGTACATAAACAACTTATCGGGATCTCGTTCAATCGATCTAGAAATATATCGCAGATCGTAGCTGTCTTGACTAGGACCTTTGGTGAGCATGATGTCCTTGGGATTGGCAAATAACTTCTCCAACATATCAGCAACACGGTAACAGTTTTCATTGGACTCAGAATGATAGCCATCAGCCCCAGATTTAATGGTGAAGCCGTGCCAGAAACTGTAATCTCCCTCTCTAATCTCCATGACTTGAAATATGTGGTCCATTAGATCTTCAACGTCCTTAAACTCCATTGGCTCATCATCGTCTCCGAATCCTAGATCTTCATTAACAGCCTGGGCAAAATCATAGAATGTGTCGTAGATGCCAGCCACAGTGTAACTCATTGCCAAGTCTCTACTGCCTGCAGTGAAGCTCAGCACGAATCCCATTGGGCCGTTTGCTGCGCTCTCGTTCAGCGGGTATCTTTCATATGGGGTTAAATTGTTCATTATCCTTCTGTTGTTTTTCTGATTAGTAGTTCTCCTAACACTTCAATCTCTCCAACCAGCTCCTGAAAGGGGATCTGCTCTATGCCCATCTCGTTCTTGGTTGCCACATAAAGGGCATTAAGCTTTTTCTTGTACTCGACTTCGATCTGAGCAAAATCAAGTTGCCCATCAACACCCTGTTTATAGTAGGGCAGCTTCACTACGAAGTGATGATATGTCAGAAGTGCGTCTCCGCCTTTCTCTTTGGCACCCTGAGCTATCTTGGTGGCTCCAGCCAACCTATTCGTTGAGAACGTCTCTAACGACTCTGGCTCTTCGAGCTCTTCGGCAATCGGCACACAATTGGGCACGGTCTTGCCCGCTTTCTTTTTTGTGCCAATCTGCTTGTATCCGCTCCAGCATGGGGTGCTCTCGTGCAATTGCTCATATGTCTTTATCATCCTCATGTTCTTATATATCTTTGTTCATCCATGTTCTTCACCTAGACTAAAGCGCGGGTCGGGTCCCCCTCAATTTTCTCTGCATCCCCCTTTAGTTTTGGGCTGGGTCCAAAAGTGCGGGCCCAGCGTTCACCGGTCGGTAAACCGC
>Ga0214919_10010540_pt1 | contig 11690 bp, 4 predicted proteins | sample LL1503_MetaG_FD_177994 | JGI IMG/M metagenome (GOLD analysis project Ga0214919, IMG submission 177994) | Freshwater microbial communities from Lake Lanier, Atlanta, Georgia, United States - LL-1503 | ecosystem: Environmental > Aquatic > Freshwater > Lake | place: USA: Georgia | collected 2015-03-15
TTTTTTTTTTTTTTTATTTTTAATTTTTTTTTTTTTTTTTCCATTTCATTTTTGAGTAATGGTTTATGTTGTTGTATAATTGTTTCTCTATTTTCGTCTTGCATTAGAAAATGAAGTAAATCTAACATATTTATTATTATATTATCTAAATAATTATTATATATAATTAAAAAACATAAATATTGATATTCTTTGGAACCACTAACGAGTTGAAATATTTCATGAAAAAAATTCTTTTCGGATATTTTATAATTTTTATTAATAATTTTATTATTTTTATCTATTAGCTTATTATTATAATATATAGATTTAAAAAAAATCTTATTTATTGAATTATTAAAAATAATATCTTGAGAACTATCTATAAAATTAATAATTTTATCTATATTATATATTTCTTTAATAATTCCTTCCATATTTTCTCTAAAACCTTGTAAATTTAATATAGTATTATTTTCTAATTCATTAATTAAAACATTATATTTTTTTATATTATCTAAATCAGCTTTATATTTATTAGGAGGTAAAATAGTTATTTTTTTTTTTTTCCGCATAAATAATTGTTCTTCAGATATATCATCTAAAGTTTCTCTTTCTACAAATTCATCAGGTTCTACCATTATAGATTGTTTAATTTCTGGATTAAGCTTAATATAAATATTTATATCATCAAAATTATAAGTTGTATTATGATTAATATTATTGGTTAAAAATAATAAAAACTTGTCATTGATATTTATAGCTTTTAAAGCTTGGATATCTGATTTAATAGAATCTATATGACTTTTATTTTTTTTTATTTCATGTAAGATTAATTTATTAATATCAATTAAATTATCAATATTTTTAAATGTATCAAATACTTTTTTAAAATATATATTATCTTCATTTAAAAAAAATATTATATCTAAATATAATAATTTTATATCTGAAACTAATTTATTAAATTGTGTTTCATTACTAGTTTTAATTACTTGAGACTCATTACTAGTTTTCATTAATTCTGCTAATTCATTTAATAGAATACCAATATGTATAAAATTATTTATTATTTTTATAGAAACTCTAATTTTAAATAAACATTTATATATGCAATTAATAAATAAAGATACTTTTATTTCTATAATTTGTGAATAATCAAAATAATCAAAAGTTATAAATAATTTATTTATATTTTTTAAAAAATAATAAATAATATTAAAATCATTATAAATTAATGATGGTATTTTAGATTGTATATCAGAATTTGGTTTAAATACAAAAATATGGTCAACTCCATCTTTTATATCTTGATTACCATATTTAGTAGCTATCATTAAGTTATTATCATAAGTGTCTAAATAATTATATAATTGTAAAAAATTAAAAAATCTATTATATGATATAGTATGATTTAAAGTTTTTTTTATATTATTTTTAATATTTTCATATTTATTAAAATATTTATTTTCATCTAATAAAGTTTTATTAAAATCTCCACCAATAATTATAATAGGTTTTTTTGTATATTTATTAATATTATCAATAATAACTTGAATAACTCCATCATTAATAGTTCCTAATTGGTCGAAATTTATCTTTATTCCAAAAAGATCTAACATATTTCTATATTTTATTGAATAATGAACATTTATTATAAAATATATATCATGAATATTTTCTAAAACTAATAAATGATGTCTAACAAAAAACTGTGAACCGGTAATATTTGTAAAAGTACTAAGACTAGTACAAGTAGAAATAGGATCATCAAAATGAAATGTTGTTCCAGATGGAGAAATATAGAAATTATTTATCTGTTTATATATTTTATTATTATAAATTGTTATATTATAATTATCAAATTCTCTTGCAGAACACCTACCTGTGGGTTTATTTTCTATAGGATTAACTAATATTGAATCAACCATATTCATTTGAGAAGTATAACTAATTGGCCTACTAGAAAAAAATAAATTATAATCTGTTAATTCTTTCTTAAATAAATTATCTAATAATTTATATAAATCATGAGAACATTCTTGAAGTAAAATAAAATAATCTTTATATTGATGTAATAAATATTTAATTAAATCAACTAATTTATTATTTTTTTCTTTACAATATATTTTTATTTTAGCTCGACTAACCGGGTCTGATTTAAGTGATAATTCTTTAATTTTATAAAAGCAATGATTTGTATTTAATGATATACATTTATGTAAATTATCAATAATATATGGATGATCGGTGATATCAGTATCATAAGATTTTACCAAACATCTGCTTTTAGATGTGCTTGATACAAAACATCTACTTATATTACTATAATAATTAGTCATATATAATAAAATTGAAAATATTATTATTTTAAATAAATTATTTATATTTTATGGAATTAATATCAATTGAAGACAGATTTAATATTATTAGTAATAATATTAATTTAATTGATATTGATAATATTGATAAACATATCAAAGCATATTTATTATCATCTATTAATATTAATATTTCATCAATTTTACATCAAATATCATATTCGAAACAAATATATAAAATAGATAATGATAAAATTAAAACTGTTATTATATCACATTTAATAAGCGAACGAAATAATATAAGAAAAAATATAAGATTAAAAACAGAAGATTCATCAATATTAACTTATTATATTGAATTATTAAAAACAATTATTCCTAAATTAGAATATATAAATATATTATTTGATATTAATGTTAATGATGAATTAAATAATTTTATTATATTTGATACTATATTTTTAGTATTTATTGAAAAAATTATTATTAAATTTGATATTAATTTAAAATCAGATTTAGAATTAATGTTATCTATTATATCAAATTATGAACAATCAGTATGTGATAAATTTATTAATAAAATTTCTGAAATTTTAATAAATATTAATGTAATAAATTCTGGAATTCCCCTAAATAAAGAATTATTAAATATTAAATATTTTAATGATTATATAATATATTATAATAATGTTGTTAAATATTATGATTTTAAAATTTGTAATAAACTTAATTTGACTCCATTATATAATAATATTATTAATTATTTATCAAATATTATTGTAGAAAATTCTAGTGATGATATTGAATTTATTTTTAATGTGTTTGGTAATAATATAAAAGGTATTTTAAATGAAATTAATGATTTACATATTCAACAAAAACAACTATTTAATCTAATATTAAATAAATTTAATTCAACTAATTTTATTTCACTACTTAATTCTATGTTATATTTAAATATCTATGTTGTTCGTGAAGTTTTACATAAACATATAATTGATAATAATTATGGAGAATTATTAATAAATTATATAGATAGTATTATTATAAAAAATATGTTTAATAAAGTTTATGATAACATTATTATTAAATTATTAAAAATATTATATTTATCAAATAATGAAGAAATAAATAATTATTATTGTAAAGCATTAATAAAAAGATTATTAATATTTTATAATAATAATAATACTGATTTTAACATTCATATTAATAATGAACAAGAATATTGTAAAGAAATAACAAAAAATAAATATAATTATAAATTAACTAAAATAATTGATGATATTCAATTATCATATGAATTAAAAATAAAAAGTAATTTTCCAGAAGTTAATATAATAATAATAACACAAATTTGGGAAATAAATATGATAAATGGAAATTTTAAAATTGATAATAATAGTTTATTATTTAATTATATAGAATATTATGATCATTATTATAAACTATTAAATTCCGATAATCATATAATTTGGCTACCACATTTTGGTGAAATAATTATTTCTTATTTAAATATTACTATCACTATGTTTCCAATACATTTTTTAATTTTAGAATTATTTAATGAAACAAATGTACAACATATAGGTATTATATATAATAATAATTTATTATTAAATTATGATAATAAATTTAAAATAAATTTAATAAATTCATTTTTAATTTCAAAATTATTAATTTTAAATAATTCTAATTTAGAATTATCTAATACTAATATATTTTTAAATAATTTAATAGAAATTTTTTTGAATAAATCTAATGAAGGTATTTTAAATGAAACACATATTAATGAATTAATTCATGGAAAAAATACACAAGAATTAGATAAAAATATTATTAGTTATACTAAAAAAGAAATAATATCATGTAATATAAATCAACTTTTAAAATTGGAAGATTTAGATTATTATATATTATTAAATAAATTACAAAAAATAATAACTATTACGGAATTTAATGAATCTGATTTTAAAATAAGTTTAGATTATATGATTAAAATGGATTATATTACTACTATACAATATCCCAACAATGTTATTTTATATAAAAAAATTGATTATAAAACTAACTAAAATATTATTTTTAAATAGGAATATGGATTATTATGTTTTAGTACCAAGAACTCTTCCTTCTTCAGATGAAAATTTAATGATATATAAAGTAACTCATAAAATTTTATATAATTCTATTCATTTTAATAATTCTATTAATATGTCTGATATAACTTTAGAAAAATATAATTTTTTTGCTTATAAATTAAAATCAATACAAAAAGTTATACCTATTTTAACAATTAAATTTATAGATTTACAAATTTATTTAGAACAATTTAATTCATTATACTCATTAAGAAATTTAAATAATAACTTAGTTTTAAATTCATATTTCAAATATCAAAATAAAGAATATTTAGATATGATAATTAATAATATATATCTTAATATATCATTTAGTAAATATACTAATATTACTGATTTTTTTTCAAAAAGGAAATTTAAACATTATTTAATATTGAAAGATGATGATTATACTTATACTCAAGAAACTAAAGAGTTTATTGATATATCATATTCTATTAATAAATTTGATATTTCTGAAGAATCTGAATTCAATAATAATGATATTTATAATTTATTATTAAATTTAGATGAAAATCATCAAGTTTTATTATTTAGTTATTTAATTATTAGTAATAATAATTACTATTGTATAACAGATAATAAAATATTAAAAATGATGATTAAACATATATATAATTTTGGATTATTATTTAGATATTTATTAAGTTATACTTGGATTAGATTATATACTGATGAATGTCATAAAATTAAATCATATAAATATATGTTTGATCTTGATACAGCATCACTATTACCTGTTTATCCTTATAATTATCTAGAACCCAAAAATAATCCATATTTACCATTATTAATATCAGATACTTTATTGCTACCCCATGATAATTTACAGGGATTAGCATATGATAATAAACATGATTATGGTATTTGTAATCAAGAAGAATTTAATTTAAGATTTAATATATTTACTACAAATTCGGAAACCAGTAATTTATTTGAAAATTATGATTTTAAAGAAAATAATGCATATATAGTAGGTAGTTCTATTACTGCATGTAGTCAAAAAAATCCTTTAACATTATTACTATTTAAAGAAAATGATATTAAAAAATATTTTGATGAATATTATTCAGATGCAGATATAGATATAATGATTTTAGACCCTGATATTAATAACTATTTAAAAATAGTAGATAAATTAATAAATCATCTAAATATTAATGTTTGTAAAATAAACAATATTTCTAAACATATTTTTACAATTAATACAATTAAAACTTTCTATTTTATAATATCAGAAGATTTTATAAAACAAAATATTACTCAAAATCCAGAAGAAATTAATAATATTTTAAAAGGCTTACATACTGATAATGTTATAGAATTATTTAAACCTTATATTAATAAAATATATAATAAAAAATATAGAAATAGTAAAATATTATCAATGAATTCTAACATAGAATTATATAAAATCATGAAAAAAGATGAAGTCACAGATGATTTACAAGAATTATTTGTTACTATCAAATATCAAATATCATCAACTTATTTATTACGTGATATTGAAATATTTACAGTTTATAATAAAACTGATCCAAATGAAATTGTTTCACAGTTTCATTTACCATGTGTTAGAGCATATTATGATGGAATTAAAACTATGGTATTTCCTTCTTTCATTAGTGCATTAATTACTAGAATGCAATTAGATTATAAATACATGAATAGTAAAAAATCTCCGATAGATATAATATTAAAATATCTAATTAGAGGATTTGGTATATATTTAAATACAACTGAAATTATAACTATAAGAAATAATTTAACCAAAAAAACTTGTTTATATCATATTAAACCATATGAAATATTTAAACCTATTGATTTAAAATCAAGATTAGTTAAACCAAAAATATATAATATATATAATTTAAATCCTGTTATTATAGATGATAGATATAGTAATAATAAATTTTTTAACTGTAGACTGTTGGGTAATATAAATGATGCTATTAGATTTAAATTTAATATTAATTCAAATTCTAATTTAAATAACTATCCTTATTCTCAATTAATATGTATTAATGAATGTGGTTATATTAACTCAATAAATCAAAAAATAATTAATAAAATAATTAATGATTATTATAATTCATCTAATGATAACTGGTATGAACCAAATAAAGAAAATTTATCTAGTGAATGGTAATAATAATACTTAGTATTTTTTTTTATAATAAAATTATAAGTAATTTAAATAGCAATATTAAATTATTAATTTATTAATAATTTACTTAATAATATTAAAGAATTATGTTATTACTTAAAAATGCCTAGTATTTATTAAAAACTAAGAAATCAAAACATGATATAATTCATCCAATTTGATGATATAATATTATATTTTTAGTTAATAAAGAAAATACAATATTTTTTTGGAATACTTCGCGTCTTCGCGTTTTCTCATTTTCTCATTTTCTCAAATTTTTTATTAGTATTACTTTTACTTCTTTTTTTTTTATAATAATAAAATCATTAACATATTAATATTTATACATAATTTAAAATAATATATTTTTAACTTATTGTAATATTACTATATTTTATTTTTATATAATCTTCACTTAAAATTAATAATGCTTGGAAAATTTCCCACACATTTTCTTGTGATTCAATATCTAAATTATCGTAAATATTTCCTAATCTTAAAATTTCATTTATCATTTGTATATTATCATTAATTTTATCTTGATGATTTGTAGGATCAGTAAAATAACTTTTATCTTTATTTTTGATTTTTTCTTTAACAGGTAATGCATGCACACAAAATTGTTCTAAAGGTAATAATGAATTATATTTAATTATATTTTCATATTGATGTGAATATGTAGAACCAATGCAAGGTGATAACTGAATTAAAAAAGAACTCATTATTTGATTAAAGTTGCAAATTATATCATTCATATTATTATTTATATATAATATTTATATTATAATCTTTAAATATAATTTTCAAATTTTTAATATAGATATATTTTAAATATGATATTATATGGCGCAGGTATAAAAAAACATTGGCAACTCTTACATCATAATGGACCATTATTTCCACAAACTTATGAACCACATAATATTCCTATAATCATACATAATATAGAAATTAAATTATCTCCATTAGCAGAAGAATATGCATCAATGTTTGCAAGATATAATGATAAACCAGATTATTATAATAATAATAAGTTTAGAAAAAATTTTTGGAAAGATTTTAAAAAAACATTAAATGATTTAAATAATATAACATTAAATGATATAGATTTTTCATTAATAATAAAATATTTAAATAAAGAAAAAGAAAAAAAACTCCAAATATCTAAAGAGGAAAAAGAATTATTAAAAAAACAACAAGAAGAATTAGAAGAGCCTTATAAATATTGTATTATAGATAATATTCAACAAACTGTAGGAAATTATAAAATTGAGCCACCAGGTATATTTATTGGTAGAGGAAATCATCCAAAATTAGGAAGAATAAAAAAAAGAATTATGCCCGAAGATGTTATAATAAATTTATCTAAAGATGCAACTATTCCAAAAATAGAAGGACATAAATGGAAAAAAGTAATTCATGATAAAAGTGTAATATGGTTAGCATCATGGAAAGAAAAAATAACTAATAAAACAAAATATATATTCACCAGTGTCGATTCTGCGTTTAAATCAAAAAGTGATCAAGAAAAATTTGATTTAGCAAGACAACTAAAAAAAAAAATAAATTCTATAAGAGAAACATATGAAACACAATTATTAGATGATGAACTAAAAACTAGACAATTATCTACTGCTTTATATTTAATAGATAATTTAGCATTGAGAGTAGGTGGAACTAAAAATATAGCTGAAGAAGCCGATACTGTGGGTGTATCATCATTAAGAGTAGAACATTTAAGTTTTTCTTCTAATGACGATTATATAATAAAATTAGATTTCTTAGGTAAAGATTCAGTTAGATTTTGTAAGAAATTTGCTGTTCATAAAAATGTATATAATAATTTATTACAATTTTGTCAAAATAAAAATAAAAAAGATTTAATATTTGATTTAATATCAGCAAATGTATTAAATATGTATTTAAATTCATTTATAAAAAATTTAACATCAAAAGTATGGCGCACTTATAATGCGAGTATATTATTTCAGAATGAATTAAATAAAATAAAAATAGATAAATTTTCTAATAATAATAATGAAAATGATAAATTAAATTATTTGATGTCAATGTTTCATCTTGCAAATACATCGGTAGCAGTATTGTGTAATCATCAAAAAAATATTAATAGTAATATTAATGATCAAATATCTATGTTTGATAATAAAATAAAGGATTTAAAAAATAAAATTAATAAAGCTCCAAATAAAGAAAAAAAAAATAAAATTAAAATTAAATTAAATTTACTAAAATTAAAAAAAGAAACAAAACAAAAGATGGCTAATGTATCATTAGATACATCAAAAAATAATTATATTGATCCTAGAATTATATTTTCTTTTATTAAAAAATATAATATACCTAAAGAAAAAATTTTTACCAAAAAATTATCTCTTAGATTTAAATGGGCTGAAGATGTTGATGAAAATTATAAATTTTAATTATGATTGATTTAAAATTAAATACGTTTTTAAAGATCTATAATTTATAATAAAAAATCTTAAAATATTTTCTATATTTACTAACCATAAATTAATAGTTTTATTAATAAATATATCAAAATATGAAGTAATATTATTAGTAAAAATATATATTAATTCTTCAGAAAGAATATCGTAAGTAGATAATAATTTAAAATAATTACTTAACATATCTTTTATTGATTCGGATACAAAACCATATTTATGTTCTTTTGATTTAAAAAATGTAACTGAATTATATACAAATTGAACACATAATTCATTATATAATATATTTAATAAACTTTTATCATTTAAAATCTTATCATTTAATATATATTCAATTATTTCAAGATTATAATTATATTTATCATATTTCACATTATCATCAGGTGAATTTTTATTTAAATAGGTCATTAATACTTCTTTCATAATTAATTCAATACTTTTTCCAATAAATAATTTACTAATAGATATAATTATATCTATAATTATTAGTTGTAATTTATTATTTTCATTTTGTATGCCTTCATTATAATTTATAAAATAATTCTCACACAAATCATTTATAATTTTAAATTCATTTTCTATTACTTCTAATTTTGGCATAATTGTAGAATTATTTGTTATAGGTTGTTTTAATAAATTATATTGATTATATAATAAATTAAGTATATATAATTCTACATTTTTATTCATAATGTCATTATTATAAGTATTAATATTATTTTTTATTTTATTTATTTCATCAATAAATTTTGTATCATCTTTTATTTTTAATGACTCTAAAAATTTATTTTTAAATTCTATAGATTGATCTTTAATTTTTTTATCAGTATATAAATTATTATCATTATTTAAATTATATTCTAATTTAAATATAATTTCCCATGTATCTATAGTTATATCACTATTATTTTCATCTTTAGTATTGGATTGCGATATTTTATTATGTTCATCTATTGCACTTAATAAAAAAGATAATAATATTAATAATTCTTTATCATCTCTTTGTTCATTCCTTAATTCATTTTTTATATCTATTAATTGATTTTTTAAATTTAAATATAAATCTTGATAATTTTGTTCTAATGCACTATTAAGTTTTTTTAATATTTTATTATAATCACCTCCTTTTTGAGAGAAATTTTCATTTGAATTATTATCTATGTTCATGTGTTTAATAATAAAATCATCAAAATATTTTACTGAATTAATAATATATATATTATTAATTTGGTTATTTAATAATTGTAAATCATTAAAAATTAATTCAATATTTTTTTTTAATTCAATATTATCATTTATTTTTATAAATATAATACTTAATTCCATATTAAAATATTTTTCTATTATTGTTCCAATATAATTTTGTATATTTAATAAAATTTGTCTCAAATCTAATTTTTTAATTTCATCTTCAATATCATCATTATTTATTGATTGATTCAATAAAAATGAAATATATTTAAATATTAATAATAAATTTTTTCTAATGAAAGTAAGTTTTTCTAAATTATTATTTAATTTTGTATTTAAATTATTGTTTCTAAAATGATTAATCAAATTAATTAAGTCAGTTTCAATTATTTCTTTATTTTTTTTATTTTTAAATAAATTATATAAATCATTTTCAATTGAACTATTAATAGTTATATTATTTAATGTAAAATCATTAAATTTTATTTTTATAAATTTATTCAATGATTTTACATCATTATCAAGTTTATATTGATTTAAAATATTAGATATTTCATTTATATTATTCCATTTATTTAAAATTTTTTTATCAAAATATTTAATAGTTTTTCGAATTATATGTAATTTATTTTTTATTTCATTATAATTTTTTATTATATTTATTATTTCATCATTTTGATAAATATTATCTATTTTATTTATTATTTTAATTAAAAAATTATTAAAATTATTTATATATTTATTTATTTTTTTTATTAAAATATTATTATCAAAAGCATATTTAATTTGATTTTCATAATCATTTTTATTATTTAAAATTATATCAATTATTTTATTTATTAATATAAAATCATCATAAAAATATATTTCATTAATTAAATGATTATCCATATTTGAAATTAAGTTAGATTCATTATAATACATTTGTTTAAATTTTTCTTTACTTAAATTATTAAATAAATAAATTATATTTTTTATATTATTATTAAGATTTAATTTATTATTTTTAATATATTTAATATATTTATATATACTTTTGGTATTTTTTATATTATTATTATTTTCAAATAGATTTAATAATTTAATTAATTTAATATTTTTAATTTTTTGTTCATGATAATAAATATTTTTAATATGATCAATTGATTTTGTATTATAATAATTTTTTAATATTATATCAATATTAAAGTCATTATTTTCATTGACTTTTAATCTTGATATATCCCTCCCACCTTTTCCCCCTTTCATTCCTTTCATTCCTTTACCATCATACTCTTCCTCTTCCTCTTCCTCTTCCTCTTCCTCTTCCTCTTCTTCCTCTTCCTCTTCCTCTTCCTCTTCTTCCTCTTCCTCTTCCGTTCCCTCTGGATTAGGAGATAACTTACCCACTCCGTCTTTAAATTCATCACCACCCTCTTCACCACCAGCCTCTTCACCACCA
>Ga0214919_10010541_pt1 | contig 11689 bp, 12 predicted proteins | sample LL1503_MetaG_FD_177994 | JGI IMG/M metagenome (GOLD analysis project Ga0214919, IMG submission 177994) | Freshwater microbial communities from Lake Lanier, Atlanta, Georgia, United States - LL-1503 | ecosystem: Environmental > Aquatic > Freshwater > Lake | place: USA: Georgia | collected...
TGAACATTATTAAATTTCCGCTTGGTACAAAGTGTTACGTTTTATATCCAAAACAGTCGCTCCCGTTTATTTCCACCATGGAAATAATTGGAAGCGGATACGAACCTTCCATTTTTGGGGACTTTTATAAAAAACATTTTTTTCATGAAAAACCGTACATTTACGCGTTTTTTTCAATATTATGCAGTCCATAACAATTTGTGAAAACTACATGATAATATGGTGTGCTACTTTTTAAACGCATGGTCTCATGATTTTTCAATACTATTTTATAAGCCTTACCATAATAGGTGTAATTTATTCACTCCTACTTTTTGTTTCCAAAATGGAAACACATATTTTCAGTGTTATTTTGCGATTAGGTTACTTATTTATCTGCTAGGTACATCGTAACGTCTGGAACTATCATTTAAATGCTCCTACTTTTTGTTTCCATCGTGGAAACGGAAAGTAGCAATTTACAGAATTTGGCCATTTGTGGGACTTTTATAAAAAACATTTTTTTTTCAAATTCACTTTTTTTCATGAAAAAAACGTGTAAATGTACGTTTTTTTCATTTGCACTATTTTTTATATTCAATAACAAAATAATTTACTTTATTGGTTTACTCCTTATCAAAATCCGTAAGGAATGTTCGTGCACTTATTTTGTTTCCATTTGGAAACATTGTTTGTCAGTCACAAAAGTTATGAATCATGGAAATATTTCTGCTCGTAACATCGTCATACTTTTATAATCAAATAATGTTGCACGTTTTTTTGTTTCCATTTTCGAACAAGAAAACGTGCAATAAAAATGACCAATTTGGGGGACTTTTATAAAAACGTACATAACAATTTGTGAAACATGTACTCCTACTTTTTAAATTAATGATGTGACAATTTACATACTTTATTTTATATTGCTTATCATAATTGATGTTAATATGCAGCTCCTACTTTTAATTCCAAAAATGGAATTATTGTAATATCGTGTCAAAATTAATTATCATATATTTATTGTCTACTAGATACATCGTAACAAAATAGTATTACAAAATATGGCTCCTACTTTTAATTCCATCGTGGAATAAAAAGTAGGAGTTGTCCGTTTTGGGGACTTTTTCATTTATACGTATATAACAATTTGTGAAAACTACATGATAATATGGTCTTGCTACTTTTTAAACGCATGGTCTCATGATTTTCAATACTATTTTATAATCCTTAGCATAATAGGTGCAATTTAACGCTGCTACTTTTTTAATTCCAAAATGGAAATGGAAAAGTAGCAATAGAATTTTTCTATTTTTGGAGACTTTTATAAAAAAACGTACATTTACACACTTTTTCAATATTATGCGGTCCATAACAATTTGTAAATTACATGTAAGTCTTTACATGATAATATGGTGGTTCTACTTTTTTAAAACTGAATCGTTCCAAGAAATAAAATATGTTTTTCAAAAATGACTAGAAAGATAGATTTTCCATAATTGATTTTTAAATTCAATATCTCTGCTACCGTTACAATCCATTCATGTATTTCATTCAATGGGTCAAACGCCTTGATATAAATACGTACGTCGCGTAAATCATATACGCCACGTAAGATGTGTTTGATGTGTCTCATGATTCGATGTATGTATTGCGTAGGAGTAACCTTTACTTTTTTATACACCACATCTGTTACTTCTACGATACCCGTATGTCTTGTCTTACAAGATACTTCCGTTGAAGTAAACATTTTATTGTACTTCATGTAGTTGGCGTTCAATTTTTGGCAGAACCTACGGTTCCGCACCTCCCTTGACCCGGATAATGAAAATAATAAATAATAAGGGGGTCGTAGGGGTGCAACCCCTACAAAAATTGAAATATATTTTTGTCTTGATTCATTAAAAATGAACATGGAAAACGAACACATGTCTCATCATAGCGGGGTCGTAGGGGCAGAGCCCCTACAAGGGAGGTACGGAACCGTCGGTTCCGTGTGGTACGTCCGCTACATGCGTCGATGGAAGCGGGCTACGGAAGAACAAATCAAGGCGGTAACGAATTATTTAGAAACACATCAAGAAAATCAATTTATTGGTGAACCCGTTCTATTTAGAGATGTACGCTACAAAAACAATACCATTTATACGGTCTATACGTGCGGTGTTGCCTTGGTCGAAATGTTATATGATGAACCATCTCACGTTGCCTATATCAATCGCATTACTTCATAGAACGTATTTTACCCATAATATATGCACGGTCTTCTTCATTTTTCTTGGCACGCTGTTGTGGTGTCATTTTATCCTTTTTTTTCATGTAAAGGATGCCGGCTAAAATACATACAAAGAGAACAAATAATCCAATATTTACCAGTTTGGTGTAATAATTCATTTTGTACTCTTTGCATTTTTGAAACGATTCTAAAAAATAGTCACGGATACCTGGTTCCGTAAGGTGTTCCATGGTTTATTCTTCCTAAAAAATATATAGAGTTTAAACTATGATAGGTTCTTCGATGGGTACCTTTTTCTGGATATCAGCCGCTTATTTTTATTGTAAGTATACGATGAAATTCTCCCATTCTTTAAACTATTTATTTCTTGCCGTCATTGTTGCCTTCATGTATTTTATCAATATGGCCATCATTCAAACCAAATGTAGTTCACCCATGCCAGTATTTAGAGCAACCTTTTTACCATGGACCTTGATGTTTGCACCTACGTTGGTTGCTCTCTCTCTTTTTCCAGATTGGAAGAAACCCTTTTCCAATACGTTTGGGTATTTGATTGCAAGAATGGCCGGTGGTACAAAAACGTTATTGGAATTATTAGTACCCGAAAAACCTTTACAATACGTATACGAAGACCCTTCTTTACTATTGAATCAATTTACAACCACGAATTTTGAAACCATGTTTGCATCCATGAAGGACGTATTTGTAGTGGATGAGGCAAAGAAGGTCGCCCTGTTTAACGTCATACGGTTAAAAGAAATCATTGCAGAATGGATTTGGTTTTTATTAGCAGGTAGTGTGGCGATTAGTAGTTCCTATACTATTTTAATGAATACAGAATGTAGCAAGTCTGCCGAAGATTATGTATTACAACATAGCATTGCCATGGCAGAAAAGGAAGAGAAACCAGAGATAAAGATGTACACGATTAGAGATTAATATAAATGGATGCGGTATAGGAAAAAATAGCTAATAAAAAAACAACGAACCAAAGAGGTGTTACCGATTTTTTACGGTATCCTATTCCAAATGTTCGTAAAGAACCATCTTTTTGATAAATCATTACGGGTTTCATCCAATGAATCATTCCAAAAGATGCTAAAAATAATAAAATAGCAATGGTTAATTGATTCATACTACATGAATCTATTTTTATTCTTCTTCTCCTTCGTCATTTCCATCTGTACCAAAATCAAGGTCTTGTGCCATTTGTGTAAAAGATAAATCCAATGGTTCATCTGGAAGGTCAATGGCTTCCGTATTTACAAATTCATTTCCTTCGTAACGTTCTACGATATAATCACGACTTCTACCCAGTTGTGCTTTTTTCGTTAAATTGGTTTCTTCTAAAAATAAACTGGTAAATTTCTTTTCGGGGTCCATGGCATTGAATGCCACGCGACGTTGATTGGCTTCCGTTGCCTTATCTTTCAAGGTCTTGCGTTGAATTTCCTCATACGTTAAATAAATACCCTTGTGTTCTTTCAAAAAAGATTCAATGTAAAGGGTTAACAACGTAATCGTGCGTTTACGGTCACCATACTCTACATATTTTTGAAAAATGAAAAAAATAGAATATTCATATTCAGCGCGCGTACAAGGTTTTTGTAATGCATCCATGATATCTGTGATGTCAGGGTCTTGTAACAATGTATCTAATCCAAGTCCAACGGGTTCAAACATTCGTAAATTGGTAAAGATTTGTTTTTTGATTAAATCATTTAATTTTTGTTCATGTTGCGACGAAAGAAATGTCATGGAAGAAGGTATTTTTTGAAAAGAAATCGTATGCAAAAGAAAGGTAGGGTACGTACGTGCAATGTTTTGTATAAAGGTTCGAAGATACAACGGCGGTATCGTAGGCGGTATGAAATCCACTGGGATTAACTTGGCAAGGTCACGTTTCAATGGTGGAATCATCAACTCAAATGCTTTTTCAATGGGTTTCTTTTCGGTGAGAATCGGTATTTTATCTAATAAGGTAGGCGTGGCGGGAAGTAGGATGGGTGCTGCGGGCTGAAACGTAAATGGTACCGTTTTGAAACGGCGAGTGGGTGGCATGGGCTCTTCTATTTTTTTGGGAAGGGCACCTTTCCAACTACTTATTTTGGTCGATTCCATGGGCGTTTCCTGTTTGACTCGTTCTTGTAGTGCATACATTTCATGAAATGCCGGGTGATTCTTTACTTGAAAGGGCGGTAAAAAGGTTTTCCAATTGGATGATTTTGTAAGACTTACCTTTTTGGATTGTATCATTTGAACACCATATTTGGTAGAAATACTTTTCATTTCATCTAAAATGTCTTTTCTTACAAGGGATTCTACTTCCATGTGAAACCGTGCAAGAATCACGTTGAAACGCGGTTGACGTTTCAATAAGAGAGGAATCACGTCTTCTATGTTCGTTTGATAAAGAATTTCTGCAATTTTTAAGACAAAGGCAACACTTTTTACAAGAATCAAGTTTTCCGTCACTAATTCATGAATCATATAATTGTAATACTTGGTTACGTTGACTTTTGCTACGGTAGCCGTTTCATTCAATAATTCTACAATCAATGGCGTATTGGGATGTACGTCGCGTGGTAAATCTAAAAAGAATTCTTCTACGACGGTACTTCGCACCATATCGTCAAACGACGAAGACGTATTTAAGGGTGCTACGAAAAAGCCGCCGACCGTAGTCACGATACTATCGTCTTGGACTTGTAAGTGCCCTTGACGCTTCAAGTCTTCGATTTGTGTCGCATAGGTATCCATTTCATAGGCTTCAATCAATTGGTCAAATACAAGGGGTACTAATTTTGTATCCGTTTCCTCGCAATAATACCATACGGGGTCTTCACCTTTCAAGGCAATGCGGGTATATTGTTGAATGAATTGTTTTAACTCTTTATAGCGTTCCTGATATGATTTTTGTAGAATAAATTGTAACATCGTAGTATAGGGCGATTGAGTAATGTGACTCACTGCCGTTTTTAACAAACGGTCCGTATACATGGTTTTTTGTTTTTCTTGTAAAAGACGTACCCGCTCTACTTCACGTGTAAACAAATCTTTTTTTCGTTGTAAATAGGCATCCCGTTCCAATGCCGTTTTATAATAATCGATTTTTACTTCTTGTAACATGGCATTCAAGGTATTTTGTTTGAGTTTGAATAGATAATCGTTACAGGGTGGTTCGCATTCTGTATCGGTCGTACAGGGGTAAGGACCCGAACACGTTTCATCGAGTTTCCAATCATCTTGCACTCTTTTGTAGTATTGCTCGCCTACTTTTGCATATTCACCGTTTACGATACGTCTTTTTTGCTGTAAGAAATGCGGTGCATACAATGCAGCGGAAGATGGAAGCATGCGCTTGACTTGAATTAAATACCGCATCATTTCTTCTAGCGTAGTATACGCTTCCATTTCTGTATAATCTGTACGGTCGTATTCCTTATCATAAAAAAGTATACCCTTGTCTGCTTTGAGTGCTTTCACCGTAGCGTATTGTTTTACAATGGGGGGTGATACGGGTTTACCCAAATCTACCTTGTCTACAAATTTACGTTCATCTAATTGAAAGGACATGGCTTCCTTCGTAGCATGGAGCGGGACTTGTTCCATGGTAAGCGATTCCAAGGGTGCACTTGGATGATAGGATGGATAATTTGGCTTACGATAATTTTGTACCGACCTTAACAATGGATATAGAAAGCGTGAAATATCGTCTTCACGAAGGTCATTCTTTTTGATATCGTACGGACCTAAATATTGTAAATAATGATAAATAGAAAATAAATCAAAGGTAACTAGACGATTTTGCATTTCAGGTAATTCAATGCGGTCTCTTTTTACACCATCTTTATGGGTAAGGTGAGGTACAATCGATAGATAGGGTAACTTTTGCAACAAGGGTAATTGTGTCGATTGATACTGGTAATCCTCTGGACGGAAAAAGAGATACCCTTGGGTCTGTATGACTTCCGGTGGTGTATGCAACAATGCATAGGGTGGATTGACGACTTGAGGTATCAAGGCAACTTGTTTGATTCTAGTTTCCTCCTTTGGATACGTTTTACATACTTGACCCTTTGCAATAAAGGTAAGCATGGTTTGGGTAACTTCTTCTCCTTTTTCATTAAAAAAAGGTTGAAATTCTTGTACGATTTGTTTATACATGCTGAGATAAGATTCTGGTTTCTCTTGAAGCTCTTCGATACGTTTCATCCACGTATCTACCTCTGGATAAATCTTACGTTTCAATGATACAATCGGGAACACAAAGGGATAGTGATGGGTACGGTTCCATTTTGGTTCTAGCGATGCAGTAGAGTAGGTATGCCGTAATTCTTTGAATCGTTGCACGATACGGTTGACTTCTTGAATGTGTTTGGACGTTTGTTTCGTTAACAATCGGTCCATTAAATCACTGACTTGTCGTTCTAAGGTAAATCTCGATTGACTTTCTGAAACAAAAACATCCATTTCTTCATATTCTATTTCTAAACCGGCATCTAGTACAATGGATAAAATAGAAGCAGGAGGTCCTTTATATTCAAAATCAATGTAAATGAGTGTCCCATCCGTTAATAAAACTTCAATTTGGTCTTTTTCTAAAGATTGAATGATTCCATAAAGAGGTTCGGGTTGAAAATCCACTTCCATGCGAATTTTTTTTTCTGGTAAAAATCCTCTGGTTTCTGCAAACCCTGGAATAATGGCAGAATGGACGAGTACTACTTCCTCTACGCCTTCCAAGAGTCCGTCCTGTATGGAAAAAAGCAATTCTTCTTTTGCATTGCGTACTTTTAGAAACAAGGGTGTAATCTCTACAATTAAATAAAACCCATTGTATTCCTGAGACGTTAAATGGATAATATCTTGTGGCTTCAACTCCATTGTATTAGCGTTAGATATTTATAAAAAGTATCTAAAGGTAATTTTATAAAAAAAAGAAGATGGAATGTATTACGTTTGAACCTTATCGATTGATAAAATATTTACCTTCGATGAAGTATGACCCTAGTGTTCGTCACTTACGCTCTATCATTTATAAAGGGGATACGGCCGTGTGCATGTCCCCCGGTAAATCCGTACCGTTAGATGATTCCATTCCCCTGGAGGAGTACGTCATTGAAGAATTTGTAGAAGGGGTCATGATAAATGTCTTTTATGATGGTGAATGGAAAATAGCTACGAAATCCAATGTAGGTGCCAATTGTACCTTTGAATCCCATCGTACATTTGCTGAATTATTTGAAGAGTGTAAGCAAGCAGTAGGTCTTTCGTATGAGGAATTAAATCAAAACTGTTGCTATAGTTTTGTTATGCAACATCCAGACCATCGTATTGTGACCTCGGTAACCACGCCTACTTTGGTATGTGTGGCCGTATTTCACGGTACAGAAGAGCGATTGGCGGACATTTATCCTCCTTGGAGATTTACATTCAATACTTGGGAAGAGGCAAAAGAAGCCGCACAACAGGGTCTTCGTAAAGGCTTAGTGTTTAAGCGTAACGGTCTACGTTCCAAGATACGTAATCGATTGCATCATTCGATTGAATCGTTAAAACAAAATGTGCCTTTTCCAGAACGATATTTCAAGCTAACACCGGCGATGCGAAAGGAATATTTATTTTATTTTCCAGAAGATAGAGTAAAGATAGATTTGACGGAAACCATGGTTCGTGAAAAGACAACCATCCTTTACCATACATACCGTGATTGTTTTCGGTTGAAAAAACAAAAAGCAAAGGACCATCCCATGAAATCCGCCTTGTATGATTTGCATACGATTTATTTGCAAGAATTGTATCCGCGTCCTCTTTCACAAAAGAGAGTAGAAGAGTACGTTTGTAAACATTCCTTTCTCTTGAAAGAGTAAATGAAGTATATTTCTTTAGGGTTACAGTGCTCTGTACCGGAAGGTATAAAAAGAGCAAATCAACGACACTATTCATACCCATTTGATTGGTTATGGACCCCCAGTAAAACAACCTATCACATTTTATATATTTTAATACATCAAGGGATAGATGCAGCAGTAGAGTACATGACAACTGGGTATACTTATTTTATGTATCACGGGAATGAAAGATATACGTCCGTTGACAATGTGACGGAATCTCAAATGAATACAGAGACTGGATTAGGTATTACCCATTTTGTAATCCAGGATGACTACAAAATGAAATTAAAAACACGATTGGAACGATTTTTAAAAGATATTCAAACCGACACTACCCTTTTGTATGCAGATGCAGCAAGACCCGAATTGAATTATTATTTAAATGGGGTTGAATATGGTGTAGATGCAACTGAATATTTATTAAAGATACACGAATTACTATATCCAATCAATCCACGTATAAAAATCGTTTATTTTTGTTGGAAAGAACGTCAAAAAGAAAACATTCTTCACTATGTACCATTTGACTTTAAACCACATTGGAATGATGTAAGTGACATTATTCATGCTTACATTCGTGAAAACGTTTGTATTGAATGATTTCTTTGTACAAGATGATGTGATACGGTGACGGTTTAAATCCATCTTCATATGGATATGTAGTATGAAATAGTTGATTGTATAAATAATGATAACTGTTCTTTTCGTAAGGAAAAAAAGAGTTTATTTCATAAAGTATAGTTTGAAGTTGTGTTATTTCTTCCGCGTTCATTCTATGAGAGAAGAGAATTCTTTACATTTTTTTATACATTCTTGAGAAGCCGCTTCCACCATAGTACGGATAGATTCTTGTGTTGCACCAGGAGCGGCTACTCTTACTATACCAACGGTATCATGCGGATGTTTCTTGTAAAAGGCAACATACGTAATTTCTTTCGCCAAGAACCGTTGATACAATTCATATTCAAGTAACTTTCCAATCGTATAATCACCTTGCATGGGTATCGTAATCGTGCCAATCGTATAGTCTCCCGTAATGGTAACGTCGAAACAATGCTCCATGGTTGTAAGGGATGGTGTAATCGTAATGGACTTGCTACATTGTTCTAGCTGTAAAATCAAAATGGTAGACGCTAGGGTTAACAATTGTTGATTGGTAAAGACGCCAATCGTTTCTAGAATGAAATCAAATGAATTGGGTACAATGTAGCGTTTCCCATCTAAAAAGTCCCAATCCTCTTTCGTAATGGTTCGCTCCTTTTCACCCCATGCACGCTCCGCTGCATCTACGTCTTTAGTAAATCCATAGGAACACGTACCTACAGAATTATAAGCACCGCATTGATTGGCCGTACCAATACTGGTCTTACACGTAAAGGAAATTTCTTCTTCTGGACGAAGACGCAACCAATCAATGAAACGTTCCGTTTTATCGACGCGGGAAGGCGGGAACAAGGCTGGCTTAAAATCTTCAGTGGTCACGTACATCAAATGCGTCGTGTCATTCTTTTTCGAACATTCAATCGTAAGTTGTTTGTTGATGTTGGTTTCATGAATGGGAATACAGGAGAGACGAAGCTTAATCATTTCATTCGTAAAGCGTGACGTATTGGTGTGAATGACACAATCTTCTGGTTTCATGACTTGAATGGGAATATTGCCGAGAAGCGTGCGGCGAATGGCATTGGCAAAGCTTTTATCCACGCCAGACAATTGAAACGTGAGGATGCCTTTATCTTCTTTGCTGGAAAACTTCATTCTTTATAGTATGGAGGGTTATTTTTATATCAATTTTTGTTGCATTATACTATGGCAGAGGAAGAGTATGATTTGGGTATGCCAATTCCAGAATGGATAAGATGGTTAGAACCATTAGACGAACAATTTATTTGTGTTGTAAATGGTCATGGTGATTTTTTGATGAAGGAATGGGACCATATCTTTAAACATACACTAGATATGTCAACGGTACTCGCGAGTCCATTAGGTACGGAGTGTTATGCACTCAGTTTATTGCAATTTACTAGTCGTGCTTTTAAAAAACATCTTATTGAGTGTTGGAGTGAAAATAAAACCAAGTTAAGGACTGCTAAAAGCATCGTTGAATTTATAAAAGACCATTATAAAAAAGAATCTTCTCCTATAAAAAAGGAAGCAACACGTTTTATATTAGGTTCACCCGTATTCAGTGACGTAGCAGGTAAATATAGAAATAGACAGTGGGAATTTAGACGTGCATCCACCAGAAATACCGTTTTACTTTATTATATTAAATTGAATAAAGAAACTAAAAAATATACATTGGAAATAAAAAATTTTAAAGAAGAATTACATACAAGCGATGAACCCAATGTATTTATAAGTAAAAAAACTATTTTTGATATGATAGAAAGGTTTTGTGAAGAAGAACACATTCTTAAGAAAGGTATATTGATTGATACGGCATGCAATGGTGGTGCAGCTGGATTTGACAAACGTAGATTTAAAGCTGAAGTATTGGGTATAGATGAAGCAGGTGGCATTACCAATCCTATCATACTCGGTGGTAAAAAACGTAAATCTTTAAAGAAAAAATTTAAATAATAAGTCGGTCTATTGTAATATGTCCATTCTTTATTATAGCAATTTTTGCGAACCGTCTAAAAAATTGCTTCAAAAAGTAGCAAAAACAAAATTAAATCGTGAAATACACTTTATCTGTATTGACAAGAGACAACGTGATTCTAAAGGAAATACGATTCTTTTTTTGGAAAGCGAACAAGTCATGCTTCCGTCACAAGTAACCAAGGTACCAGCCCTCTACATCATGGAAACCAAACAGGCCTTGATTGGAGATGACATTTACGATTATTTATTACCGAAAGAAGTAGCTATCAATCAACAGGCAACAAATTTTAACGGAGAGCCAGAGTGTTACTCGATTTTTGGTATGAATAAAATGTCTGATTCTTACAGTTTTTGGGACCAAGGGACAGATGAACTTTCCGCCAAAGGGAACGGAGGTTTAAAACAATTAAGACGATTTGCGACACTAGAAGACCAGTCTTCTATTCATTGTCCTCCGGAAGATCATGTCCCCGATAAAGTAGGCAGTAACGATTTTGAAAAATACAAACAAGAAAGAGATAGTCTCGTCCAGTCCATTAAACGCGTTTAAAATTGAATTTATTTATTAATTTATTCATGATATGTGTATTCATCCAGGGTGTAAAAAACAACCGGTCTTCAATAAAGAAGGCGAAAAGGCATTGTATTGTGGTACGCATAAACAAGAAGGAATGATTGACGTGAAACATGATAGGTGTATTCATCCAGACTGTAAAAAAAGACCATACTTCAATAAGGAGGGTGAAAAGGCATTGTATTGCGGTACGCACAAGCAAGAAGGAATGATTGACGTAAAAAATAATAGGTGTATTCATCCAGGGTGTAAAATACGTCCAAACTTCAATAAGGAGGGTGAAAAGGCATTGTATTGCGGTACGCATAAACAAGAAGGAATGATTGACGTGAAACATGATAGGTGTATTCATCCAGACTGTAAAAAAAGACCATACTTCAATAAGGAGGGTGAAAAGGC
>Ga0214919_10010542_pt1 | contig 11689 bp, 7 predicted proteins | sample LL1503_MetaG_FD_177994 | JGI IMG/M metagenome (GOLD analysis project Ga0214919, IMG submission 177994) | Freshwater microbial communities from Lake Lanier, Atlanta, Georgia, United States - LL-1503 | ecosystem: Environmental > Aquatic > Freshwater > Lake | place: USA: Georgia | collected 2015-03-15
TTTTAGTCATGTTTTTTGACTAAAATTTAGAGGTTTCTATTCGGAGAGAATAGAAAAAACTTGGAAAGCCTTAAAACTGGGGGCGAAAAGTGGGTTTTTAGCCCCCCATTTTTTTAATTATGCCTAGAATCAGGACTTTCCGATGCAGTAGCTTTTGGTCGTCTTTATATTTCCAATCCTGATTTAGTAAGAAGAGTTAAAGAGGAAAAAGAATTGAACAAATATGATCGCGCAACTTTTTATGGCGGCGCAGAGAAAGGATATACTGATTATAATTTTCTAACCTAAATTTCCTTTGTTACAAAAAAACCCCAAACAGGACGGGATTTGTAATCACGTTGTCCAGCGAAGACTTGTCTTGGGATTTATTCCCAAGGAATTTGAACATTTAGTTTTTTTACAATATTAATCGCTGATAAAAGCCCGTCTTCATGAAATCCATAACGAAGATAAGCGCCGCAAAAATATAAATTTTCTAATCCCTGAATTTCTTCAAATTGCTTTTGTGCTTTGAGCGCTTCATCGTCAAAAATTGGATGTTCATATTCAAATTCAGCGAATATTTTTTTTGGGTCAATTTTATGGCTTGAATTTAGACTTACAAAAAGTGGGTAATTATTATCAATTCCTTGCAAAAGATTCATCCAATAAGTTAGTGCCAAACCTTGATTTTGCTGGTCTTTACAATTTTTTAAATAATTCCAACTCGCCCAAGCTTTTTTATTTTTTGGCATTAAATTTTCATCATAATGCAAAGTGGCGATATTTTTTTGATATTGAATTTTTTTGAGTAAATTTTTTGCTTCATCGCCAAAATCGTCAATCATTTTCAAGGCTTGATTTGAATGGCAAGCAAGCACAACTTTGTCATAAATTTTTCCTGCAACTTCTAATTTTCCATCAGCTAATTTTGTTATTTTTTCAATTTTTGAATTAAGAAAAATTCGCTCTTTAAAATCTTGGCATAATAATTTTACATATTCCTTGGAACCGCCTTCAACCGTGTACCATTGACATTGATTAGTTACCTGAAGCAATCCGTGATTTAAAAAAAAGCGCACCAAACTTTTAGCAGGATAGTTTTTTATCACTTCTAAAGGACAACTCCAAATTGCCGCCGACATTGGAAGTAAATAAAATTTCTTGAAATAACTGCCCATTTTTAAATCATCAAGAAACTCCTCCAGCGTTGGGTTTTTATCGCTTTCCAATATTTCAGCAGCATTTTTATTAAATTTTAAAATGTCTCTAATCATCAAGAGAAATTTCCAATTAAAGATATTTTTCTTTTGACAAAAAACGCTCGCCAAATTTTGCCCAGAATATTCAATTTTTCCTTCATCAATTGAAGCGGAAAATGACATATTACTTTTCTTAGTTTCAACGCCAAGTAGCTCAAACAGTGCTTTTAAATTAGGATAAGTTTGATGATTGAAAACAATAAAACCGGTATCAACGGCAATTTTTTTGCCGTTATAATCAATTTCTACAGTGTTTGAATGGCCGCCAATATAATTATTTTTCTCGTAAAGATCGATTTCATGTTCTTTGTTTAAAAGCCACGAAGCCGCCATTCCAGATATTCCAGAACCTATAATTGCTATTTTTTGTTTTTTCATAATTGGTTATTTTCTAACTTTTTTAAATATTTTTTTGCGGTTTCTAAAATTTCCTCTCTTTTTTCTTCCTTCATTTTATACCAAGTTGGATAAACGAATTTTAAGCGCTGATTTGATTTTAACTTGCTTTCATTTTGCTTCATAAAATTCCAATAAAGCGAATTAAACGGACAAGCATTTTCACCGATTATTTCATCGGGATCAAATTTGCATGATTTGCAAAAATTGCTCATTTTAGAAATATATCTCGCGCTTGCTGCGTAAGGCTTGGTAGCCATAATTCCACCATCAGCATGAAGCGCCATTCCAATTGTGTTTGGAACTTCTACCCAATCAAAAGCATCAGCGTAAACCGCTAAATACCATTCATGAACTTTTTTGGGATTTAATCCTGCAAGTAAAGCAAAGTTTCCAGTAATCATCAAGCGTTGAATATGATGAGAATAGCTGTGAATTCTGGTTTGATTGACAACTTCTTTTAAACAAAACATCTCAGTTTTTTTGCCCCAATAAAATTCGGGCAAAGCGCGCGTTGCATTAAAAAAATTATTCTCCAAATATTGCGGCATATAAAGCCAATAAATGCCGCGCACATATTCTCTCCAACCTAAAATTTGGCGAATAAAACCTTCGACAGCGTTGATTGGCGCTTTTCCTTGGTGATAAGAGCTTTCCGCCATTTTGCAAATTTCAAGCGGATCGAGTAAGCCAATATTGATGTAGCACGAAAGTAGTGAGTGATAAAGATATGATTCATCTTTAACCATCGCATCTTGATAATCGCCAAAATTTGGAAGCAATTCATCAATAAAATGTTGCGCTTCTATTAAAGCTTCTGTGCGAGTTATGGCAAAATGAAACGGTAATAAATTACCAAAATTTTCGGGAAATTTTTTTGTTACTAAATCAATAACTTCTAAAGTTATATTATCTTTTTTGTGAGAAATTCTTTTGGGCGATTTCATGCCCGATTTTGGTGTTTTTCGATTTTCAGTATCAAAATTCCACCTGCCTTCGAGCGGCTTTAAATCTGCATCGACAAGAATTTTATATTTTTTTCGCATCTCGCGATAAAAAAATTCTAGGCGCAATTCTTTTTTATTTTTTGCCCATTTTCTAAATTCAATTTTTGAACATAAAAATCTTTCATCATCAAAAATTTCTACAGGAATTTTGTGTAATTCCTGCCACTTCAAAACCTGATCTAAAACTCTATATTCACTCGGTTCTGTAACAATTATTTTTTGTGGATTATGTCTTAAAATTGCTCTTTGCAACTCGCCATCAAAAGAGCCGCTATTTTTTTCGTCATCAAGTTTTATATAATCAACTTCATATCCCAAGCCTTGAAGCTCTAAAGCAAAATGCCGCATTGACGAAAAAATCAATGCAATTTTTTTAGGATGATGCCAAACATAACTCGCCTCTTTCGCAACTTCACACATCAAAATCACATCGCGATTTTTATCAAAATGGCGAAGGCTTGAAAGATTCAAAGAAAGCTGATCGCCAAAAATGAAGTGAAGAGTTTTTTGCATTATTTTTCGATTCTTTTAGTCAGGAAAAATATCAAACTATAAGGTAAAATTTTTAGAATTTTTAGCCAAATGGTAAATTTTTTGGGGAAGTGAATTTCAAATTTTTTAGTTTTTAATTCTCTAACAATTATTTGCGCCGCTTCTTCTGCACCAATCATTGCCGGCATTTTAAATTTATTTAAATCGGTAAGACGTGTTTTTACAAAACCCGGATTTATAACCGAAACATCAATGTTGAAATGCGATAATTCTGCGTAAAGAGTTTCGGCTAAATTTATTAATGCCGCTTTTGAAGCGCCATAAGCCAAAGATTTAGGAAGACCAACATAACCGGCAACGCTTGCCACCAAAGCAATGTGACCTGATTTTTTCTCCACCATTTTTTTGATCACCACATCCAAACAATTAAGTGCGCCGACGAAATTTATTTCATTTATTTTTTTTGCTTCCGCTAAATCAATTTCATAAGAAGGCATTGGTTTGTAGGTTCCAGCGCAATAAATAAAAAGATCAATTTGAGAAATATTTTCTAAAAATTTTCTAACATTATTTTCATCAACAACATCAAGAGCAAAAATTTGAACTTTGTTATCAAGCTCGTGTTTTATTGCGGTTAAAGCATTAAAATCACGAGCTGCTAAAAATAAATTGGCATTTTCTTTAGAAAATTCAAAAGCCAGTGCTTTGCCAATTCCGTGGCTTGCGCCAATGATTACTATATTTTTCACAATTTGTTAAAACCAAGAGTTAAATAACCAACAGTTATGCCAAATTTTTTGATTTTAGATTCATTAATCGCGTGCTTCTCATCAATTAAATAAATCCAATCTTCTATCATTAAATCATAAGTTTTTTTACCAACTGGCGTTCTTAAAACATAATCCATTCTAAGAGTGTTGCCATATTGTTTTCCTGTAGCTTCGCCAACAACATCACCAGCGCTTGCTGTAAAATTATTATCGTCTAAAACCTTGATTTTCCAAGTTCTACTTTGTTTTTCGCCGTCATCAAAAATAAAATCCTCTTCTAAAATTCCTTCATTGCCTTGCCATTTTCCTTCCATGGTTGCATTAAAACGGCGATTAACTTTGCCGCGCCAGTCTTTAACAACTCCGTAGGCTTCTAATTTGCCGTTAAAATATTTACGAACATCAAATTTAGGTGAATTATTTTGATAAAATTTTGGATCTTTAATTGAACAAGAAAATAAGGACATAAAACAAATTATAATTAAGATTTTTTTCATATTTTTCTCACAAAAAACGCGGTTAAAGTTTTAAGAAAACACGGCAAAAGCGCGTAAACGTAAGGAATTGCAACGTAATTTATTACACCATTTTTATTAATTAAGTTCAACACCAAGAATGTAGCAAAGGCTAGAGAAATTTTAGTTATTAAACTAAAAACCGCAAAGTAAGAAGTTTTGTTTTCTTCGTTCGTTAATTTATCAACTAAAATAACTTGCGGAGCAGTTAAATCGCAACCCACAGAAAAGCCAGCTAAAAGACAAATTGCAAAAAATAAATAATAATTTTTCTCATCTATAAAAGTTGCAAAAATAAAAATCATTACACTTAATAAAATAGCTCTTTGCCAAGCTTTTTTGGCACCGATTTTATTGATTATTTTAGACCAAATAATAACCGAAATTGCTGCTGATAAAAAATATAATCCCAAAAAATATCCATTTAACTCGGGAACTTTTAAATGCTCATCAACATAAAATCTGATTGATACCGCCGGAATTGATATTGCAACTGAGTTAAGAAAATAAACAAAAAATAGTTTTTTAAATTTATTGAAATTTAGAGAAAATTTCAAAGTAAAAAGTCTCGAAATTCCAAGATTTGTAAAATTTTTATACAGTAAAAAATTTGCCAAAACAAAAAACGGCAAAATAAAAATCCACAAATAACTCAAAGATTGGTCGTAAGAAAGATGATATTTTTTAGAAATAAATGTTGGCAAAACTGAAATTATCAAAATGCCTAGAATCTGCGCTAATTCACGCGCTGCAATAAATTCATTTTGTTTTTCTGCAATTTCAGAAACCATAGTTTCGTAATTAACAGTAACAAAACTCAAAGAAAAATAAAGCAGTAATAAATTTCCACTAAGCCAATAAATAAGATGATTTTGATCTTGATAAAATGGATTAAACAAAAAGTAAAAATTGATAAAAAGCGGAACCGTAAAGATGAGAATTATATTAACGCGTTTTACTTTTTTCGCAATTAATCGATCAGAAATAAAACCCGATAAAGGATCAAAAAAACAATCGAAAGTTCGACAAATAAAAATTACAAGTCCGATTAAACCCAGTGAAATTTGGTAATTATTGAAGTAAAAAGAAGCAAGATGAATGTAAAGCGGAATGCCTAAGCAAGAAAGCGGAAAAGCCAGCAGCGAGTAAGAAATTTTTCTCATTTTATTCCAATTAAAATATCGCGCACTTTTTTAAAACGGGCTTTGTCGCTTAACCAAATATCAATAAACCTTCTAGCAAAAACCACATCATTTATTTTGCCAGTTAATTGATCGTTGTAATAAAATTCTAAACCAAATTTAGGATTAAAAATTGCAATTTTTGTATCACCTTTTTTTACATCGACAAAAAGCTTTGCGAAATTTTTTCTGTAAATCATTTCAATATCTTCTTTTTTAAGTGAATTTATGCGACAAATTTCATCAATTGAAGTGTTTATTAATTCTTCTTTGGAAAAATTTTTATTATAAATAATTCTAATTGCCAACTTTTGATCATAAAAAAATTCAGAGCTTTCGCCTCTTAATTCGATGTCATAAAGCTTAAATCCAAGAAAACTAAGCGGCGTTTTTCCAATCACTTTTAAATTATCGAAATCGCCGGCAAAACTTGATTTGGCTGTAATTAGCAAAATTAAAAAAATTGATTTGATAATGGTCATTTTTGATAAAATTTTAAGTTATTTAAAAATTAGTTAATTGGCATGGAGTCACAAAAAACTTAAACGTCACTCTTAATTTCAATGCTGGAGAACTTGCATCGCAATATTCTAAGTTTTATGCTACGTAAAATCTGCACTTAAAAAAATTTCAACGCAATAACTACAAATGAAACATTCTCTGACTCATCTTCCTGAAAAAAAACAGGCTGAAATAAGAAAATTGGTTTCAACAATCCGCAAATCCTGCGCTGATATAGAAAAAATTATTTTATACGGCTCTTACGCCCGCGGCACTTTTAAAGAAGCTAAAGATTTAAAACCCGATCAAAAATCCGGTCATATTTCTGATTATGATATTTTAGTTGTAACTAACGAAGAAGATTCAATCGGTGATTTTTACAATTGGAATGAGGCTGAAAAATTAAATTTAAGCGCCGAAGCAAGAGTTAGTGCAATTGACATTGAAACTTTAAATAAAAATCTCGCCGAAGCCCATTATCTCTACAGTGACATTGAAAAAGAAGGCATTATGCTTTTTGATGCCAAAAATCATAAATTAGCAATTAAACGTAAATTAAAAATCTGGGAACAGCAAAGAATCGCCCAAGAGCATTTCGATTATTGGTTTGGAAGGTCCAAAGATTTTGTTGAAACTTTTCGGGTTTTACTAAAAAAAGGCCGCTTAGAAAGCGCTTCTTTTCAGCTTCATCAAATTGCTGAATCGTGCTATAAAGCAATTTTACTGGTTTTTTCCAATTACAACCCAAACGAACATCACCTAAAAACTTTGGCGCGAATGGCAATCGAATTTCACGGCGAACTAGCAATTCTATTTCCGCAGAGAACTCCCGCCGAACAAGCGCGGTTTAATTTGCTGGAATATGCTTATATTGGCGGCAGATATGATCCGAAGCATAAAATTTCAAAAGAAGACTCGGATATTTTAACCAATGAAGTAGAAAAACTTTCTAAAATTACCAAGAAAATTTGTGAGAAGAAAATTTTGAGTTTTAAGCCGTAGAAATTATTACGGAAGATAGCTACTCAATTTCTGGTAAAAAAAGATAATAGAAATTTTTTAAAAATTTCATCGTAAGCGATGGCACTTTCGAGTGTTTTTTATAAAAACTTAATTTTGGTATTTTGTAGTGAGTAATGAGTAAAAAAGATACAGGAGGCAAAGATTATGAAGGTGATCATGAGATATCTAAATATTTCTTAAATCCTCATCCAGATTCTGAATCAGATTCTTTAAAAGCTATAGATATCTCAGATTTTGATAATGCAAGTCCTTCTGAATCACATTCTTTAATACATTCCTCAGATTTTTCTGATACAAGTTTTTTTAAAAAACAAACAAGAAGAGCTAAAAGATCAAATAGATCTGCAAAATTAAGATTATTTAAATCAGATATTGAAGATGGAAAAGAAAGCTCTGATGAAGAATTAAATGATCCGAAAAAAGTAAATAGATTAGCTCATTTAAATTCAAAAAAAGCTCCCCGACCAAAATATAGAAAAAAAATTTCTGAAGATGATATTAATATAAATAGATGGAGGAGAAGATTTGTAGCTGCTTCAGAAGATAATAAAAAATTCGAAAAACAACCTAAAACTAAGCTTTATAATGCTGTAGCATTAAAATCCTCTCAAGGACCTTCCATTCAAAAAGGTTATTTATTAATCCTTCGTTTAGCATTTGCAGATCTTAAAAAAGTTGTTAAGAAGATGGATCGAATGGTAAATCATGAATTAACTTCTCTCAAACAAGAAGAGCTTGAATTTTTGTCAGAAGAAGATTCTAGAAATTTTTATAAAGAATTACGTGATTCAGAAGAAGATTTAAAGAATGAGAAAATTTTTTATTCAGAAATTATATACTTAAATAAAAGTCTTAGGAATAGTCATCCCAATTTCATAAAGCTTCTTAAAATCATACGAGAACAAACCAAAAAAATAAAAGAGAATGGTGCTCGTATTGAAGCACTTGAACTTGAAGCAAATCCTGGTATTGCAATATCTGAAATTAAAAAAAATAAAGTTTTTGATCTTTCAGAACTTGTAGAACTCGGAAGTAAAAACAAAGACGATGTAAATGCTTCCTCAAAAAAAACATCTTCCGTTCAAAACGGTTATTTATCAATCGCTTTTCCAAAATTTGGAGATCTTGAAAAACTTGTCGAGGAGAGGTATCAAATTGTAAATCATGAATTAAGCTATTTTAAAAATGAAAAAAAATCACCTGTAGATTATATCAGCTTAGATTCTCTCAAAGATGATATCAGCCTCCCTCTTCTCGAAGAACAATTTAAAGCGATGGAAGCGATGTTAGAAAATTTCACAACAGATAAAGCTGAAAATCCAGAAAATGGGGAAATTTTTCTTTCAGAAATTAAATTCTTAACTCAGAGTTTTGAGAATATTCAGTCCGATTTCATAGAGCTTCTAGAAATCATGCACGAACAAACCAAAAAAATAAAAGATGACGATACTCTTATTGCAAATCTTGTTGCAGATCTTGAAAAAAAGATAAATGATGCTCGTATTGCAGAACTTAAAAAAGAACTAAATATTGCCGAAGCCAATAGCATTGCAGCGGCAAATAACGCTTCTCAGCAGTATTCTATTATTCAAAACGCTACCATAGAATATAGCGAAAGAATTTCTAAACTCGAATCTGAACCTAGCCTTAATTTAAAATTTGAAAAACACTTCTCCGATTTAAATGCTGAACAAACAGGAGCGCTTATTAAAAAATTTCTCGATCTCGATTTTGATGTAAATTATATAAAAGAAAAAGAGAGGATTACTACAGAACACAGCATTGAGTTAAAAAGTCCGCATATTCAGAGCGTTATTGATGGCTTAACTTCGAGTCAGGTAGAATTATCGTCATTATACTATTATAAATTTGAATTATTAAAATCTGATGTTGCAAATTTGCAAAGTCTGGAAAAAAAATTAAGTGATAGAGAATTAGCTAAAAAAATAACTGATTTAACTCTTGAATGGCAAGTTGTCAAAGCCAATGAAATTCTGGATCAAATTAATTCTGATATTTCTGTAAGAACAAAAGCAATTATAGAGAAATCTAAAGAATTACAAACTCAACTTGATGAAAATCCGAAATTAGATCTAGATGATGGAATAAAAAAAATCATAGAAGAGTTTCTACAACTTTCATCAGAAGGCAAAACCGCCGCGACTGATTTCGCCCAAGCGCAACTGCAACTACTTCCAGATAATCAATTTGCTCAAACACCAGAAGATGCTACAATTCAGGCTCATCGAGAAAGCTATCAAAGAGAAGCAGCTCGATTAATTAAAATACATCAAGAAAAAGAAACAGAAATCAATGTAAGCAAATTTCAATTATCTGCCGAACAGAGTTTATTAGGAGTAAACGAGACAAAATCATCATTCGAAGCCTCTGAGAAGAAGCGCTTTGAATTAAGCCTGACGGTAGAAAATAGAAGATTTGAAAATGAACTTACAGATCTGAAATTGAGATATTTATCCCAAATAGTTGTTACCAAAATTACCGAGAATTTACAAGCTATTGAGGAGTTGGCTTCCCAAGTAAAATCTTCTAAAATTGATGTAGAAGAAAGATTAATTGAGAATGAAATTAATGCCTTAGAAGCAATAAAACCGGAAGAAACAACTCTTACAACTGTCGTTGATTATATCTCAGATCTTAAAATATCGGAAACTAGCAAAACAAGATTAAAGGAAATTTATGCTAATAAAATTTCCACAAGAATTTCTGCGATGAGCCATATAGAACCAGAAATAGAACCAGAAGGCGAAGTTATCCGTGGGTTTCAAGAAAAATTACAATCAGAAAGACAGGGAAATGCTGATTTTGTTAATCATTTAAGACAAAATATCGCGGCAGAATTAAAGCCATTTTTAACGCAAGATTCACTTGCGCAATTCGACTCTTTTGAAGCCAGTTTAAATCAAAAAACAGACCTCTTATATCAAGCTCGATATAATCAAGCAAAGAATGCTGCAATTGCTAAAACTTTAAGTGGCGACATTATTGCTCAAATTGAAGATGATATTTCTTTACTTGAATCATCTTTAGTTGGCAATGCACCGGAAAATTGCAATACAGCAATTCAAGATTTTATCGTCGCAACTGGCGTAGCAGAAACAAGTAAACTAGATAAAAAAGACACTGCTTTAGAAAAAGCAAAAGGAGTTTATTCTGAATTTGAATCATTAAGCCCAGATGAAAGAACACGCTTAACAAAAAGATTTGGAGAGATAATTGCTGCAACTGATGGTTTAATTTCAGAGGAGAAAAAAACAGAAATACGATTAAGTGCTGATGAAAAACTGGAACTTTCTAAATCAGCTAATGCCGATCTTATTCAAGATTTTATAAATGGCTTAAGTGAATCACAAAGACTGTTGAAAACCAAAGAACATCAAAAACAGCTTGATGACGCAAAATTACTTCTGGATGAACTCGCAACAAAATTATATACTGTAGAAGTTGATACTAAGATAAACAATCTTGAAGCAGAAGCGCTGGCAACGAATGTTAAAACCAAAATAGAGAATGATCTTGCTGCCATTGAAACTTCTAAAAAAGCGAGAGAAGTAGAAATTAATAAAATTGCAGAATCAGTTGGAAAAATTCCTGAGCCTGCGGCAATTGAAGATACAACTCTTGTTAAAGTCGCTTCAAATACAGCTAATCTTTTATTCAATAAGGAAATTCCAGAAGCAACTTTGAAACAAATTATTGCGCAAGAATTAGAAAAATTAAGTTTGGATGCAGCTTATCAAGAAGATGTAAATTTAAGAGAAGCTAATCATAAAAGGAGCTTAGCTGATATTGAAAATGAAGAATTTTCATTACCGTCGGAACCAACGCCAGAACAAAAATTACTCTTCACCGATGCGATTCTGGCTGCTTTTGAAAATCAAAAAGAAAAATATAGCCTTCTTCTAAATGATCTAAAAGAAGCAAATTTTAAAACAAACTCAGCCAAAGAAGAAGTCGATTTTCTTACGAATATAGTTAATAAAAAACTTACAAAATATATTTCTGAAGCGGAAGTTTTTATAAACAATAGCAATGATAAAATTAAAGAACTCACGGATACTCTAACTTCTAAAATAAGCTCAATACAGGAAATTGATGTTGAGAAATATACTTTTGCTGCAATAGAAAACAGCCAGCAATTTAACTTCTTAAAATCAGAGAAAGGGAGGGGTTTTCTAAAAAATTTTATTAATTCGGAAATAACAAAACTTGAAAGTAATCAAGAATTTACAACAGCACAATATTCTATAAAAGAAAATCACAATAAGGAAATGGAAAGTGAATTTATAAACACCGATCTTGAAAAATTGAAATCTGATTTAACTTCAGAAAATTTATTATTGAATGGCAGCGAAGAACTTGAATCTTTGGAAAAAAAACTTTCTGCCCTTAAAGTTTTAGAATCTGAATTTTTCAAAAAAAAACTTGCTGAAAAACTGAAACAACACGAAGTTGAATTTCTGATAAAAATCACCAGTGATAATCTTACCAAGAGATTAATAGATTCAGATAACGGTTATAGTTCTATTAATGTTGCCGCTGCTG
>Ga0214919_10010543_pt1 | contig 11687 bp, 11 predicted proteins | sample LL1503_MetaG_FD_177994 | JGI IMG/M metagenome (GOLD analysis project Ga0214919, IMG submission 177994) | Freshwater microbial communities from Lake Lanier, Atlanta, Georgia, United States - LL-1503 | ecosystem: Environmental > Aquatic > Freshwater > Lake | place: USA: Georgia | collected...
AACAAAAACTGCAACAAAAATCACTCCAACTAAGAATCCGGTGTTTCTGGTAGCCCCAAGGAATGACCCCAGAACGCCAGCTAAAATCCAACGCCGTTGCGTTACATAATAAATAGTTGCTGTCGACAAAAATAAAAATAGCGACTCGGTATAAAAAGAAGTGAAATAGACGTTTACTGGTGAAAGCGCAACCAAGATAAGGGTATTACGAGCTGCTTTGACTGAAAATTGAGAAGAAATATATTTATGCAAATAGATTAATGCACCAAACAAAAAGAGATTCCCCAGTATGTAGGCAACTCCTAAGACAGGAATCGTTGTCAGATCAGAAACCGCTTTAACAATCAAGGGGTGTAATGGGAAAAATGCCCAATTTGCCGCTCCAACTTGGCCTTCGGTAAGTGCAGTTTTCATATATCCACGGGCCGTGATTGATGAATACCATCCGCAGTCATACTGACACAGAGAAAGGCTTGGTTTGAAACCTAGGTCCTCCACGAATAGGACAGTGACTACAACTGCATAATAGAAAAACCTAGAAATTATAAACATCTTGGCAATCAACCACAGTTCGGGTGATAGTCGATTCTTCAGACTAGAAATTATCATCAGGGGCCCCACATCACTTTTGCTCATCAATAGTTCTCCGCAGGCCCCATAGAGCACCAATCATATCCCTATTCTGGAAATGACCAGACATATTGGATAGACTGAATGGTCAGTTGAGACTGTCATAAATTTTCCTGAGCATCTAAGGAGTTCCATGTTCGGCTGGATGAGGAAAAAAATACTTTTTGTGGTGGCTTTTATTTCTCATCGACTTTATTCAACGCCTCTTCGAATTCGGGAATGGGTTTTGATCAGATTATTTAGGCAGTCATTGAGTTATAGGGTGGTTAAGGATGACTTATCTAACCAGGCTAACAAAGTTGCGATATTAGCCGTCTATCCCCGTATTCCTATGTTCGATTCAGTAAAGAGATCAATACTCCTGCTAAAGAATCAAGGAGTTTCAGTTGTCCTCATCGTAAATTCTAATTCTTCTATGTCTTCTTGGGTCGATGCGCTCAAGTCAGAAGTTGACACCCTATTGATTCGACCAAACATAGGTCGAGACTTTGGCGCATACCAATTAGGAATTAATTTTTTGAAAAGTAAAGGGGTTTTACAAACTACTACTGAATTATTTCTGCTCAATGACAGTGTGTATTACACCCCAATTTCTCTAACTAAATTGAATGATTTTATTGATCTGCAAAAACCCTGGAAAAGTCTTTTCTTGAATTTTCAATACAAGATTCATGCACAGTCATTTTTTCTGAGTTTTGGAAGAGAAATTCTTGATTCTCAGGCTTTTGAAAAGTTTTGGAATAACTACTATCCAACTTCAATGCGTAGGCAAGTTGTCGTTAAGGGCGAATTGCGCCTGACAAAATTTCTCCTCAGTGCTGGTTTTCGGGTAACACCATTAGTGAACTCACAAATAATTGAAGAAACTCTTGATCATAATTCAATGTCTCCTAGTGAAGAATTTTCAGCTTTAGGTGAGTTTTTCCATTCAATAAGCGCTACAACAGACTCTCGAATTGAAGAGAAGCAAAAAATCGAGTTAATCCGAGAAATTTTAGATAATAAAAATCCTACACATCATCTAGGTTTATTTACCACTAGGTTACTTGGAGCACCACTCAAGATGGATATCGTCATGCGTGGCTTTACATCAACTGGAGCTGTGCGAGAGTGTTTGTTAGAGGCGAAAGTCCCAGCAGTAGAAGTTGAAGTTTGCATAAATGAAATCGGTTCTCGAGGAACAGATGCGACTGGCTATGGAATTACAAAGATCTGGAAAACTTTTGGATTTGAATAACTGAGGGTGAGCATCGTGGACTTAACAATTTTGCTCCCTTGTTTAAATGAGAGCGAAACTCTAGAAACTTGTATCAAAAAAGCGCAGGGCTCTATATCTGCATCTGGGCTAATTGGTGAAGTTTTAGTGGTAGACAATGGATCTTCGGATGGGTCACAAGAGATTGCCCTTTCACTAGGCGCTAGGGTGATTAATGTGCAGCAAAAAGGCTACGGGTCGGCACTTTTGGCGGGAATAATCGCCGCATATGGTGAAAATATAATCATGGCTGATGCCGATGATAGTTATGCACTTGATAAATTGAATTCTTTCATATCGATTTTAGTAAATAATGAGGCGGACCTCGTTATGGGAAACCGTTTCAAGGGCGGAATAGATCCCGGAGCAATGCCATTTCTACACAGATACATTGGAAATCCAGTTCTGTCTTTTCTGGGAAGGTTATTTTTTTCTGCACCACTTAATGACTTTCATTGCGGGCTTCGCGGAGTCAAAAAAACTTCGATGTTGAAACTTGGACTTGCGTCTACCGGAATGGAGTTCGCAAGTGAGATGGTTGTGAAATCTCAGATTGCAGGTTTGCGGATTGTTGAACTGCCAACAACCTTAAGTAAGGACGGAAGAAGTAGGGCTCCACACTTGAGAACTTGGCGCGATGGATGGAGGCATCTTAGATTCTTGCTGACATATAGCCCGCGCTGGCTCTTCTATTATCCCGGAATCTTGTTAACAACATTAGGACTCATAGGGCTCACTGCACTCCTGAAAGGTCCCGTCGAAATTGCCGGAGTTGTCTTTCAAACTCAGAGTCTAGTTTTTAGTGCCGGGCTATTTCTTTTAGGGCAAGAGCTGGTTTGGCTAGCGGTGCTTTCGAAGGCAAGCTCGGTATCAAAAGGTCTACTACCAAAAGATGTAAATTGGTCCAAGATTATTCGGTATTTCGGCCGAGAAATGAATCTCTTCTTCTACATCTTTGTGTTCCTCAGCGGGGCTGCAATGTGCGTTTTTTCTCTCTTGGATTGGCAATCTCATGACTTCGGGCCTTTGCAGATGGAACAAGCTCTTAGGCAGTCTATTCTTGCACTAATACTTACTTTCTCAGGAATGCAAGCCATGTTTTTCCATTTCCTTCTTGGTGTCGTTTCTATTCCGGTGAGAAATGGTGCATTAGCCCAGGATTATTCTTGGAGTCACGATGAAAAATAATGAACGGACTCCAATTTCCTGGATGCGAAATCTGCGCACTAAGACTAAAACTCTTGACTTTTTAATTATTTTTATTTTTTCAGCAAGCCTTGGTTTGCGATGGTTAATTCCCGCCACCGTAGTTCCCAATAGTCCAAATGATGACTTTCTGGGTGTCATGCTCGCAAACAATTTGATTCAAGGTCACTGGTTTGGTGGATGGACTCCCAATTTCTTATCTAAACCATAAGCTTATTCTTTCTTTTTAATGTTTGCACACTTGATTCCAGTCTCAAAAGGGCAGAGAGATGCCGTATATAAAGTGAGCCCGGCAGCTCTTTCTCTAAAATCTACTCTTGACGGACCACCCAATACAGGCTGGAAAACACACAACTGTGCTGCAACTGGTGTTTGTGACGAATCGGGGGGTGGTTGGTTTCCATGGGAGTTGCGATCGGCTGCCGTGGATGGCAATCACATTAGGACTGAAGTTGAATTCCAAAAATTCTTTGGCCAGTTGGCCGATGAGATTTCTTCGGCTTGCAAATCAGAATTAATGTCTTGTGGGAGTCCAGGATTAGCCCCTGGGGCGAAACCAATTATGGACTATTCGCCCCATCAACTACTTGATACTGAAGTAAAAGCACTGGCATCACTACTCACAGTGGAGCAAGCAAAGAACGTGACTCACAGAGATAACGGACAAGACCCAGCCCAGCTTAAAGTTTGGCACTCCACAGTAAATTTCAAATACCTAGTAGTCACTAAAGACTTCAACAACTGGATGGGAATGGCGAATACGATTACTTAATTGCGAAGTATTTACCAAATTCTTCTACCGCTTCTGTTTATTTTGATGATTCTATCGTTAATGATTCGGAGAGAATTTGACAATCGGGTTTCTAAATACTACTTATTTTCCTTGCTATCAGGATTGGTTGTGTACTCGGGTAGTATGGCAATTCTTGAGTCATCTATCGGCTCTAGTGTTGGTTATTCGCTTTATGCACCACCGATGCAACCTCTATTATTCATGTTTATCATATTTGGCATCGCTGGCATATCTTTTAGGGAAAAGAAAACCGTCTAGTCAACTGATTTAAATATCACTGTATAGCAGGAATCACTTTGCACATTGTTTAGTACTAGAGAAAATCCAGAGACGCCTGAAGGGAAATTTTCGGCATTCATCACGTCAAATCTGGTTTGACGCGAAAGCGATCCAAATGAAATCTTCTCGTTACCCTTTTGTTCTACGCTTACCGAATAGTTGTGAATTTCATCGTCTTTTAGCCATCCCGTGAGAGTAACATCAACCAAGTTAAGATTTGCTGAAGTTTTCTGGAGTGAATCAACTGTAGTGTTTGTACTCCCAACGCCACATTCAATTTTGTGATCAATTAAATCGATCTTAGGTTGCTTTTCACTTTGACTTTCAACCGTAAAGATTGGAATTATGATATTGGGTTGACCAAAGAACCAACTTAGTGGAACTTGTATGTAATCTGGATTTTTCAAGATTGGTTCTGGAATATCAATTACTTCAATATAGGCGTACCTATTCAAGATTGTCTTGTATTTAGAATACTCAGCACCTATCAATTTTTTCCAGTACTCATTTGGTGGAATTTCTTGAATCGATTGAGGTGTACGAATTCCAATATTTCCATACCAACCCCTTGGTCCTAATGAACCAGGTAAAATGATTGCTAAGTCATTCTCATTAAAATACTCTGCCACATTTTTAGCAATGGGCGTATTTGTGATTTCAAAAATCTTTGTTGAAGAATATATGGGATTAAAGGTTCCCCAGATCACTAAATTAGGCAGCACTAATACTGCAAAGAGGGTTGCAAGTGCCATGAATTGATTACTCATAAACTTAAGTCGCTTGAAGAATAGTAACAGCAAAACAATTCCGATAAAAATAGCAGTTGCTATCCAATCATCATTATTAAAAAGTATTCCGGCAAAACGCTGAATGCCCTGCAGGTTAAAACTCTTAATGTAGTCAACTTGTGTTCTGCGGCTGGCAAATATGTACCCAATAAATCCGCTTGACATTGCAGCTAGGAATATTGCTATAAATGATTTCCGCGGATTGATTAATCCACGGGAGAGTATTTTTAGACAGAAAATGATTAAAATCGCGCCTGACGCCATGAATGTTCTTGAAGCCCCTGCGTGTCCTAAGAAACTTAATTTGGCGAGCCATTCTGGAAATCCCCTGAGCTGCCACAACGTGAAGATACCGAAAGCTACAAGTAAGAGAAGTTCACTAAAATATTTAGTTCGTATCTGCGTGGATACGGCCAGAGCATCTATTCTCTTTATCTGATTTATGTTGAGTAGAGAATAGAAAAATAAGAAAAGTGGAAGTAGTGTTCCAACTGTTGCCATCTCACAGGTATTTAATCCATTTATTGACTCCCAACCTGTATATGGCAAGGTTGGTAAGAACTGCGAAGCCCAATGGGACAGAGAAACTCCACCTCCACGGCCCCAACGTGCCCCTGGGTAGTCTGTTTCATTGAGTGCTCGAAATTCAGAGAAACGTAATCCAATAATTGTGATCATTCCAAGTATGAGTGCGATTAGGTTTCCTACATAATGTTTCCAAGAGAGTTTCTTAGCAAGAATCTGGATAAATCCCAGTAATGCAGCAACGTAGCAAATTGGGACAAGTCCTGGGGCATATAGTGATACCGAAAAGGCAGCAGCGCCAATAATAAAAATGGTCGGTAGACGTAATCGCTTTTGTGAATTATTTATAACGGCTAGCGTGATGAATGGAAATATGAAGAAGTTGTTACCAAGAACCGTTAACCATGCTTGTTGAAATGAATTAAAGATTAGAAGGAAAGTGCCCAACCAGGCCAAAAATGGAGTGATGTTTAGCTTACCTAGAAGAATTCGCCAACCAAAGATTCCACAAGCAAAAAGTGAAACCCAATAAACAGAGTAAGCCCAATCAGCTGGGAGTACAAAGTACGGCCACTGAAAAATGTCAAAAAGCATGGATACTGAACGACGCGGGACTGGAAGTGCAGGCCCAAAGCGTTCCTGATATATGGAGTGAATATTAATTGGATTCCAATTTGCAAGTTTTGCTGCAATTAATTTAGTGGTGCCAACTCCATATTCATCTGATCGAATCGGTTGAGGGAAACCAAAAATAGTAGAAGAATTTATCCCCATCGCGCGGTATACGAGAGAATATGATGAAGGGGAGCCGCGAACTAATAAATATCCTAATAAAGTCAGGCCGCTAATAGATCCAAATAGTCGGTCGACAGGGTTAAGGTTCCTAAACTGTTGTTGCCAGCGACTAATTCTTCGAATCATGAGGTTCTAAGCATGGCACACTAAAGCAAATTTGATGTTAATTCTCTCAATTAAAAGCTATAGAGCCATATGAAACTGGCAAACCATGAGTAACATTATTCAATCGCAAAAGTTGGCCAACCATTGATGGTGTTGCTGTGTTAGCAAACATTCCTGCATCGGTAACATATAAGTCATTTCCTGAAAAAACGCAGTTTGTTGGGATCTTTCCCACTGTAATGAATTGGTCGTAGCTTCCATCGGCATTGATTACGTCGATGCCACCACCATTAACTGTCGTGACAAACAATCTTCCATCATCGGCAACTGCTAACCCATCCGCAATTGGGTGATCTCCTGGTAATTTACAAATATCTTGAATTACTAAACTATTAATATTTAATCTTCTCACCATTCCCGAATACGATTCAGCCCATACTATTGAGCCATCTGCTTCCACTGCTATTCCATTGGGAAATGTCGATGGCTTCAGTTCTGCAAGAAGTCTTCCTTTTCCATTGGGTGATAATTCAAAAATATATGAAGGATCTGGGTTTACGGTGTCATATGTGCCTGGATCAGTAAAATACAGGCAACCATTGTTACCGAAAACTAAATCATTGGGCCCATTAAACTTTATTCCATCAATCTCTGTTGCAAGAAATTGTGCATTTTCCCCTTCGGAAAATATAATTTGAATAGATGGTTCAACCATTTTATCTGCGCGCCAAGGCCCAGTTGTTCCACCATTCTGACAAACGTAAAGCTCTCCAGCGCTTCCAAGAACGCAACTATTGGGCCCACCTGCGGTAAATGAGTAGCGTGAAACGCCTTTGCCTTTTTCCCACACGCTTACTTGGCTTCTATAGGTCTCAACGAAACAAACCCGGCCATCTGACAGTATCGCCGGACCTTCTGCCCACCCAAGTTCATCTGCTAATAACTCTGGAGTAAAAGTCATATTTCTGTGATTTCCATACTCTTAGAAGGAGAGTATCGGGTGCCCTTCATAGCTTGTCTCTAATTTAGCTACGTTCCAACGTGCAAAGTTTGGCCAAATGAGCGTTTTATTTTCCTTACCTGCAAATACAGTATTAGTAGGAGCAGCAACTACTGTTCCCTCCGGATCTTCAATTAATACTTCTAAACTAGTTGAGTTTGACCAAACATAGATTGTATCTGGACGATAACAGCTAATAATTAATTCCCCAGTGGTTGTAACCGTAACACCATCAGGAACGCCTGGTATTTTTGAAATTAACTCTTTGGCTCCTGCTGAACCGTCACTTAAAATTGGAATAAATGCTAGCGAACCGGGTGTGCTCTCAAGCACATAAATCCCCTTTCCATCTGCAGAAAGCGCTAGGCCATTAGGAAAATTCGGGCACTGCGAATCCCATTTTTCAATCTCGCCATTCACTAATACCCGAACTAAAAAGCCGTCAGCTGCTTTCCAGTTTCCTGAATCAGAGAAAACATAACTTCCGTCAGGTAAATATGCACCCCAGTTAGGAGTAACAAGATCGACAGTAGAACTACTTTCGGCAAATATAGTCCAAGAATTATTGTTAACATCAACTTTCCAGAGGCATCTGTTTCCTGGATCGCAAACAATTAACCGACCATCCAAACATGCTGTTAAACCTAACAAGATTCCTCCCCCAGCAAGCTGGGCAACTTGAGAGAGATCTCCACTTTGGGTTAACCGATAAATCTGGCCGGCTTCGCCTCCTAAATATAAATTTCCGTCATGCCCTAAACAAATTCCCTCAGAGTGATCAATTCCTGAAGCAAGATTTTTCACTTCTTCTAATTTATGTTTCATAATGTTCTCCTTTGAGGTTTGTGCATGTTGAATGTAAAACTACTGTGATGGAATTTTAGGTGCTCTAATAATTTCTTTGTCTGTAAAAATATCAGAACCGTCAGTACTGCTTGTTGAAAATTCGGTGACGATACATCCATCTTCTCCTGCTTGAAACCAGTGCAAGCTATTAGGAAAAATGGTGTACTGGTCTCCTGGCTTCAAAACTACTTCGTGAAATACACTCACTTTTCCTTCATCATCCGCCCGCAGCCGATGAGAAGGAGAGTTTGTTGGTTCTCCTTGGACATACAAATATACCAAACCTTTTCTGCAGCGAAATGTCTCCTCTTTGCCCAATTCAGTGCCCAATTCAGTGCCCACATTTGGGTGAAGATGCTCGGGGCAAATCTGCCATGGCTTCATGACTATATCTTTAGAGCACACTCGTTCAGTATTGATGTAGGTGATCAATTGAATTCCAAAGTGGTCAATCTCGCCAAGACCAAAATCTGCGACCTCTATACGTCTTTCTTCGTCATCCGTTAACGGATAGCCAGCGGCTCTGAGTTGACTCGCAGTCCAAGCCTGTCTCTCTTCAAACTCTTTTTTAGTAGTAACCAAGGTGTCCTCCGATGTCCGCTAAATTACTTTCAAGGCTGTAAATCCGGCATCAACTCTTAAATCGATTCCAGTCACATAAGATGCTTTATCTGATGATAAATACTTCACAGCATCAGCGATTTCTGAAGGTTTTCCAATTCGACCTAGAACATTTGCCGCCTTTACCTTCTCAAGGAACTTCGAAGCTTCATCGCGGTTCATACTTGCCAAATCTCGAGCCAACATTGGCGTATCTATAGTTCCGGGAGAAACAGTATTTACTCGGACACCCATCTTTCCTGTTTCAAGTGCCAATGTTCGTGCAGCGGCGATTAATCCAGCTTTTGTTGCTGCATAAACCACACACCCAAATAAACTCATGACCGCTTGAACTGATGAGATGAAAATGATGCTCCCCTTGCCAGCTTTTTCCATGTGGCGAAGTGATTCTTGGGCACACAACAGTGGCCCCTTAAGGTTTACAGCGATTGCACGGTCCATATCTTTTTCGGTCATTGCTAAATATTCTGTGTACAACGCGATTCCAGCGGCTGCGACCATAATCGTGCATAGGCCAAACTCTTTTTCAACATAGTTAAAAGCCTCTTTAACTTTTTCGCTATCTGCAACATCACATTGAAGAACAATTATTTCACCGCCAGATTCGGCTGCGATTGCCTTCGTTTCCTCTAAACCAACCAAATCGACATCAAGTGCTAAGACTTTAGCTCCGCTTAATGCCAGTGCCAGAGAAATTTCACGACCGAGACCGGCTGCCCCTCCGGTAACAACTGCAATGTCACCTTTAAATTCTTGATCTATCATGATTAACCTCTCTTACGGTATTTAGAGCGCAGCACAGAATCTATGCTCACTGCAGCTAAAAGAACAAGGCCTGTCACGATTAATTTTGTCTCAGAATCAAAACTCATGAGGTCCATGCCATTTGAGATGAAGCCAACAACGAGTGCCCCCAAGATGGCTGCCCACACTGATCCGCGGCCACCAAAAAGGCTTGTTCCGCCAATAACAGCAGCAGCAATGGCATTGAGCAAAAGATCGCTACCACCGCTCTGGGTGCTCACTGCTAAAAGTCGAGAGGAAGCAAAAATGCCTCCTAATGAAGCAAGCAGTGCGCCTAAAATAAACACTGAAATCTTAATTCGTTTTACGTTGATGCCAACCCGACTTGCAGCCTCTAAGTTTCCGCCGATTGCAAAAATATTTCGACCAAACTTAGTACGTCTCGTTACGTAGTCAATGAGAGTAACAACTATGAGCAAGAAAACCATTGCTGCGGATACTCCTCGTGATGCATTAAGGAGTCTTACAAGTCCTAAAATAATAACGGCCAAAACAGTAAATTTTAGTATGCTAGCTTGAATCGACCGGGCTTTAAGATTTGCCTTTTTCCTTTTTCTAAAATTATTCAAAATGCTCAGTGCATAGAGAGCTAGCGCAACCAAAGCAAACAAATACCCTAAGTTCTTAGAGAGGTAAGTAGACATCAAAGAACTAATAAATCCATCTGGAAGATTTATTGTTCCGCTTGAATGTAAAACACTAAATTGAACGCCTTGCCAAGTTAGCAATCCAGCAAGCGTCACAACGAAACTAGGAAGTCCAAACTTAGTAACAAAAAAACCATTGGAAAGCCCAATAAGTGCCCCAATAACCAATCCAATGGCAATAGAGCTAAGAGGAGACCAACCTTTTGTGACATTCAAAGTAATCACAACCGATGCGCATAATCCACTCACAACACCGACCGATAAATCAATCTCACCAATGAGTAACATTAAAACTGAGCCTGTTGCAATCAAAGCCAGGGGCACGTTTTGAGAGATTAAATTAGCTAAATTTTCACCTGATAAGAATCGGTGATTCAAGGTTTGAAAAATGATTGACAGGAAAAGAAGTGATATACCTACAGGTAAGACTGAAAAATCAGCGGTTAACTGATTTCTAAACCATAATTTTATTGACTTTATCTGATTGCTCATTTCAACCCATTTCCTGTCTTCTTAAATTTCCGATTTATTTAGCTAAAGCTCTTACTACCGGTTATCGCTGCCACCACATCATCTGATGTAATATTTTTAGTTTCGAAATTCGCCACCACCTTGCCGAGCCTCAAAACGACGACACGGTCTGATACTTCTAGAACCTCAGAAATATTGTGACTTATGACAACTACGCCGATACCTCGATCTGCCAATCTGCGAATTAATTTGAGTACCTCTACTTTTTGAGCAACTCCTAATGCAGCAGTAGGTTCATCGAGCAGTACTACTTTTGGTTGACCGATTAACGATCTAGCGATAGCAATTGTTTGGCGTTGGCCACCCGACAAACTTCCAACTTTAATATCTATATCTTTTATTTGCCCAACATTTAATTCTGAAAGAAGTTCTAAAACCTTTGACTCCATAGCTTCTTCGTTGAGAGGCGAAGCTACCCTATTTTGAATCTCACGACCTAAAAATAAGTTTGCGGTGACACTTAGATTGTCACAAAGTGCTAAGTCTTGATATATAACTGCTACTCCAGCTTTAGTGGCATCCATTGGACCACGAAAATCAACTACTTCCCCATCAAAATGTATCTTTCCCCCATCGGGTGGAATCACTCCCGCTGCAATTTTAACAAGTGTTGATTTACCTGCACCGTTGTCTCCGACTAGTGCGACAACTTCGCCAGCTAAAACTGATAAGCGTATTCCGGTGAGCGCATTAACTGCTCCAAATGTTTTGTTTACGTCCTCTAACTCAAGCACGGTCTTACCAACGCTCATTGACCACTCCTCAATTTATAGTAGGGCTAGTGCGAGCAACTCTCTGCTCACACTAGCCCCACGTATCTTGGATTACCTAGATTTTTACTACTTTATTCCGTTAGCTGCGC
>Ga0214919_10010544_pt1 | contig 11687 bp, 10 predicted proteins | sample LL1503_MetaG_FD_177994 | JGI IMG/M metagenome (GOLD analysis project Ga0214919, IMG submission 177994) | Freshwater microbial communities from Lake Lanier, Atlanta, Georgia, United States - LL-1503 | ecosystem: Environmental > Aquatic > Freshwater > Lake | place: USA: Georgia | collected...
TTAGGCATTGGTTTATATTTGCACAATCAGGAGAGTAGACCCGCAGTTTGTTTTTTTAGATCTTCTTCAGTTGCATTAGATTACTTATATATTAATGTGCCTCCTATTTACTTATCCTTGGGCGAGATTGTAAATGGCAATGTTTTTGATTTGGATGATACCTATAAATGTGAAGTTTTGAATATTTCACCTGATTTTTTGTTGGATTTTTCTCGTATTTTGAATGAAATCAAAAGCGCTCTTACTTGTACAGAAAGTAAAAAAATATCAAGCTATTATTTGGATCAAAAGTATAATAACTCTAAACTAAAACAACTTATTAACTAGCTTTTTTATGGATTTATATTTCTTTCTTGATAGCGGAATATTTTCTGCGGCAATTACTGTAACCCCCTTTCCACCATCTGGCGACATTAACTCGAATAAAAAAAAAGATATTTTTATTTGTTTCGCATACCCTGACAGATCTCAGTGGCGTATTAAGACATATAAAAAAATGAACTGTTACGAACAAGAGAGTATCTTTGGGTCCGATCTTGGATTGAATAGAGACGCCTTAAAAAATACCATAGTTTTTTTATCTCCTTTATATTTAGATGGCAGCTTCGATTGTCTGCCTGAATTTAATGAATTTGAAAGTGTTCCAGCGTGGCGTGCGAATTTAAAAATAATTGGCAAAGGAACTTCTGTTAGTTATCAGGGAGAATACCCATATCAGATGACTAAAATTAGAGGAGGAAGCATAGTGAGTTTTGTACCATTTATACAGAAATCTACGACAATAAAAAATTATCTCTTCTATGTATCTTTTTCCAGCCACGTGGAAACGAAGCGTGGTGTTGTTGAATTTAAAAACTTAAAGACAATGAAGAAAATTTCTGAGTTTGATGTTGTATCTAACTCAGTAAACTTTATTGATTTAAATAGTATTGTTTTTGAAGATGGCCAAATCATGATTACTGGTTCTGGTATAATGGGCGTTCCGGTTTTTTTTTCAACTGATGAAAATGGCAAAAAGATGTCTCTAGAACATACAATGACACCTTCTGAATACTCAATATTTTGCGAGCCGGAGGTTAGGCGCTCAATTATGCAAAATATGAAGACATATTGGAGTAAAGTTTGATCAGGTATATTACTGGGCTTCTTCGGATTATAGCCAAAGAGCCTGATACTTTGATGTGGATCGATAAAATTCCAGAACACTCAGTTTTTTGGGATGTTGGAGCTAATGTTGGTCTTTATAGCTGCTATGCTGCCAAGGCTAGAAATTGTATTGTATTTGCTTTTGAGCCCTCAGTATTCAATTTAAGGGTGCAGCAAATGCATTAAGGAAAGTTAAGGGAGTCCTAGTTGAAATTAACGAAGATTTTGAGACCCAGCAACTTAAATGTAAATCTTATCTAAAAAGTTCGGGTCTGGTTATGGTTTCTAAGATTAACGCAGATCTTGAGTCTGCAACTAGTAGAAACTATAATCAAATTTGGATGAGAATTTAATTTTCAATATATTGAGAAAATTATGATTAATATTTTTATTGGATTTGATACAAATGAAGAAGTTGCATATCATGTGCTATCAGCCTCGATTATAAAAAGAGCTTCCAAGCCAGTTTCAATTACGCCAATTAGTCTTAATTCTCTTAAATCGATATTTAATCGGAAACGAAACATCCTAGAATCCACTGAGTTTTCCTTTTCTAGATTTCTTGTGCCTTATTTATCCAATTATGAGGGATGGTCAATCTTTATGGATTGTGACATGCTGGTGCTAGATGATATTGCAAAATTATGGGAATTGCGTGACGATAAATATGCATTAATGTGCGTTCATCATAATCACGTACCTGATAAAGATTCTAAATTTTTGAATCAAAAGCAGACAAAATATGAGCGTAAAAACTGGTCAAGTGTAATGCTAATGAATAATTCTAAGTGCATGCCGCTAACGCCAGCATACGTTGAAACGGCAACAGGACTTGATTTGCATAGATTTAGATGGCTTAATGATGAGGAGATTGGAGAAATCCCTCGCCGCTGGAATCACCTAGTTGATTATGACCCTAATTTACCAATTCACGATATATCAAATTTACATTTTACCGAAGGTGGCCCATACTTTGAGGACTATAAGGATTGCGGATATTCAAAAGAATGGTTTCGAGAGTATCGACGAATGTCTAAGCCCTTTAGTAATTAATTAAGTGACCTCAGGGAAGTGATTTTTGGTTAACAGTAAAGTCTTAATTTTAGAAAAAATGAAATAATTTACTCATATTAATACACTCACTATAAACTCGAAGGCTGAGTGTGAATTTATAAAAAATTTCTAATTTTTACCATGATCAGACATACAGATCTTTGTTAGGCGAAACAATGAAATTTATGAAAATATTCCTCCCTTTTAAGTCCACTTACAAAAGATTTTAGCTTTTGCTTCTAATTAAAGCCACTTAACAATAGACTTTTTAATGAAAAATTATTTCTTATAATGTGTGGATTTGCTGGATTTTTAAATTGTAATTTTCATGCGAATGAACATATTTCAAGAAGTATTTTAAAGAAAATGTGCTCGCAAATTTATCATCGAGGCCCTGATGATAATGGCATATGGATAGACTCTAAATTCAAAATATATTTTGGACATCAGCGGCTTGCTATATTAGATAGGTCTAGTAACGGACATCAGCCAATGATATCTCATTCCGGAAGATATGTAATTATTTTTAATGGAGAAATTTATAATCATTTAGAAATACGACAAGAGCTATCTAAGAGCTTTAATTTTCAATCGTGGAAAAGCGCATCTGATACAGAAACTTTGTTGGCTGGATTCGATTTTTGGGGAATTGCTGAAACAATAAAAAAAACTACTGGTATGTTTTCTATGGCTATTTGGGATAAAAAAGACTTATCTCTCTATTTGGCAAGAGACAGAATTGGTGAAAAGCCGCTTTATTATGGTTGGCAAGGAAATGCAAACAAGAAAACATTCATGTTTGCATCTGAACTCAAGCCCTTTAAGAAGCACCCCTCATTTGAGGCTGATATTAATAGAGACTCGCTTACTTCATTCATGCGCCATGGTTATATTGGTAGTCCATTTTCGATTTACAATAATATATATAAATTAGAGCCTGGGAATATTTTAAAATTATCCATTGAAAATTTTAAACACGAAATAATCCCTTTTTGGAATTTACCACCAATTCTAGAGCAGTGTTATAACGATAAATTTTCTGATTCTTTTTTAAATATTCAGAATAATTTTGAAGTGCTCCTTAGTAATATAATTAAAAAACAAATGCTAGCAGATGTGCCTGTCGGTGCTTTTTTGTCTGGTGGCATTGATTCATCTCTAGTAGTTGCGCTAATGCAGAAGCAATCTTCTATTCCTATTAAAACTTTTTGTATCGGTTTTAATGAAAGACATAGAGATGAGGCGGAGTTTGCTAAATCTATAGCAGCTCATTTGGGTACAGATCATACTGAACTATATATCAACGCTTTTGATGCACTTTCTGTAATACCTAATTTAGCAAATGTATACGATGAGCCTTTTGCCGACTCATCTCAAATCCCTTCAATTTTAGTATCTAAATTAGCAAAGGAAAAAGTTACTGTTGCACTTACGGGTGATGGGGCTGATGAGTTATTTTGTGGCTACAACAGATACTTTTTGGCTTTGAGACTAATGAAAATTGCAAAATTTATGCCTCAAAATTTGAAAGAAGCCATTTCCCATCTATTAATAAATAACTCAACAAATTCAAGAGTATTAATGAATCTAATATTTTCAAAAATAGGAATTAATTCCATGGGAGATAGAACTTCAAAATTTGGCTCAATATTAAAATCTCAAAATCTGAATGAAGTGTATTTAAAGTTAATATCTTATTGGGCAGATCCAGCTTCTATCGTGATTAATGGCAAGGAAAATACCTCTTATTTAAACTCTGGACATCATAAATTTGATAGCCTTGACGACTTAAATCATTTAATGGCTCTAGATCAATTAACATATCTTCCTGATGATATACTTACCAAAGTTGACAGGGCAGCGATGTCAGTATCACTAGAAACTCGGATTCCTTTTTTGGATCATAAAATGATTGAATTTTCATGGAGAGTTCCAGAAATATATAAATATGATAATAAAAGAAAAAAAAGGCTTTTACATGCCACTCTGTCTAAATATGTCCCTAATAATTTATTCAATAGGCCAAAAATGGGATTTGGTGTACCCATTGGGGAGTGGTTAAAAGGCCCTCTTAGAGAATGGGCAGAAAATTTATTAGATAAAAAAAGATTGGATGAGGAAGGCTTTTTTTACTCAGGACCTATTATTCAAAAATGGAAAGAACACAAATTAGGCACAAGTAATTGGCAACATCATTTGTGGAACGCTTTAATGTTTCAATCATGGATAGAAAATGAAAAAAATAATTAATTGTTTTTTAAATAAGATTGGTAATATTTTTGGATTTTCAATCTTTATTCGAAGAAGGTCAGATAATAGCGACATTTTAATCATTGATAAAAATATTTTTTCACCTTTTCTTCAAGAAGAAAGTGAAATTAAGCTTTATTTTGAAGGCCTAAAAAAATCTAATTCAACTTGGACAGATAATTTCTATAAGCAGTGCAGATATTACAGCCTAAGTCAAATTATTGAACATGTATCAAAATTAAATAAAACTGATGACGTTGTAGAATGCGGAGTTTGGAATGGACATTCTGCTTATATGATTGCTAAAATTCTTAAAAAAAATAAATTTTCTGGAAATTTTTATATTTTTGATAGTTTTGAAGGCGGATTATCAGATAAATCTAAAGAAGATCGTAATTTATTGAGGAAGATGACATCTCGTGAGATCTTAAATGAAAAGCATATATTTTCATCTAGAATGGAAAATGTTAAAAAAGTTCTTGCCAATTTTAATTTTGTTAAAATTTATAAATGTTGGATTCCTGAGAAATTCATTAATGTAAAAAATAACAAATTTTCATTTGTACATATTGATGTTGATTTATACAAGCCAACTCTAGATAGCTTAAATTTTTTTTGGCCTCGCCTTAGAACTAATGGCTTTGTTGTTGTGGATGACTATGGCTCCTCTCAATTTCCAGGAGCAACTTATGCCGTAGACGAATTTTTAAAATCTCGTGCAGTATCATTCTTTTATAAAGTTCCAATGGGTGCATGTATTATAATAAAATAGTTATATTTTCCAGACGATTTTACAGAATATGATAATTGCCCTATGTCAGCTGAATATATGTGTAAATAATGTGAGGGAATTTTGAGTTTAAAATCATTCAGACTTAATACATTTGATATTGTTTACACCTGTTTTTTCTTATCTTTAGTTTTCCCGCTTTTTTTAAAACCGGATATTCACTCTAATCATTTAACGCACTTTTTAAGTTTTTTTATCGGTTTTACAGTGTTGATTTTTATGCTGTTTAATAGAAGTAATATATCTCCGCTAACCTCCTATATCTCAGTTCTTTATTCAGTGTTTGTAATACCAAGGCTATTGATGCTTTCTTACATGCCAAATGCTGTCAAATTTCCATTTGCAGAGGTTACTGTTGATCAAGTCAATAATGGACTGGTAATTTTTTTATTTTCAACTATCATGCTTTATTTTGGCCTCCTCTATGGTGCGAAGCTCTGGCCTCCATCAAAAGAAGAAAAAATCAATAAAGAAATTTCTTTAAAAAGTATCGTTTCTTTTTTTATCATAAGCTGCATAGTAGAGATATTTTTAAACCACTTCATTGGTTTAAGTCCTTATCTTAACTCGAGAGATTCTTCTATTTATAACAATTTGTTTCAATTGTTAAGAGCCTCATTCTCAATAGATTTTGCGGTCTTTGTGAGTTTAATTCTTTTTTTTGGCAACGAGCAACGCCTAAAATCAAAAAAATGGTTAATTTTTACTTGTATTTCAGTCATTCTTTTTTTGGTAAATACTTCAATTTCGGGTTCAAGAGGTGCGACATTTAGGCTCCTAATGGAATTTTTGGCTATTTATATAGTCGTAAAAAAGACAGTTAATCTCAGAAAAAATGTTGTGTTTGTTTTTTTGGCTTTTATATTGGTATCTAGTCCAGTGACATATTCGATTGGTAATGTAGCTAGAAATATCATGGTTCTTGGTGGCTATTCTGAAAAATTATTAACTCATGAAGTATTTGATGAGCAAGCAAACTCAGCAGATTCTTCTAAAATAAATGTAGGTTTTCTTCCGAGCGTTGAAAATATATTAAATCGATTATGTATTGTCGATTATGCAATATTGCTTCCTTATGTGCCTAGGGATGAGATTGCATTAAAAAAATATATTACCGTTGAATATATAATTAAAAGTTCAATAAACTCAATTTTGCCGGGTAGTCCGTATTCTGAAGCATCGCTGAGCACCTCAAGAGCGATTAATATTATTTATAGAGGTTACTTAGAGGAATTCGTATCATTACATGGTTACTTTAGTGAGTTTTGGACTTCATTTGCTTTATTTTTTTTAATGTTTGGTTTGCTGAGTATTCCCTTACACTTTTTTATTGGTCTGTTTTTGCAGTTTAGTTATTCATATTTTTCAAAAATTAAAAGTAATATTAGCTCACTGATGGGTATATATTATTTGTTCTCGGTGCCATCGCTAATCTTGTTTACTATGGGCATTGATCACACAGTGCTGACTTTTACTGTCGCATACATTCAACTTTTTACTTTTATTATTATTTATAAAATACTTAACACGTTTTTCAATAGAATTAATAATAAGTTCAATACTGGAAGATAGTGGTCAATAGATGCTTACAGCTATAATTCCAACTCGAAATAGACCTAAGGATCTATTGAATGCAATTAGGTCTTTGTGCTCCCAATCCAGGCTGCCTGATGAGCTTATTGTGATTGACCAAAGTATTGATAATCTCTCAGTTAGTGCTATAAAGAGTCTGATGCGTCAATTCAAGCAAATTAAACTTATTTATTTGCATGACTCAAAGATATTGGGGCTCTTGGATGCTAAGCGAGTCGGAGTAGATCATGCTTCAGGCGAAATCATTTGTTTTTTAGAAGATGATATAGTTTTAGAGTCTGACTATATTGAGCAAGTTGAGTTAGGGTTTCTGAAAAATCCAAATATGATTGGGTGTTGCGGAATTATCACAAATCCGCCAACAGCAAACTTTCTATACAAGACCATATTTAATATATTTCACCGAGGTATTTTCAAAGATAAACGTATAGAGGTGCATGGAAATTACAGTGGGCGCAATAATAATTTAATAAAGAGCAATATGTTATCAGGTGGCGCTTCAGCATGGCGCCGTGAAGTATTCGACAACGTTGAGTTCGATGTGGCTAATGGGTTTCATATGTTTGAAGATATTGATTTTTCAACCAGGGTCTCTTGCCATTATGGCAACCGACTCTTTATTAATCCAAATGCTAGGCTGGCTCATTATTGCTCCCCACTAAATCGAGATTTGTTAGGTGCCAGAGAGCGAAGAAAATTAACAGAATGTTTTACTTATTATAGAAAAAGAAAAGACTGGCCTAACGCAACGATACCATTTTATTGGTTATTATTGGGCATGTTATTGCAGGTTATTTTTCAATCTTTTTTAAGCAAGTCATTTAAGCCAATTCAGGGTTATCTATTAGGTCTTCGAGATGGCTCTAAAAAAATTATTTATTAACTCTTCCCATGTTAAGCAAGCATGTGTCAGCGGTGCTTCAGGATTTGTCGGTGTAAGGCTCGTAGAACAATTAATGAGCGAAGGTTTCTTGGTTAGAGTTTTAACTCACAATAGGAAGCGATCTTTTCCTGATGGGGTAGAAATATTTTATACAGATTTGGCATCTACAACATGTAATTTAAAAGGGTTTTTTTTAGGATGTGATGTTTTTTTTCACTGTGCTGGAGATATTAAAAATCCCGTGCATATGCATGCTCTCCATGTTGATGGTGTTAAGAGATTATTAAAAGCTTTTTGTGAAGAAATAGATTTAACTGGTCATCCTATCCATTGGGTTCAGTTAAGCAGTGTGGGTGTTTATGGTAAACTTATTAATCATCCTGAAAAAGTTCGAAAGATTTCAGAGCTATCAAAAACTCACCCTTACGGCGAATACGAAATAACGAAAGCAAAGGCTGACAAATTACTTCTTGAGGCTGCCAAATATGGCAAATTTACATTCTCTATATTAAGACCGACAAATATAGTTGGGCTTGATATGCCTAATCAATCCTTTAGAGGTTTAGTTGAAAGTATTTTAAAAAGACGTTTTTTTTATATTGGATCAATCCACTCTGTTTTAAACTATATTCATGCAGATGATGTGGTTTCAGCGTTGCTTCTTTGTTCGCGTTCTTCAAAAGCAATCAACCAAACATTTAATTTGTCCAATGATTGCAAATTGTCTGATATTGTTTTGAGCCTCTCTTTATATAAAAAGATGAAGCATAAAAATCTCATTGTCCCTGAGTGGTTAGTTAGATTTATGGTTTCTATTACCCCAAGTTTTTTTAATTTGCCATTAACTCAAAAAAGAATCGATGTATTAGTTTCTAAGACGTATTACTCAAATTCTAAAATAGAGCGTTTTTTAAAATTTCTACCTAAAAGATCTATACCTGAGTTTGCAGTCGAGTATATGAAAGCCACATGTGAAAAATAAACTTAAGATCTGCTTCGTGGCTACAGTTGATACTGCGATTACCTCATTTTTAGCTAATCACCTGCGTGAGCTTGCTAAACTATATGAGCTAACGATCATAACAAATACTAGCAATCCAGATTTACTATCAGAAATTAGGGTTGATGCGACTTTAATTCAGATTAAGTTTTCTCGAAAGATTTCTTTAGGTGCTGATTTTTATTGTTTAATAAAGTTAGCCCAAATTTTTATGAAAAATAGTTTTGTTAGTATTCATTCAATTACCCCCAAAGCAGGCCTGCTTGCAATGTTGGCTGCGAGAATATGTTTTATTCCTACAAGGATTCATACATTTACAGGTCAGGTATGGTCGACAGACACTGGTTTAAAGCGTTTTTTTCTAAAATTTCTCGATAAATTGATAGGAAAAATGACAACCCATAATTTTGTTGATAGTCAATCTCAGCGCGATTTTTTAGTGAAGGAAGCGGTTTTATCACCCAATAAATCTTTAGTTTTCGGGAGCGGGTCAGTTGCTGGTGTTGATCTTGAGAAGTTTAAATCTAACAAACGTCTTGGTAATGAAATTAGAAAACAGCTTGGCATTCCGAAAGATGGTTTTGTTTATCTTTTTCTTGGGCGATTAGTAGAAGATAAAGGCGTCTTAGATCTAGCCAAAGCTTTTTCTGAAATTAACAACTCAAAGATATATTTAGTTTTTGTAGGATCTGATGAAGCAAAATTATCTGCACATATATTAAATATCTGTGCTCACAAAACTAAACATATTCGGGTACTAGGATTCAGTAAGGAACCATATAAATATATCACTTTAGCAAATGTTTTATGTTTGCCAAGTTATAGGGAGGGGTTTGGTAGCGTAATTATCGAGGCTGCAGCGATGGGTGTGCCCGCAATAGCTTCGAATATTTATGGAATAACTGACGCCATTCAGTCGAACAAAACAGGCTTATTGCATGAGCCTAAAGATATTTTGGGGATTAAAATAGCTATGGAATCTCTTTTGCATAAACCCTTACTTTTAAAAAAATTAAAGCAAGCAGCAAAAAGAAGAGTTGTCGATAAGTTTGATGCAAATAAAATTACCGATGACTGGCTTAAATTTTATAGTCGACATGTAAGATAGTATTCCTAGTATCTTTATAAGAGTCGTTTAGGGTTAATGTAAAATCTGAATATGGTAAAACGTCTATTTGATATATTGTTGTCAGCGCTTGTGCTCATTCTTTTGAGTCCTTTAATAGCAATTACAGCAATATTTGTCATTATTGATTTAGGCTTTCCCATATTTTTTACTCAAATACGACCAGGTTATCGAGGTAATCTTTTTAAGATATACAAATTTCGAAGTATGAAAGATATTGAGACTAAAAAAGGAATACAAACGCCTGACATTAAACGTTTGACGGCATTTGGTCTATTAATTAGATCTACTAGTATTGATGAACTCCCTTCATTATGGAATGTTTTGATGGGTGATATGAGTCTTGTTGGGCCAAGGCCACTTCTAGTCGAATATTTATCTCTTTATAATAAAGAACAAGCAAGGCGGCATAATGTAAAGCCTGGCATTACTGGTTGGGCGCAGGTAAATGGAAGAAATGCGCTTTCGTGGCGTGAGAGATTCGAATTGGATGTCTGGTATGTTGATAATCATACGTTCTTTCTTGATTTGAAAATTTTACTCATGACAGTAAAAAAAGTATTATTTAGAGAAGGTATTGCCCAGAGCGGGCAAGTTACGATGTCAAAATTTACAGGTAATACTAAATGAAAAATTATATTTATGGTGCTGGTGGACATGGCAAGGTCGTTTGGGATGCCATGCAAAAATCTAATCTCAAATGTGAAGGCTTTATAGACGATCAAGTTTTAAATCAATGGATGGATTTACCCGTATTTGCATCTTCATTTTTAAATGACTTAAGTAATATTGAACTTCATATTGCAATAGGTAGTTGCAAAGCTAGAGAAGAAGTTGTTAATAAATTTCAAAATTTGAAATTTATGTCTATTTTCCATCCTAATGCAATTGTTTCCTCAAGAGCAAAAATTGAAGTCGGCACCTTTTTAGCGGCAGGCTCAATCATTGGCCCCGATGCTAAAGTTGGTAAACATTCTATTGTTAATCATCATACGGTTATTGATCACGATTGTTCTGTGGGAGATTTTTGTCATATAGCACCTCATGTAAGTCTTGGTGGTGGAGTAAAAGTGGGTCAGGGTGTTTTAATTGGAGCGGGCGCCATTGTATTGCCAGGGATGAAAATTGCTGATTATGCAACAGTGGGTGCAGGATCTATTGTAACCAATGATATTGCATCTGGTGTCACCGTTTTAGGAAGTCCTGCTCGTGCTATTTAAAAACTTTGTGAGGTTGTCTTGCTAAATCACCCTACATTTGCTCCTTGGCCATCTTTTTCAGAAGAAGAGGCTGAAGCCATTAAGAATGTTTTACTATCAAATAAAGTCAATTATTGGACTGGCGATGAATGCCGTTCATTTGAAAAAGAATTTGCTAATTGGTCTGGTGTTGATTATTCCATTGCTTTAGCTAACGGCACGCTAGCACTTGAAGTAGCTCTTAGAGCCCTCGATATTGGTCCTGGCGACGAAGTGGTTGTAACGCCAAGAACTTTTATTGCCTCCATTTCTTGTGTAGTTAATGTAGGTGCTACACCTATTTTTGCAGATGTTGATCCCGAGTCAGGAAACATTACTGCCGAAACCATTTCAAAAGTATTAACCCCTCAAACAAAAGGGATTATCTGTGTGCACTTTGCAGGCTGGCCATGTGATATGGATCCTATTATGACATTGGCTTCTCTACATAATATTAAAGTGATTGAGGATTGCGCCCAAGCGCATGGTGCCATGTATAAGGGTCGATCCGTTGGCAGCATTGGGCATATTGGTGCATGGAGTTTTTGTCAGGACAAGATTATGACCACAGGGGGTGAGGGCGGTATGGTCACGACCAATGACGAAAC
>Ga0214919_10010545_pt1 | contig 11684 bp, 10 predicted proteins | sample LL1503_MetaG_FD_177994 | JGI IMG/M metagenome (GOLD analysis project Ga0214919, IMG submission 177994) | Freshwater microbial communities from Lake Lanier, Atlanta, Georgia, United States - LL-1503 | ecosystem: Environmental > Aquatic > Freshwater > Lake | place: USA: Georgia | collected...
AACAGCAAGCTGGATTCATACTAATTATCCGCAAATTAAAGTACTTGCACTTAGTATGCTCGATGATGAAAAATCAATCATAAAAATGCTAAAGAATGGAGCTAAAGGATATGTTTTAAAAGATAGCGCCCCCAAAGAACTTAAAGAAGCGCTTGACCATTTAATGCAAAAAGGTGTTTACCTAAATAAACTAATGTGCCACCATTTAATAGATAATATAAACAATCACCTACACGAAGATGCACAAGGATTTTATCGAAAAAAAATTGCTTTAAACGATCGGGAAATTGATTTTTTGCAACGCGTTTGTACTGATGCGCCGTACAAGCAAATTGCAGACGACATGTACTTGAGTCCAAGAACAATTGATGGATATAGAGATACTTTATTTGAAAAGTTGCGGGTTTCTTCTAGAATAGGTTTGGTACTCTATGCTGTAAGAAATGATATTGCACAAGTTTAAACGATTTCCCAAACTTCTTTTCCGCGAATCAATTTATCTAAATTGCCTTTGCCTTTTGATGCAATGGTTTCTTCAATTTGCATAGCCATAGCATCTTCATAACATGATCTATCATCTTCAAAGAAAACACCAAATGGACGAGGAAAATGACCGCCTGTTTTATTAGGATCGTCGAACATTCTTACTAAAGTTTGTGCTTTGTAAAAATCTTTTTCGTCGTGGATCCACAAATCATCTTTGGTAACAGAATCACTCAATTCAACCACTACTGGTTTTAAACCATCTATTTTAATACCCATTTGTTGATTGGCACCAAATACTAATGGTTGTCCTTGTTCTAAGTATAAACCTTGGTCGGCTTTTGTAGATTTTTCAGTGAAAATTTCAAAAGCACCATCATTAAAAATATTACAGTTCTGATAGATTTCTAAAAAAGAAGACCCTTTGTGCTGGTGAGACCTAGTTAGCATAAACTGCAAGTGCTTAGGGTCTCTGTCCATACTACGTCCTATAAAACTAGCATCTGCGCCCATAGCCAAAGCCAAAGGATTAAACGGATGGTCAATACTTCCAAAAGGCGTTGATTTAGTAACCTTATTTTGCTCAGAGGTTGGAGAATATTGCCCTTTGGTTAAACCATAAATCTGGTTATTAAACATCAAGATATTTACATCTAAGTTCCTACGCAATAAATGAATCGTATGATTACCACCAATACTTAAACTATCACCATCACCAGATACAATCCAAACACTTAGTTCTGGACGGCTAGCTTTTAATCCACTAGCAATAGCAGTTGCACGACCATGAATAGAGTGCATCCCATATGTATTCATATAGTAAGGGAAACGACTACTACAGCCAATCCCACTAATAATAACAATGTTTTCTTTTGGAACACCAATATTTGGCATTACTTTTTGAACCTGGGCTAAAATAGAATAATCGCCACATCCAGGACACCAACGTACTTCTTGGTCTGTTGCAAAATCTTTCGCGGTTAAAACGGGTGCCGCTGTTGCAGTTTCAATCATTTAATAGAATTTTTATATAACAATTCAATTGAATAAAATAGTGGGAACGAAGTTACGATAAACTCGTCTAGGAATTTGCTAAAAAACTCCAATAAATTCAAAATATTGTATTATCCCTTCAATAATTCTTCCCAATACTCTGCTGCTCGTCGGGTATGAGGCACCACAATGGTACCTCCCACTATGTTTGCAACAGCAAAAATTTCATATAATTCTTCGGTATTTACCCCTAATTCATAGCTTTTTCCAAGGTGATATTTAATACAGTCGTCGCAACGCAATACCATACTGGCCACCAATCCTAGCATTTCCTTGGTTTTTTTATCTACGGCACCGGTCTCATAAGTGTTGGTGTCGAGATTCCACAAGCGCTTCATGACCAAGTTATCTTTACTCAAAATAACCTCATTCATTTTTGTACGGTATTCGTTAAACTCGTTGACTAATTCGCTCATGGCTATTGTTTTAATGCTCAAAATTACTAAGCAAGTTTTGTAAAATAAGTTTGATTTTATAAACGGCTTTGGCCAAATTGTTTATTGCAACTGTTTTAACCAGTCTTGAATACCTAGGCTAATTTTCTTGGCTACATCTAAACGAAACTTGGGATTGATAATCTTTTTTTCGTCTTCTGTATTACTTAAAAAAGCAATTTCAACCAGGGCATTTGGAAAATCAGTAGGAGAATTAAGGCCAAAATTAAAACTACCAATATTGCCAAACTCGTTCAGCTTTAACTCAAGCATTCGTTTTAAGAGGTGTTGAGAAAGGGGTCTAAATCCAATATACTTGTAAAAAGTACTTACGCCCTGAACCGCCTTATTGTCGGAAGAATTAAAATGTAGGCTAATTAAAAAATCGGGATTTTGTTGTTGTAAAAATAAAATACGATCCTTCATATCAAAACTGGTATCGATATTTCGGGTCATAACTACTTTTTTAACACCCAATTTTTTTAGACTTTTTTCTAAGGCTTTTGCATACAACAAAGTGTTCTCTTTTTCGGAAGCATGGTATTTAATACCTTCTGCGCCACTATTGGTTCCTCCATGGCCTGCATCAATAGCAATCACCATATTTTTTAACTCCAAAATATTGGGTTGTCTTTTAATATGCACCGCTAGGTTTTTTCCTTTATAAGCAATACTATAGCCCCAGTGTTGTTGGTGCTTTAATTCAATGGTTACGCGCACCACATCGTCTTCTACTTGGTTGTAGTAAACATTTTTAACTTCTTTAAGCGATTGTAATTGTGTGATCCAGTTAGTATTTGCCTGCACCCCATAAATATCAATCATAATTTTAGAGGGGCTAATTTCCATCCAAGATTTATAGGGCACGTGTTCGTCTACCCGAATATTTACTACATCATACAAGGTGTCGCCTTTTGCTAAATAAGAACTCGTTAAGTAAAAAGGTTTTAGTTGGATACTTGAATCAACTTTAAAATACGATTTATCTATATAAGCAGAATGGTATTTAGACAATTGTACTTTATACAAATCTTTGGTAGAATCAATTACGCGCAACAAAATATTGGTATCAATATAACCCAACTTTGCAGCGCCTAAGCGGTCTTCGCCCAAACTATATACCATAGAAGGCAACTTTCCTGTTGACCTTCCTAATAAAATATTTGATTGACTTTGTTGCGCTGATAAGCTAAAGCCAACTAATAATAAGTAGCTGAAAAAATAAACTCTCATGTAATAAATGTAACTATGAATTAATTATCCGCAGCGGGAAATTACATTAAATAAAAAGACCTTATCGCTTTGAGGGCAATAAGGTCTTTTAGTGAGCAAGCAATCGTAAGATTATCGATATGTTAAATTTAGATGATTTTTTTTAATACCACCAAATAATTTATTTTTTAGAAGTAATAACCCTTGTTTTCGATCATTTTATCGGCTATTCTACGTCTAGCATCCTTACTGTTAAAAGGATCAACTTTGGTAAATCGCTTGAGGCCAATATGCATCATTCTTAGTTCATCACCCTCAGAAAAGCTATTTAAAGCATCTTTTCCGGCTTTATTGATGCGATCGGCAGCGTCGTAAATGTAGGCATGCATCATATCGGCCTGAATAGAACTAGCTGTTTCGCCCTTGGTTTGGGTGAGTTTCATAACACGTAATAAGGCACTTTCTGCATTAAACACCTCAATACTCATATCTGCAATATTCATTAACACTTCTTGTTCTTTGTCTAATTGCATCATCAATTTCTGAACAGCGGCACCTGCTACCATTAAAATGGCTTTCTTAAAATTAGCTATATACTTTCGCTCTTTAGCAAAAGGCGCGTCATCATCAGACCCAAAATCAGGAATACTCATGAGTTCTTTTTGAACGGCCATGGCTGGTCCCATCAAATCTAACTTGCCTTTCATGGCACGTTTAAGCACCATATCAACTGCTAATAAACGGTTGATTTCGTTGGTGCCTTCATAAATACGGTTAATACGGCTATCACGGTAAGCCCTTGAAATAGCATATTCATCGCTAAAGCCATTGCCACCATGTATTTGTAAGCCTTCGTCCACCACATAATCGAGCGCTTCACTACCATATACTTTTAGCATCGCACATTCAATAGCAAATTCTTCGGCAGCACCAAGTAAAGATTGTGCAAATGATTTGCCACTTTTTGCAAGTGTTTGTTCGGAATCGTCAATCCATTTTGCGGTGCGATATAAAGCAGATTCACAAACCCATAAACGAATAGCCATTTCGCCCAACTTATGTTTGATGGCGCCAAAACGGGAGATGGAAATTTTAAATTGCTCGCGGTTAATGGCATATTGTGTGGCAACATTGGTAGCTTGTTTGGCACCTCCAAGGGTTGCCGCACATAATTTTAATCGACCAATATTTAAAATATTGAAAGCAATAATATGTCCTTTACCAATTTCACCTAGTACGTTTTCTGCAGGCACTTTGCAGTCTTGAAAATACAATTGCACAGTAGACGATCCTTTAATACCCATTTTGTGTTCTTCGGGTCCTTGCGTAAACCCTTCCATTCCTCGCTCTAAAATAAATGCCGTGAATTTATCGCCATCAATTTTTGCAAAAACAGTATATACATCTGCAAATCCACCATTTGTGATCCAACATTTTTGTCCGTTTAGAACATAGTATGTTCCATCATCACTTAGTTTGGCGGTACTTTTTGCACCAAGGGCATCACTACCACTATTTGGTTCGGTTAATCCATAAGCACCTTTCCATTCGCCACTAGCAAGCTTTGGAATATATTTTTCTTTTTGTGCATCAGTACCAAAATACAAGATGGGCAAAGAGCCAATTCCTGTATGAGCAGCAACAGCAACAGAAAAAGAATACCCACCACCAAGGCCTTCGTTAACAATGGTTGAAGTGATAAAGTCTTTACCCAATCCGCCATATTGTTCGGGCATTGAGGTAGAGAGCAAACCTTGCTCACCCGCTTTTTGTACCAATGAAGGCATTAAACCTGGCTCTAATTTTTCAATTCGGTCAATGATAGGAAGAATATCTGTGGCTAAAAATTGCTCACACATTTCCATGACCATTTTTTGTTCTTCGTTAAAATCTTCAGGAATAAATGTGTTGCTCGGATCACTTTCTTTGATAATCCATTCGCCACCTTTTAATGCAGTTGTTTGCGTAATTGTTTCCATAGAAATATATTTATAGGGTATTTTTTAGCTTAAGTTAAGTTGTCGTACACGCGTTGAAAAATCTGTTTCACTAAATCTATATCTTCTTTTTTCACGCCAATTAAGGCTTCGTTCATGGTTTGATTGGCAAGGTCAATGGTTAATTGTTGCATGTCTTTAGCCTTGTCGGTTAAAGCAACCAAATTGATCCGACGATCGGTAGTAGAAGGCATTCGGTTTACCAAATGTTGCTTTTCTAAATTATCAATCAAACGGGTAATGCTGGGTTTGTCTCTGAAAGTACGGTTACACAATTCTTGTTGGCTCAAACCATCTTCTTTCCATAAATGGTATAAAACGCTCCATTGTTCAATGGTAATTTCAAGTCCGGCAGCTCTAAAGTTTTTTTGTAAACGACGTGCAACAGCAGTGGAGGCCATTCCATTAATCACGCTGTAAAGCTCTCCTCGTTTAAATTGGTTGTTTGGCATATAGTTAGTTATGCAACTAATTCAAAGTAAATTCGTTTCGGGCACACCACCAAGTATTTTAGGGTTAATTTTTAGTGTTTGCCTTTAAATTATGTTTTCTTTGTACAATGTATCAGATTCTATTTTTTATAACGGCATTGCTAGTAAGTATTTACTGCGTGCTAATATTATTTTATAGAACTTGGTTTTTAAAACTTTCCCCATTTCAAATTACATCTAAATACACCCCAAGCACCCAATTTACGGTAATCATCCCAGCCAGAAATGAAGCCGAGAATATTCAAAACTGTTTGGCATCGGTATTGCAGCAAAACTATCCCAGTCATTTGTTTGAAGTAATTGTAGTGAACGATCATTCGTCCGATAATACTGCTAGCATTGTAGCGTCGATGCAGATGCACCATACTAACCTGCACCTAATTAATTTGATTGACCATATTGAACCAAATACCCACAATGCTTATAAGAAAAAAGCTATTGAAATTGCAGTTTCTAAAAGCAAGGGCAATTGGATAGTAACCACCGATGCCGACTGTTTGGTAGAAAAAAATTGGCTGCAAAATTTCGACGCATATATTCAAACAAACAAAGTAGTGTTTATAGCAGCGCCTGTTCAGTTTATAAATGATGGGCAGTTTTTATCGATTTTTCAGGTATTGGATTTTATGAGTTTGCAAGGAATTACAGCAGCGGCCGTTAGTGCCGGCAAGCATGCCATGTGTAATGGCGCAAACCTTGCTTATGATAAAAAAGCATTTTATGCAGTGGGCGAATTTAAAGGAATTGATGCCATTGCGAGTGGAGATGATATGTTGTTGATGCAAAAAATGAACGAGCAATATCCGCAACAATTGGGTTTTTTATTTTCTAAAGAGGCAATAGTATCAACACAACCAATGCCTAATTGGAACAGGTTTTTAAACCAAAGAATCCGTTGGGCAAGCAAAGCCGATCAATACCACGATAAAAGAATTTTTCCAGTATTATTACTCGTGTATTTGGTAAACTTTTTTTTACTGGTAGTAGTATTAGCTAATTTATTTTCTATTGGATATTGGAAAGACAGCTTATTACTGCTGGTATTAAAAACAGTAATAGAACTCTGTTTTATGTATCCGGTAAGTAAATTTTTTGGACAAGAAAAAACATTATTGTGGTTTCCAATATCGCAACCATTTCATATTGTATATACCGTAGTAGCTGGTTGGCTAGGAAAATTTGGCACGTATCAATGGAAGGGAAGAAAAGTATATTAGATGGTTTTCGGTTAATTAGACTCCGGCCACCAAGCATAAACCATTAAACCAATCATGGCAATTAGTGTAATAGGAAATAATAAAAAACTTTTCATAGGGTTTTGTTTTTAGTATGACTCTTTATTAATGGTTTTGTTTAACAGAACTAATAAATTTATCTGCATGCAGTATCATTATTCACTAATTTTCAGCCGTGTTAAATAATACCCAATATTCAGGTTTTAGTAAACGGCTTTTATTAAACAAAGGCGCTGTTATAGGATTGATACTGATAGCACTTAGTTCGCTGCTTGCAGTGTTTGCTTATTTTATTGCACCAGATCATTCGCCTAATGCCAATAGAATGATTCCGGCTATTGGCGGAAGAAAACCAGGCTTTAGTAATAACTTTCTATTAACAAAGCGCGAAAGGGTTTTGGCTAATACCACCACAATTGAAAAACTATTTTTTGGCGAAGAAGACACTTACACTTACACACCCATCAGTGCTTACGAGCAAGTAGGCGATAGTATTATTTATCAGCAATATATTGACGAAGGTGTTTCGGACAGAAAAGCCATTCACCTAAAATTTTGTGCAACACCTCCCATACAAACATTGCATTTTTATGTAGGGACCGATAAATTTGGTAGAGATATTTTAAGCCGATTAATTATAGGTGTTAGGGTGAGTTTAAGTGTGGGATTAATTGCCGTAATCATTTCTTTAACCATTGGTATTTTTTTAGGCGCAGTAGCCGGATATTTTAGGGGATGGATAGACGAACTTGTTTTATGGTTTTTAAATACCATTTGGAGTATCCCAACATTATTATTAGTATTTGCTATTACACTAGCACTAGGAAAAGGATTTTGGCAAGTGTTTATTGCTGTTGGATTAACCATGTGGGTGAATGTAGCAAGACTTGTGCGTGGTCAAGTAATGGCTATACGCGAATTGGAATATATAGAAGCTACCAAGGTATTAGGATATTCGCATTCGCGCACTATTTTTAAACATATTCTTCCAAATATTTTAGGACCCGTTATGGTAATAGCTGCTAGTAATTTTGCATCGGCAATTGTTATAGAAGCAGGATTGAGTTTTTTAGGCGTAGGTGTTCAACCACCACAGCCTAGTTGGGGACTCATGATTAAAGAGCATTATAATTTTATTATTACACACAATCCAATGTTGGCGTTGGCCCCAGGCATAGCCATTATGCTACTCGTGTTGTCATTTAATTTATTAGGAAATGGCTTACGAGATGCACTGAATGTGCGCGGCAAAATTTAAACTAAGCAATCGCAGATTTTTCTTCGGATAGTTTTGATTCTAATACAAAAAGCAATCCTAAACATAGCCAAAATAAACTACCAATTTTATCTGTTTCAATTAAGTCGCTCATAAAAATCAATAGCCCCATCATTGATAAAACAACACCAATACAAATAGCCATTGTTTGATAAAATTGATTTTGCAATTGGTGGTATAATCGTTGCGCTTTAAATAACATACCAATATACAATCCACCAAATAAAAGTAACCCAGGAAGTCCTTGCTCTAAAAGCGTTAACAAAAAATAATTGTGTACGGTTGAATGTTCTGGATTATTGCTCACCCAGGTTTTAAATCGGTCAACCGTAAAAGGTTGGTAACTACTAAAAAAAGTATTTGCGCCAAAACCTGTTAGTGGCCTATCGGCAAACATTCTAGCACCAGCAATCCAACGGTGAAAACGTTCAGCATTCGACACATCTTTAAACGCAACAGTTGCAGCAATATGTTCAGAGAAATTTGTATGAAAAATAGTATGGTCGTGGTCGGGTGCAAAACGCATATAATGATAGTCAATAGCCAACCAACTTGACGCTACAACTATTATAACTAGCGCCAACCCAATCAACCATTTTAATAATTTTTTTTGTAAAATAAATACAAAAAAAATCCCCACTACTAATGCCAACCAAGCGCCGCGCGAATATGCATAAAACAGTCCAATCAAACCAATGGCAAGACCTAATAAAATTAATTTTTTTTGAGGATTTGTTTTAGGTGTTAAGTAATAAATAGAAAAAGCAATAGGCAACAAGCAAACCAACATAGCCGAATAGTTTACATGGTTTCTAAAAAAAGGATCCATTGTTTTTTTAATTGAATCGAAGGCAAAACCATAAAAACCAAAACGAATCAGTGCCTGTGTAACCATTGCCAACATTGGCAATACTAAGAGCAATGCTAATTTTTTACAATCTGTTTGTGACTTAATTAGTAATTGAGGCAGCACCACAAACGGAATGATATACCAGATTCTAGCCAATAAAAATTTAATAGAGAGAATAGGTTTAACCGAATAAAAACTGCTGATTACAGTCCATAGCATTATTAGTAATATAATAAAAAAAAGTGTTTGTTTTTTTAAGATGCTAGGAAATAATTTTGGCTCGTGAATCAGCTTAATAATAGATAGGCCAGTTAATAAAATTAAAACCAATTCATCTGGGAAGTCAATACCCAACGAAGGCGTAATATTCAATTCTGTTGAAAGGGGCAATAATATTAACAGTACCCAAAATAAATTTGCTGTTTGATTAATGCAGTAGTTAAAAATATAAGGCATTATCACCCATAAAAAAGGAATTGCAAATAATATAGGCTGCGTAAAAACAATCGCCAATACAGTGCATAAAAAAAATAATGCAGCAGAGATATAAGCGCGTTGGTATTTAATGAGTAAAGCCATCAATTATAAACTTTGTTCTCTATTATCTACTAATACCCATACCATTGCAAAAATAAAACTACACAAGGCCGTTAATAAAAGCAGTTCTAGCTTATTTGGCTTTTCTGATTTAGCCGCAAGTACCGCAGCTTCTAATACATAAAATGCAGGCGCATTGTTTTCAATAGCCAACTTAAATTCATTAGCAGATTTTTGGTACGTAGTTATTTGTTCTAATAAACTATGTTGCTTGTTATTGATTAAAATAGCATCCGCTTCTTTGGCTGTTTTTGCAGCTTCTGTTAAACTAGTATACTCTTGCTCCATTTGTTTAATGGATTGTTCTAATTTTTGTAAAGAAGTTCGATAACGTTGGTTCCAAATACCTGCTTCGTTTTGCTGGGTAATAGCAATTAAACGATTTACCAAATTTGCCGACAATTGTTTGTCTTTTGTCCAAGCAAACAATTTTAATTGGCCAATATCATTTTTTTGAAATGTTAGGTCTTCACGTAATTCAAGAACTGCTTTTCTTCTATTAATAGCAGTTCTTTCCTTTGTAGTATCTGTTTGGTTGATTTGATAATAATCAACCAATTTAAATTCGTCCACTAATTGCTTGTACACTGTATCCATGGTAGCAATACCAATGGTTCTATCTAAATCATCACCAGATCCAAAATAAGAATATAGGCCTTGTATATTAGGATTAAACAAACCTGCTTTATCGGCCAGTGCTGGATTTGCGGGAACTAGAATAGCTGTAGATCTATAATATTTTGGCACTACCAATAGTGTAATAGCAGCCACCACCAATGCAACAATTACAAATAATAAAATCTGTTTCCATTTGCGTTGCAATAATTGAACAGTAGATTGTAAATTAAAATGATCGGTTATCATGAAAAATTTGTTTGAATGATTAAGATGCTATTACTACGTTGCGCGTTAAGCTTTCATCTAAAGAAATAAATGTTTCTGTTCTTTCTATCCCTTTAATTTTTTGCAATTCATCGTGCAACACAAAACGGAGTTGTTGAATGTCTTTACAAACAATTTCTGCAAACATACTATAGTTACCCGTGGTATAGTTTAGACGAACAATTTGAGGAATTTTCTTCAATTCTTTAGCCACACTGTCGTATAAAGAGCTTTTTTCTAAATAAATTCCAATAAAAGCAATCACATCGTAGCCCAAAGCTTTGAGGTCTATCGATAATTTTTTACCTTTAACAATACCAGACTCTTCGAGTTTTTTTATTCTAACATGTATGGTACCTCCAGATACAAACAATTTCTTGCCCAAATCGGCATATGAAATTTCTGCATCTTCCATCATTTCTTGAATAATCTGCAAATCTAATTTGTCTAAATTCAATTTCGGGTTCATATTGGTCAATTAATTAGATAATATTTACTAATAATGGCAATTTATTAAATAATATCTATACTTTTTAAAAAATAATTGAAATATTTGTAAAAATGTGATGAATGGTTTTATATTTGTCATCTTGAACAACAAAAAAGTTCTTTATACTGTGGGGTGATGAAACTTTTGGCAGACATGCCCTCTTGTCTCGGGGGTGGAGATAACAGAATAAACGTAGCATAGAGCCGCTTTGCAAGAAGCGACCAGGGTCGACCACTGAACTTTGTGCTACAGCTAACTGCTTCGTGGAGGTTCGATCCCTCCCCCTACAGCAAATAAACGTCCCTAACTAATTATATTTGAATTAGTTAGGGATTTTTTGTTTTGGTTGGGTGACACTATAGGTGACTAGAAAATCCTGATTCAATTTGGCTGTAACCGTAGCCGAACATTTTTTAATGCGCACATTATTAAGCATTTCTTTATCATAATAGATAAAATTTCATATGCATTATCATTTTTACTATAAATATAGATAATCAATTATCATTTTTACTATATTTATGAAGAATTAGGACACAATGAAAGTAATCAATAGAATAATTGAACCTCAAATCATCAACTTATTAGAAAGCAATAAGGTTATCCTGATACTAGGAACGAGAAGGGTTGGAAAGACCTTTTTAATCAATTCAATTCAAAAGAATTATCAATCAAAACTCCTTT
>Ga0214919_10010546_pt1 | contig 11684 bp, 10 predicted proteins | sample LL1503_MetaG_FD_177994 | JGI IMG/M metagenome (GOLD analysis project Ga0214919, IMG submission 177994) | Freshwater microbial communities from Lake Lanier, Atlanta, Georgia, United States - LL-1503 | ecosystem: Environmental > Aquatic > Freshwater > Lake | place: USA: Georgia | collected...
ACCCCCACGAGCAAGCGCTACTTCGAACCCAAACCCGCCATGGTTTATACAAACGGATCCCCCAACTACTTCATCGACCCCTGGGGCTACGCCTACGGCTACAACTCCGACGGCACCAGTGCCCCACTCATCTGGTCCACCGCAGGCCAAACAAATTCCGCAGGAACAAACAAGTGGATAACTAGTTGGCCAAAGATGTAAATTTCTTTTTATTATATATTTATGTAATAAAATAGCATTTTTATTATTTGCACTTTAGGCTTGTGTTGACAATGTAAATCTAAAGTGTACATATCGTAATCGTGATCTCTTTAATTCTCACAGTCGGTAAGCCCGCCACGGTTTCCTCAAAACGACATTCACACCTTCGCGCATTAAAACCTTCGCACATTAAAACCCTGCGAAGCTCACCAAGGTTTACCGAGTCTGAGCGAAGCAGGGCGGCCTTCACCCTCGTCGAACTCCTCGCCGTAGTTGGCATCATGGGACTTCTCGCTGCAGTCGCTGTTCCCGCCCTCAAAGGCCTCACTGGAAGCGGAGGCCGAAAACAGGCCCTCAGCCAAGTCATGGGCGCCCTGGAAATCGCCCGCAACACCGCTATCTCTACTGGCACCAACGCCGCTGTTATTTTTCCCGATAGCTCATTCGCCTCAGGCGATGCGTACAAATATCGCTCGATGGCTGTCGTCGCGTGGAACGCCACCAACTCGACTACCCCTGCCACCATGGTCGGTTCCTGGATCGTCGTCCCGCAAGGGATCGCCCTATTTCCAAGGTCCATCTCCGCCCTGCCACAAGCGACCAATGTTTCCGTCCAAATTTTGACCACAACTAGCCCAGCGGCAAACTTTCGCGCGATTTCCTTTCAATCGGATGGCGGTCTCGACCTAAACCAATCCCCCCTACCAACGAACGGTATCGCTTTTTTCGAAGGAGCGGTCACCGGCACCACCACGAACCCCACATCCAAAATGACCAACTTCGAAACTGTCCGCCTCACCCGCTACACGGGCCGACCTCTTCCCACCCTCGCCCCCGCCCCATGAACTTCGTTCCTCACGCCACGTCCGCTAAGGCCGCCACGTTTGCTCCTAAAATACATTCACACCCTGCCCCGATCGGGTCGGGGTTTCAAACTTTCCCACTTTCAAAACTCTGCAACCCTTTCCATCCTTGGAGACCTTGGCGTGAGTCAATTCCTACACCTCACGCCACGAACGCTACGTTCGCGAAGGATTTTTCTGACCAACAAAACAGCCCTTCCCAACCTTGGCGTCCTTTGCGTGAGCAATCTGCCTTCAGTTTAACCGAAGTCGTCATTGCTATGGGCGTGGCCGCCGTGGCCTTCACCTCCATCATCGCCCTCTTCCCTCTCGGCTTGAACATGAGCAGGGAATCCTACGAGGCCACCCAATCCGCCCTCATCGCCCAAACTATCATGGCCGATCTCAAAGACCAGCAAACCGGTGCCGGTAACGTTCGAGCAACAACTCCACAAATGACCCGATTACTTCAAATCAGCCCGAATTCTGACCCTATGGGTGTCAAAACCAACTACGTCGAAATACTCATCGCCACCAAAACCCCCCAAACCGCCTATATTGCGTATAAGCCAAACGATGGGGCAAACAACGATACCGACACCAATAATCCTTTGATGATGAGACCGTATACATATTCATATACACCGAACGTCGCTGCAGCACCCAACTGGTACAACGGTGGAACCAATGGTGCCTTTGCGTTGGTTAAAGTAACCATCTCGCCAACTCTCCTAAGTGACACCGATGGCAGTGGCTCCCCCCGGCGCATCGATATGTCTGTAGAAACTCCAGGCAGTGCAAACGTCAGCAATCGAACCTGCTACCTCTTTACAGGAGCTGTCAAAGAATGAACTTTTTCCCCCAGCCCTGCGAATTCCCCTGCGTAAGCGGACATCTACTCCATTATGGAATGACAAACCAGATTGCGCAGGTGCGAAAGCACCCAAGCCACTGCTCCCGGGGGGAAAACCGCAAAGGTCGGGGGAGGTTTAAGCGGACCAATGGGCAGGGGCAGGTCCCAGGGGGCCAAGCTCCATCCGATTTTTTTAGGTTAAGAGCAAAGCAGGGTCACGCCACATCCGCAAAGCACGACCGCTTTTCAGCCTTCTCTTTTCTCAAATTCCGCATTCCGCATTTCGCATTCCCAAATAAAATCCCTCCTTCCCGTCCTTTGCGTGAGCAATCTGCCTTCACACTCATCGAACTCATGGCCGCCACTACCGTCCTTTCCATCATTCTCCTCATGATGGTCGGTATGCAGGATCAGATGTCCAAGGCTTGGTCCAACTCCAACCGTCGTACCGACGCCACCCGCGAAGCCCGCGCCGCCTGCCGCCTCATGGCTCAGGATCTTTCCGGCCTTATTTTCCGCAGAACTAACAATGACTCGGCAGATAGCATCCCTGCCGCACTCCTCACAAATGGCGTTCCATTCCTCTACTCCAGCAACGGTATCGGCCCCATTACCATCCCCTCAAATCAGCCATCTGCTTCATACTTCTTTGGCCTTTCCGCTCGGAAACCCTCGGGGAGTGGCCCGGAGGACCTTGGAATTTTTGGCTACTACATCGCCTCCACAAACACCACCAATGTGAGTGGCTTTGTCACCACAAACTATAACCTCTACCGCCACTACATACCCGCCTCCAATGCCGTGGGTAAACTGACCAACTGGTTCATCGGAAAGTCTCCAACGAGCCTTTTCTCTGGTATTGCTCCTGGAGCCGACGACATTCTCGCGCGCAACACCTGCAATCTCAGAATTACTTTTTACAATAGGCGCGATGCTAGCGGGTCGTATGCGGTAACCAATGGTCTCAACTACTCCTGCGAATCTGGAGGAGCCGCAACTTATTTCTCGGGGAACAAAATTCAGGTTGAAATTTCGGTTTATCCAGAGGACTTCGCTCAAAAAATCCCATACACAGATTGGGGAAAATCAGAAAATATTCGAAAATTTGCCCGCTCCTACGAGTTTCGAATCGACATGCCCCGAGAATAAAATGAAAAGCCCTCGCCTCTCTACTAACTCTTCGTACTCTCCCAGCTTTGCCCTCATCAGTGTGCTGGCCCTTGTTTCCCTCGCCGCCCTCACCGCCACTGCCTTCCTCGCCTCCGCACGGCTGGAGCGCCAAGCCACCATGCCCCTCACCCAAACGACCATGCTCGACATGGCTCTCGATTCTGGGTCCGTTGCCGCGTTGCGACTGCTGGAATATGGTGGGGCAGAACAGTTCAACCATGTTGTTACCTACTGGCGAGGTACGAACGCGACCAACTGGACTAACGAACTTGGTTACCTGCTTATCGGGTCGCTTCAGTCAAATGACATAACTAGCAATCCGCTTAAGGTTAAATACTACTTCTGCTTTAGTTCCGCTGCACTAACTAACCTTGGCACTAATCTAATCGAATATACAAATCATCAATCAGCCGGCAGCCAATCGCAGTTTAACAGGCAAATAAACAACGGGTTGAATATAGCGAAGACAGGCACCAATTTTGCCCCTGGCCAATCCACCAATATTCCTCTCCTCGGGGATACCCCAGCAAACCGTTTCACATCCCCTCCCGTGGGTTGGGTTTACATCAATCAGGACGTTCGGGTAAAACCTGGCCAGACCAACACCACCAACGTTCCCGTCACCCGGTTCGCCTTCTATGTGCAAGACCTCTCCAGTATGATCGATGCGGAACGCATGGGGGGCTTCACCAACGGCACTCCCTATCGCGAAAGTACCGCTCTGCCGGCCAACTACACGCAAGGCACCAACCCTGCCGAAATCTCACTCACCAACCTCACAGGGACCGTCTTAACCAATTCCACCAATGCCGCTAATTTTACATCCACCAATAACCTCGTGAAATATCTCTCCCCTGGAATGCTTGTTCTTAGCAACGCAGGGAAGCTCAACACCAACGACCTTCGCTACGTCACCACAGGCCTTCGCCACTGGACCAACGCCTATGAACGCATCCCCTTCGGCCTTGGCTACTCCAACTGCGGTGCTAGCGACAAAGGCACCAACAAATATAATCTTAATTCAAACGGCATAACCGTTGACGCCATCGCCGCCCACATCACCTCCAACCTATCAACCAATTTCCTCGCTCGGGCGGGAGGGCTCACCAACAACAACCGCTTCGACTACGCAAAATGCATTGCAGCAAATATCGTAGACTACATTGATCCCGATTCCACCCCCTCCATTCAGACAGGAACAGGTGGATATCGCGGTTGCGAAGCTCTTCCGCTTGTCTCTGAGGTGGCCATTGCCATCCAATGGATAAATCAAACAAGAGGATCGTCGTTTACTGAGGTGTTCGAGGTAACTCCCGTTGTTGAGCTTTGGAACATGTACGATAAGACCTATACGGGCACTCTTAAGTTTGCTTACAACTGCTCTCTTACTATCGGCAAAGGACCAAGCGCTGGTCTAGGTGTCAGCCCCGCCCTATGCCTTACCCAAGCGCCCACCACGGGTTCTGTAACCAACAGCTTTAGTGTCACTCTTCAGCCTAATCAGTACGGTGTTTATATTATGCCAACGCGCAGCTACTCAGTTCTCAGCGGGCTCGGTGCCGGCAACGAACCTTTGTACAACACAAATACTTATTGCACTGATTTGACCAAAGCGTTTGCCACAAATATGGCCAGCCTAATGCTCGGTCGACCTGGGGCGATGGGATCCACAAATTTTTCCAGCTCTTGGCAACTTTCGGATAGTTCAGGGCTCGTCTATGATCAAACCACCGCTATTCAGGAGGGAAATCGCACCATGTACTGCGAGCCCTATGTCACAGGAAGTGCGAGGAGTAATGGCAACCATATGCCGGAGTGGCCCAGCCATGTGCCTAGTCTTCGACTCGACCCTGGCTCATCCGGCTCCCTCTATGGTACAGGAGACCTACGAATGACCTGGTTTTTGACGAATAGCACAACCGTCAATGGTCCTGGGATTATGAACGCCAATGATCTAGATGAGAGCGGATCTTTCGGATATCGAAATAGGATTTGGAAGTACAGTGCGGGTTCTGGTGATGAAAGAAAAGGATCTACGAATCGGCCTGATCTGTGGCTGGATGGTGGTCATGCCTCTTCCAGCACAGGCACCAGCGCTTCGCCAGGGGCTGATTTAAAAACTACAGACCCGAAATGGACTGCACTTACAACCCCAAAGACTACGACGAATCAACCCTCTGCTTTCATTCGGAATGGACCCATGCTGAACATTCTCGAGCTAGGCAATATATTTGATCCAATCCAGTACGAGACGTCTGTCCTCACAACAAGCAGCAATCCTCAGCCCGTATACGCCACCAACATCACCACCAATAGTTTTACCAATTGGCAGCAGGGCGGAGGCAACACCCTCCGCATCGGCCGTGCTGAGCACCCCCGCTTTGCTTGGACAAAACCCTCAACTACCGCCAGCGACCCATCTATGCCCAATATGCAAAGTTCCGCAGCCGCTCTGCTCGATCTTTTTTGCCTATCCAATCAGTTCGATGAGGGTGGAAAGATCAATCTCAACACCGCACCCGCACCCGTTCTCCGTGCCCTTGCGGGTGGAATTTATTTACGTTCCGACCCCGCACTTTTGACTAATGGCATTCCTGTTGGCACTAATTTCTCCATACCCCCAGCCATGGCAGAAGCTTTTGCCCAAGGAGTCATGCGATTCCGCTCCAAATATCCGTTTTACTCCCCCAGCCAGCTCTCATTCATCGGCACAGACCCTACTTGGGCCACTACTACTGGGCCCAATACCAATACTTGGCCGAGCAATGCGGTTTTTGGAAACACCAACACAATCTCTCTTGTCACCAACTCGGCCAACACGCTAACCAGCACCTCGCTCCAGATCACCGAGTGGAACGATCAGGCCGCCGAAGAGTGGTTTGCTAAGATCTTCAAACTGTCCACTGTGTATAGTCGCAATTTCCGCGTTTATGTCATCGCTCAAAAAGCCACTACAAATTCAGCAGGTGATTTAATCGGTGTCGGCCCAGTCGTCCAAAAATATTACAACCTGTTAATAAGAGAAAACGGTTCGGGTGCAGGGGATGAGCCGGGAGCCAATCCGGTCATTACATTTCAATCCTACTACTAAGCGCGAGTTTTTTTGCGATCCAATCGTAGAACTGACAAAGACAACATCTATACTTAGTCGACACAAGTGAAGCGAACAACTAATTTTTTAGCTATGCACATGACCTTCCACTTTTCATTTAAGCGAAGCTTCATCTTTGCCTGTTTTTTTCTGCTTTTAGGATCCGGACAAACCACTGCTTACGCCCAAGTCACCTTGGCAAATTTTGCTGCCAATCCAAAACCTGTGGAGATACTGCTAAAAACATCGGTCGGAAAATCAATACGGCTGAATACCTTCTCCTCAGGGCAAATCAGCGGCTCGTTTGCTTTGGATCCACGGCCTACTGAATTTATTTTTATCCATCCAGAATTGGGAACAAACACCATTAAACTAACGCCCTCAACAAATAGTCAATCTTGGCTGGTTTACTCGGTGGTTAGAAATGTTGCACCCACTCCAGATCAGCCGCCCGCCCCCAAATTGCTGCTTCAGAAACTCTCCTTGGGTCAAAATCGTGCCATGGGATATAGAGCTTTTAATGTATGCACCAACCCTGTTTCCATACTGGTAGACGGCAATAAGGTCATAGTTCAACCCTCCTCGATCGAAAAGGGAGAAGGGTTCACTGACCTCAGCTCCAAAAGACAAATTACCGTCGCAAAATCAGATGGGAGTGAGCCGGTAACAACAAACCCTGAGGACCCTATCCCTATCTGTTACTTTATCTACCCAAAAGACGACAACGGGGGTGTGGCGTGGTCAAGCCTTACCGAATAACCAGCCAAATTGCCGCATTTGCTGGTTGCGCGAGTTTTTTTACTTCAAACACCTCCAGCTCTCGTTGCACACCTAAGATCAGGTTGATGCCCATCTCTTTGACCTTCACCTCCGCCGATCAGTCACTTCCCCAAAAAATTAGCGTTCACCCCTTGAATTCCTAAAGTGTAACACGTGTTACACTTTTAGTGGGAGCTCGTTTGATCCCAATTCGCTCCTTTTAAATCCCCACATACTTCGCCAACGCCCTTACCCCAAATACCTCCGTCTCTCGATGACCGCCCAAAATCAGGTTTATGCCTAGCTCCTTGGCCTTTACCTCCGTAGGATAGTCCGCCTCGCCCGTGATCAGCGTGTCCAACCCCGCATTCACCACCTGATCCAGATCCCCAAATCCCCCCGTCACAATTCCGATCCTCCGGCAGATTTTTGGCACCCGACCCAACAGCAGCGCTTTTCTGCCGGTCACTCGATTTACCCGATTCACCAAATCTCTCAACTTCCACCTACCCCCTTCCACCTTCCACCCGATGGCTCTCCCCATGGCCACGCCGAACGGTTTGCGCTTCGCATCCCCCAACCCCAAGGCCTTCACGAGCCCGATCGAATTTCCCAACGCTGGATGAGCATCCAACGGAAGATGGGAGGAGTAAATCGCCACTCCCAATCTCTTTGCCTCCCGAATCCGTTTTGCCCGCATCTTTCGATCCATCGCGGAGGTCCCCCAAAAGAGTCCGTGGTGCACGACAAGAAAATCCACTTTATCTTTTCCAGCTTTTCGAATCGATTCGAGGTCTGCATCCACTGCCCATCCCACCTTCTTTACGAGCTTGTTGTGACTGACCTGCAATCCATTCCTTGCCCCCAGGTAGTCCCGGAACTTTTTTGTCTCCAAGATCCGATCACACTCCTTGGCCAACTCCTTCGCCTTCATACCACCTTCTTACCCCGTCCTCCCATCCAACGCATCGCGAATCTTACACTTCAACCCAAACCTCACTCTGTACTAATGTTCTTTCATGAGTCCGACGATCGTTCTGGAACACTCCTCCTTTCTCATCGTCGACAAACCGGCCGGTTGGCTCGTCCACCCCACCCGTCCCGATGGCACCTTCACCCTCATCGACTGGCTCCGCGACCAGTATCCCAATGAATTCCTTTCCCTCGTCAGCCGACTCGACCGCGAAACGAGCGGCATTCTCCTAGTTGCCAGAGGCAAGGAGAACGCCTCCCTCTTTGGTAAAATGCAGCAACGCCGCGAAATTCAAAAAAACTACCTAGCCCTTGTTCATGGTCGGCCGCCTGAATCAGGCCTGATCGACCAACCCCTCGACCGTCTCGGTAAACATCAGCCCAGCCGAATCTATATGCGACAAGCCGTAATCCCAGGCACCTACCCCGCCCAGACCGAGTTCAAAACCCTCGAAACACGTACCCACCCGAAATTCGGCGAGGTAAGCCTTGTTGAAGCAGCTCCTAAGACCGGCCGATTGCACCAAATCCGTGCCCACTTCGAATTTATCGGGTTTCCAGTCCTAAATGATAAGATTTATGGCCAAAAAGATGAAGTATTCATAGACTATATCGATAAAGATACTAGAAATGAGCCTAAAATGGCAAGACATAGCCTGCATTCGTCGAAATTGTCATTTGTTTTAGGCACAGAGGCGCTTTCTCAGGAAATTGGGTTGCCTGAGGATCTGACTGAAATTTGGGGTGCCTGCAATGAAGTTAAAGTTTGAGCTCTGATCCCAACCGCATATGAAATCGCCTATGCACTCCCCCATCTATCGCCTCCCTCCCTTCAAGGTCGACAAGATCATGCTGGCCACAGCCGAGACGATCGACTGGGGCCTCAAACTCCTCGGTATCCCACCCCTCTGGAAAGAAACCCAAGGAGAAGGCATCAAGGTGGGCGTCCTCGATACAGGCATCGCCCTCGAACATCCCGACCTCCAACCCGCCATCGTCGAGGCCCGCGACTTCACCCGTAGTCCTTCCGCAGCCTACGACGCCCAAGGTCACGGTACTCACGTCTCTGGCATCATCGCCGCCCGCCGCAACGCCCACGGCATCGTCGGCGTCGCCCCCGAATCCAAAATCATCACAGCCAAAGTTCTTAACGATGAAGGCGCCGGCACTTCGCAGGACATCGTCGCCGGCATCCACTGGGCGATCTCGTCCGGCGCAGACATCCTCTCGATGAGTCTCGGTAGCCCCGAACCCGACGAAGAGATTCACCAAGCCCTCCTCCTAGCGATCTCCAAGGGTATCTTCGTGATCACCGCCGCTGGCAACGAAGGGTCCGATCTAGACACCGTAGGCTATCCAGCAGGCTTTCCTGAAATGGTGGCGGTCGGTTCGATCGATCGCCGAAAACGCCTCTCCCAATTCTCCTCTCGAGGTCGCCAGGTGGATGTCGTTGCTCCGGGTGATGAGATCACCTCCTGCTATCCTCCTCGCAGTTACGCCACTCTCAGCGGCACCTCGATGGCTACCCCCTTTGTCTCTGGTGTAGTTGCACTGGCCTTGGCCAAACACCGGAAAATAGGAGGGAAGACACCTCTTCGCACCCAACAGGATCTTATCGAACACTTATGCCGCACCTCCGCCGATGCCGGCTTGGCCGGGTTCGACCCTCTCTACGGCTGCGGAATCGTCAATCCGGAAAAGTTGATTAAGGGTTAAAAGAACAATCTTGTAGAGCCCCGCGGCTTATCCGTCACCCTTGCTGTGCTGGCTGCTGAATCTGAACTCCCTGCAATGGAATTCGCGAAACAATCTTTCCATCATACAAAACATCCAAGGAATACTGTCCAGGACTTGGCAATCGCAACCCCGCAATGTTGAAGATGAAGTTCTGGCTCCAAAAAAACGCCTGAGCAGGGGGTTCTCCCATGGTAAATTCAATTCTAGGCCCACCTTCAGGCAGAATTGCCTTTCCATCCGAATCGATAAAAGAAATCTGAATCGTGTGCTTCCCTTCGTCGCCCGTCCGAAAAAGAAGTCTGAGCGCAATCGAGCAGTGTGGATGCACCGCGGGGTACTGCCTCGCGCAGATGGTGTCAAAGGACCCTAAAACACAAAGCTTCCCCTGATAGTCACTGGCCGAATCTGCAATCAGAGCAGTAAGAACTTCCATGCATTGGACTCTATCCGATTTTTCACCACTTTGGTAGGGGTGGGTTAGCCCTACCAGTCTCACCCCTTAAAATTCCTTCTCCCTTCAACCCCATCTTCATCTTAAACTTCGCCTATGCCCCCTCTTCTCCTCTTCATCATGGCTGGAGGCTCTGGTGAGCGCTTCTGGCCCCTCAGCCGAAAGGCCAAGCCCAAACACCTGCTCAAACTTGTCTCCTCAAAAACTCTGCTCGAGGAAACTGTCCTCCGCCTCAAACCGCTGGCATCACGCCCTTCCAATCTCCTGATCCTAACCAATCACGAGCAGGTGCGTGGCATCCTTAAGGCACTTCCCCGTTTCCCAAAAAGCTCGCTAATTCCCGAACCCGCGAAGCGCGACACCGCCCCTGCGGCGGCTCTGGCAACAGCCCTCGCTCTTCGCACCCATCCCGACGCCATCTTGGCCCTCCTCCCAGCCGATGCCGTGATCGGAAAGGCTCCTATTTTTCGGGCCCAGTTAGCCGCCGCTGCCCGTGCCGCACACAGCTCCCCATCTTTTGTCGCCTTGGGCATCAAACCTTCCTACCCCGCAACAGGGTTCGGATATCTCCATCTGGGTCAAAGGACCCTGCCTCAAATCAAGGGCGGTCCCTTCCTGTGCGTTCGTCGCTTTGTAGAAAAGCCATCCTTGGCTAAAGCGAAGACCTTCTTGAAGTCCCGTCAGTATGCGTGGAATGCGGGCATCTTTGTTTGGAAGGCCTCTACCTTCCTCGCCGAGGCACGCCGACAACAACCCGCACTCGCCCGTTTTATCGAAAAGTTTCCCAAGCGCGGATCCTATGCTTCCTACCTAAAGCGAGAATTCCCCAAGCTACCGAAAATCTCTGTCGACTATGCCATCATGGAGGGAGCGAAATCTGTGCTGGCCATCCAAGCCGCTTTTCCTTGGGATGACGTAGGCTCATGGAGTGCCCTCCCGGCTCACCTGCCTACCGATAAGCAAGGCAACACCTTCCGTGGTCAGGTGCTCTCCTTGGAAAGCCGAAATACCCTAGCCTTAGCGGAAGGCGGCCGTCCTATCGCGCTTCTCGGGACGGAGAATCTCGTGGTCGTCGATACGCCCGATGCACTGCTCGTATGCTCTAAGAACCGAGTTCAGGAAGTAAAAAGGCTAATGGGATTGCTGCCGAAAGAGGTGGTTTAGTAGGGTCTCTTATCTCTTAGAAGTTTCCAACTCTGTGGCATTCGGACTAGCAAAGGGCTCACGAACAAAACAATCAGTGGTTTCAACCAGACGTCAGTCGCCAAATAGATTGGCTTCCCCATTCCGTCGCACATGAGCCCGATACAAGCGATCGACAGAATTGCCCCCTTCCACCTTTGACCTTTCACCTCCTTCCAATAAGTGACTGCAGTAAATGCGAGAAGGGGCGAGATGAGCACATAGCTGTTCGTCTCTACTCGGGGATTAAAGAGCGTCCATATGATAACGGTAGAAAACCATAATCCCCAAGAACCGTTTATGGAGCCACCACGCCGATATTTCCAAAAGATAAACCATAGAGCCGCACCTGAGGCGACCACACGACTCAAAGTATTTAAGAGGGGCAGATTAGGGAATCCTGCTTTTCCCAACATTCCGAACAGG
>Ga0214919_10010547_pt1 | contig 11680 bp, 12 predicted proteins | sample LL1503_MetaG_FD_177994 | JGI IMG/M metagenome (GOLD analysis project Ga0214919, IMG submission 177994) | Freshwater microbial communities from Lake Lanier, Atlanta, Georgia, United States - LL-1503 | ecosystem: Environmental > Aquatic > Freshwater > Lake | place: USA: Georgia | collected...
TCTCTGGCCCATGGTAGGCTTGGCGGCATTAGCAACAGTGATTGCATCACAAGCTGTGATCTCTGGTGCATTTTCTCTAGCTAATCAAGGCATCTTGCTCGGACTTTTACCGCGCATGGAAATTCTGCACACATCAGAAACTGAACGCGGTCAAATTTATATGCCCATGGTGAATTGGGCCTTACTTGCCCTAGTCATTTTTACGGTAATTCAATTTAAAGAATCAGGCAATTTAGCTGCTGCGTATGGTATTTCGGTGACGACCACGATGCTCATTACTACCACCATGCTAGGCGTGGTGATGTACAACGAGTGGAAAATTAAACCTATCTTTGTGTTTTTACTTATTGGCTTATTTTTTATCGTTGATTTTTCTTTCTGGACCGCCAACCTGATCAAGGTAAAAGATGGTGGCTGGTATCCATTAGGTTTAGGTGCTGTCTGCTTCCTGATGCTAACCACGTGGCATAAAGGACGTCGCCTGCTGAGAGAGCGTGTCGAAGCTGATTCCATTCGCTTGCCAGAATTTGTTTCTGCACTACTGGCGCACCCCCCACATCGCGTTGAGGGAACAGCGGTTTTTTTAACAGCGCATATTGATTTCGTTCCTGTCGCTTTGCTACACAACCTAAAACACAATCGCGTACTGCATGAGCGCGTCATATTTTTAAAGTTATCGATATGGGATGTGCCCTACGTAAAAGATGAAGAACGTCTCACAGTCAAAGAACTCGGTGGCAATGTGTATGTCGTACGTGCAGTGCACGGATTCAAAGAAACGCCTGACATTAATCGCGTACTGGCTTTGCTTGAAACGCTGACTGGAATGAAACTGGAACTTGCTGATACGTCGTTCTTCCTCGCGCGCGACACGGTGGTTCCGAGTAACTTGCCCGGTATGGCGATTTGGCGTGAACGTTTATTTGCTTGGATGATGCAAAACGCTGCCAAGCCTTCAGACTTTTTTAAAATTCCACCCAATCGTGTTGTCGAACTCGGCACCAAAATAGAAATCTAACGCTGCAGCATTGAAATTACGGCAGCATTGCTTATTCACCGGCAACGCTGCCCTCACGGCGCGGATCAGCACCACCTGTCAGTCCCGATGAATCACGCACTATCGCTTGTACACCGCTAGGCATAGGGAAAACACTGACCCGATGTCCTTTTTCACGCAATGCAGGCACGAGTGATTCCAGTGCTGTGCCGCGCTCAATTTCCGTATCGCGATTACGACTACCCATATTAGGGAGTTTGATCGCTTCGTAAGCATTTAGATTCCAATCGATCACACCGATCAACGTCTTAGCTACAAAATTAATAATCGAGCTACCACCGGGCGATCCGACCAGCATAAATAACTGCTTGTTTTTAGTGATTACGATGGGCGCCATCGAGCTGCGTGGACGTTTACCCGATTCCACTCGATTGGCGACTAGCTGACCGGAAGCATCCTTAGGCTGTAATGAAAAATCAGTTAGCTGATTATTCAATAAAAATCCACGCACAAAAATCTTACTGCCAAATTCCGATTCAATCGTACTCGTCATTGAAACACCATGGCCGTAACGATCGACGGCGACTAAATGCGTAGTCGAAGGTAAATCGCGCGCATTGTCTGCACCGCGCTTCTTTAACAAATGCAATGCTTCACCGGGCAAGGCAATACCCATGCTTACACGGCTATCGATGTGCGCTCCGCGTGATCGCAAATAATGCGGATCAAGCAAGCTAGCAACAGGAACTGATATGAAATCTGGATCCGCCACATAACGCTCACGATCGGCAAAGGCTAAGCGACCGGCTTCTGAAAAATAATGAACCGCCTCGAGTGACATGGGCATCATCTGATCCATGTGATGCTGCTCTAACATGCCTAACATCTGCAACACGGCTATGCCACCCGATGAAGGTGGACCCATGCTACATAGTCGTAGTTGTTTGTAGTTGCTGCAAACGGGAATGCGCTCTTTCGCGCGATAATTTTTCAAATCATCCAAACTCAAGTCACCCGCTTGAGTATGTGCGTGCACTGCATCGACAATAGCTTGTGCAATCTCACCTTGATAAAAAACGTCGACGCCTTGGCCAGCAACACGGCGCAACACGTCCGCTAGTTGAGGATTTTTAAGAACATATCCAACTGGTGCAGGCTCGCCCCCAGGATAAAAATAATCACGTGCGCTCAGTTGCGCAAATAAATCACGGTTTCCTGCAATCTGCGCATGTAGTCGTGGCGAGACGGGAAAGCCCTGCTCGGCTAACTCTATAGCTGGGTTAAACAAGCGCGACCACGCTAAACGTCCATGCCGGCGATGCGCCAGCTCTACCATGCGCAGCAGCCCGGGGGTTCCGACGGATTTACCGCTTTTTACCGCCGCTTTGAAAGGCAGCGCTTTGCCATCGCTCAAAAACCGGTTAGCGTCAGCCGCTGCGGGTGCAGTCTCGCGCCCGTCATAACTTTGCACGCGGCCTTTGGCCGCGTCATAGGTCAACAGAAAAGCCCCGCCACCCAAACCCGAGGATTGAGGCTCAACCAGCGCCAGAACTAATTGCATAGCAATCGCAGCGTCCACCGCCGAGCCACCTTCACGCAACACTTGCTCCCCCGCACGGGTCGCCAAAGGGTTGGCAGCGGCGGCCATCCAGCGTTTTGAGCGCACTAATGCGGTCTCAGTAACGCCCGTAGCTGCTTCGGGATTCACCTCGGGTGTGCTGAGGGTACGTGCGCGTACTGGCTCCGCGACCAAGAAACTGGCCAGAATCAGTTTACAAATCAGGGCTCGAACATGAAAAGTCATGGCTAGTGGGTATGCTAGAAAGTATGCTGAGAAGAAATATGTGCGGTATTATGTTTCATAAAGGATACGTCCAAACCAAGATTACCTTAGTGCTGTGGACGTAGCTTAATTTTAAGCGGCATCAGTCGATATATAAGCCGACAAGTCTGCATGAGAAAGCGCGATGGCTGACGAAGAAGCAAAAGAAGACGAAGTAAAACAGAATCAAAATATCGATCCTGACGAGGAAGGTCTTCCCGTCGAGGAGGAAGCGGCTGCGCCTGCTGGCCCGGCGCCGATCATCAAAAAGAAAAAGTTGGATGCCGACCATGCGGGTGCGCATGGAGGTGCTTGGAAAATTGCGCTGGCAGACATGATGACGGCCATGATGGCCTTCTTTCTACTTATGTGGCTGCTAGGTGCCACCAGTGATGCTCAGCGAAAAAGTATCGCCGACTATTTCCGTCCTACTTCACATAGTGCCGTTGCGATGGGTGAACGGCCCGGCCCTGGCGGCTTGATCGGTGGCTTTTCTGTCATGGACAGTGATGCCATGCCGTATGCGGGTAAAACGACCAGTCTCTTTAAACGAGAAACTCCTCGATCAGAAGCCGGCACACAATCCGGCGATGGCAAAACCAAAGACGAGACCAAGAATAAAAATCCGGAAGAAATTTCTGCTGATGAGCGCGCGAAAATCGCCGCTGAAACCGATCAGAAAAATTTCGATAAGCTGGAAAAAGAGGTCAAACAAAGCCTCGCTATGAACAAAGAGTTAGAGAAAATCAAAGATCAGGTTAAGTTCGTTCGCGAAAAAGACGGTCTGCGTATCGAAATCATCGACAAAGCCGATTTCTCTATGTTTGGCCTAGGTACTAACAAGATGCAAGCCAAGGCATTCACCCTAATTCGCGAAGTCGCAAAATCACTTGCAACTATGCCGAATAAAGTGGCGGTGCGCGGCCATACTGATAGTTTGGCCTATGACGATGGCGTTAACAGCAACTGGTCGCTTTCAGGTATGCGGGCTGAGGCAACGCGCCGATTACTCGCTGAGGCCGGCCTGCCACCGAGTCGCTTTTATCGCATCGAAGGTGTCGCAGATACCGTACCGTACGTTCCTAATAATCCGGCCGACCCGCGCAACCGACGTATCAGCATCACCATCTTGTACCAAGATCAAACACCCAAAGGATAAGTGGCATGCGCGTCTTCACCACCATGCCTTTGTTTCTTTTGCTGGCGCTAGCGATATCATCCGCTCAAGGTCAAAACGCACCGGCTGCTTCCATGCCAGCCGCAACAAAACCTGCCGATGCTAAGACAGACGCAAAGACAGATACCGCGAAGGTTGATGCAAAGCCTGCTGCACCTGCTGCTGCCGCCAAACCTGCTGCCGCCAAACCTGCTGCCGCCACACCCGCAACAACCGATGCTAAAAAACCTGCAGAGACCTCAAGCAAAGCTGGTGTAACGCCTACGTCAGCTGATACCAAGCTAGATGCAAAAAAACCGGCAGCTGGCACAACACCTTCCGCCGTAGGTACTGCAGATGCTGGTGCAGCAGCGAAAACTGCAAAGCCAGAGGGACCACCCTGTGTAGTCGCTGAATTTCGTGCCATCGGCATTGATGAACAAGACACAACCAAGCGTCGCTCGCGCGCACTTAGTTGGCTGCAGCAACGTGCCAAGCAGTGCTCGGTCGAACAACTATTGATGATTAGAAATAACCGCTCCCAATGGATGGGCACAGCGGATTCAGCAAAACTGGCTTCGGAGGTGGATTCACTACTAGAGGCGATTGCTGCAGAAAATCCCAGAGTGGCTACGCTACTTTACGGCACGCCACCACCACCGCCTCCGCCGGGCGGCGAAGACAAAAAATAAGTGGTGGTTAAATATACTCGATGAGATTTTAGCCGTCGCGGCCCATCATCAAAAATGATGGGATGGAAGACTTAACACGCGAACGCGGAGTAACACCTGCAGGTGTAGTTTCATTTTGCACTGGACGCTTAATTGTTGGCTCAGCTGTCGAATTACGAACCGCGCGGAAGCGATCCAATATAGAGCCACTGACCTTGTGAGTTAGGCTAGCCTGTTTTGATGTAGAGCGCATGTCCGCTTCTGTCTGTCCGAGTTGCTCAATAGACCGACCAAAATCAAGGAAGTTCTCGCGAATTTCTTGATTGCTCGTCATGACGAAGAATTCATTTCCAAAGAAGTCACCAGCACTGGTGCTATACATAACTGGCGGCGATAAGAAGAAGCCCGCACTAAACGATTTGGAGAAAATACCTTCGTAGGTATTTAAGTTATCCACGCGACTTGGAACAATCACCAACTTCGGCGGATTACGCATACGTGAATTGAAAACAAACGAGAAACGATTCACGAACTCGAGCGTACTATCCAACTCAACGCGCGACAACGAACTTGGCACCAAGACCAAATCAAATTCAAATAGGAAATCAGGTGGAAGAACATCGGTCCAAGTCAGATCGACAATGACGACTTCCATGGTGTCAACTGCCTTGCGCAAGGCTTCCTTAGCTTTAAGTAAGGCAACCCCAGAACCTTTAGCGTTAGGCAGATCAACGGTCTGGCAATGAATACCAATGGGATAGGCTTTTTTGACCCATTTGCCCGACGTAGCCTGATGGTCGAAATCGACTAGCGTGGTCTTTTTACCCGATATGTAGGCAAAATAGGCTGCTAAATTGGCAGATACAGTACTTTTGCCAACTCCACCCTTTTGGCTGGTAATCAGTATTTTTAGTGCCTTGCTCATGGTAATCCTCTGATTTTCATGCAAGCCATTGATTTTTTTGGTTATTCCCCCAAAAGTATTGCTTTCAAGGAAATTTTGCCATAATATAACTCTGAGTATAGATCAATGTTTTTCGACAACACAACAGTTTTCTACAGGAAATGTTTGATTATGGCAAAAACATCCTCAAAGCCAACCATGATGCGTTTCGAGCCCAAGGCTGGCTGGACTGAAGCAAGCACCGCTGAAGTGGTATCGATTCATGATCATCCACGCAAAGAAGCACGCATAGAACCCAGCGTAGAACCACGCATCGAGACTAGAGTTGAATCCGCTGAGGTAGAACAGTTTTCAGCAGAAGCCCTAGTTAATTTGGGCGAATCAATCCAAGATGTTTTCGACAGCCTGCATATCAATGACCCTCGCCTTCAAGCATGGAATCAAGTCCATGCGGCAATCAAGTTGATAGGCACCAAGCTACAAGAGAAAAAAGCACTCGAAGACCGTATCCAGGCACTGATACAAGAAGTTGAAAGTGTACGTAATCTAGCATCGGAATTAGTCTCTTCTGCTTACCGCAGCGAACAAGAAGTTCATGAAACATCTCGACTGCGTATGCAAGTCGCTGAGTCGCTAAGCGACAAACTAGTCGCCGCTCTCAAAGCCTAAGGGCAACATGAGAGACAGTGCGCGTCGCTCATACTATTTGCTAGCACTGAACTGGCTACTCTTTTTTGCCGTATCGCTGTGGATCAGCGTAGCTCAAGGCAACTTACTGTGGTGGCTACGATTAAGATGGGGTAGTTGGTTGACCGAGCTTTCAGCAATCGGACAATTAAACGCATTACCGGCGGGAAGCATCTGGATACTTTGGCTGATGGTGAGCCTAAGCTTAAGTGTCGTCTATTGGCTCATACCTGATGGGAGCGGGTCCAAACAAACTCAAGAAAGCGATATGGCCCAGGGAGCGCCAGTCGTATTAAATGCCGACCTGATTGATGCTCGGCCAGAACTCAAAGAAAAACTTCTTCGCCTGCATCAGTCGCTGGAACGAATCTAACAGCGCTGATGCTTTATCTGCACGAACTTAATTTTAGTGGCCGCTGGCCTTGCTACCTGTTGCCGCTGGCGCGCTAGCCGGAGCACCTTCTCCATCCGGCACCATCATCTGAATGCGGCGACCATTAATGGCCTGAGTGTATCTGGCGTTCATTCGGAACAGCTTCTTAAACGCGTCTAGCTGAGCAAACGAAATTTCAAGCTGTGTCTTCATGACATACCACTTTACATCTTCAGTGCAAGGCGGTTCAGTGAGCGAGCCCATATAGAAAAAATACGTGGGATCGGCAGGCAAAATATCTGCGGGATTAAAACTCGCTAACGCAAATTTTTTGCCTTCTTTATCTGGCATGTTGTCGAACATAGGCTTGAGCGCCGCATTTTCTTTGCCAAGCTTGAAGGTCACTGCAACAACCGCCAATTTAAGGTCACCGGCTCGATGAAAAAAATGCGCCGACATATGCGACAACATGTTGTTGATTTTTTCTTCGCTGGGTGTATGAAAGTGCACGTTCACCAAACGATATTCAATGCCATCAAAGCGCGCTGTTCCGGAATTGGCTACATTGATTTGAAGTGTGTGCCCATTGTTGAGTACGTCGGCCGGTCCAGCTTTATAAGAGAAAGGAATGGGTTTTAATCCACCTTTTTCAACGTCGGCTATTTCCAGATTGATCGGCGACTGACGCTTTCCAGCGGAACAGGTCTTAAACAATGGGTCGAGCTGCCCCCAATGTCTGGCGTCTTTAGGTCCTTGATAAGCCCACTCAGTTGGTGGACCACCAGCCTGAGCGCTGGTAGCAAGGACAACGGCAGCAGAGGCAAACAAAAACGAAAATTTCATTCCAAGCCCTTTAGGTTCAAACGAGGGTAAATAACTACTTATTCTACCGGTTATGCTGAATCGACCTTTGAATTTTGGTCTTCAGTAGTTCGATGATGCAGTATCAACCCATCCCGCCTGTAACCAGTGAATATACGTTGGCACAAAAGGCCAGGCGATCAAACGAGTGTGGGTGCCCAGCGGAAAAATGCCGCTAGTTACATGATCCATCCACTCATCAACGCCACCTACCTGATCTAGCATACGCCTGTGTAGCGGTGTGCCTGTCACACCATCCACGCTAGCCCCCAGCGCAGACTGCGTCGCTGTAAAACTCATGATGGGCTTTGCGGGCAAAGTCTTAGGATTCGCCGGACCAGAAAACAAATCATGTACGCTGCCCCAATCTCGGCCTGCGAGGCGTTGTGCGATTTCATTTAGATCGGTCTCTGCGCGATCAAAATCAGGCACTCGGTAGACGTGCTGGCCGAGTAGATTATCGAAAAAAATTGATGCTTTGGGATACGTAGACAGTAGTGCTTCCAGATCGAGCAGCGCATCGCATTGCACGAACTCAAGCCGAGTCGACGACTGCATCAATGCTCGGCCGTGGTTCCATCTAAACAAAGTGGGTGCATAGGGATCAATATCGACCAGTACTATCCGTTCAAATCGCTGCAGCCATAGGCTCGACATCATCCAACCCGCGCTGCCACCGATGAGCAGCAATTCTTTATGAGCAGGTTGTACGCCATCAAGCCACTCAGCAATCAACTCAGTCGTTGGGCGCCATTTCCCGCGCCGAAAAAAAGCACGCATGTGCCAAAGCCAACCACCGGTAGTATCACGATCATTCATGTTAGCTACGCGATAAAGAACCGAACACCCAAGCTGCAGGTGTGTTGTAGATCATCATTTGGCTGGCAAGCCGACGGCTATACCAAGTGCCGCACCTGCAGCGACTTCAGAGGCAATTTCAGCGTTGTTCTTGCCACGACCGCCGCAAAAATCAGCCATATCAGAGGCATCCACATGGTCCGATAAATCTAGTCCCGAATTCATCGCCACCACCGGCAGTAGTAATCCTCCTGAAAGCGCAACCAGCAGCGGTGAAGCGACCATCCTGGCGAGTTTCAAATCCTTGTGTCGTTCGCCCGCAGCCATACTGTCTTGGCACTTAGCGCTTGCATACTGGGGGTGTGATTTATCAAGTTGAATTGTGGTTAGCTCAGAATGGCTGGCGCAGCCACCTAAGCTAAGTAGCAAGGGAAACACTACAAGACGAAGAGTCAAGGGAAATCTCATCAGCGGCAAAACAGGTAGCTCAGAATGCCGCCAATGTAGCAACTCTCAGAAATCTTGTAAATGAGAAACTATCACCAAAAAATCAACCAAAGTACGCTAAAAATCACGACCCATTTAAATAGGTAGTAAAGCCGTCTGCTAAAGGCCTTCAGCCTTTTGCCTTGCAGCCGTAGTTGATAAAAGAGGGCAAAAAAACGATTCAGGAAACCGATACTCTCACCGTCGATATTTTGCGAGGCGGCCGTTGACATCACGTACTTGGCAAATAATCGGTTAAACCATCGCACCGGTGCAGTCCACAGCGGGCGCTCTACATCGCAGAACAACACCACGCGCTGATGATCCGTACGATTGGCTGCATGATGAATAAAGGTTTCATCGAACATGACGGCCTCACCGTCTTTCCAATAATAGTGTTGGCCATCGACTTCAATAAAACATTCTGAATCGTTGGGGGTGACTAGCCCCAAGTGATAACGCAGCGAACCCGCATACGGATCGCGATGACGAACTAGGGTTGCACCTGGGGGCAATGAGGCGAACATCGCTGCTTTGATGTTGGGTAGTTGCTTTAACAGCGCCAGCGTCTTGGGGCAGCTTTGTGCTGCCGAGGGTAAATCTTTGCCGTACCAGTTCAGATAAAAGCGCTTCCAGCCGGTGCGGAAAAAAGAATTAAAGCCAATATCGTTGTAGCTGTAGGCCGCGCGTATCTGACCGCCCTCTGCCAGTGCCATCGCCTCGTCGCGAATAACTTCCCAATTCTTACTCAACAACTGAAGTTCAGGGAATGCGCTTTGATCAATGTAAGCTGTACGTGGGGTTCGCGAAAACAAATACATCAGCGCATTGACGGGCGCAATTAACACCGTGAAGTCTGTCAATGCACGCACTAATCCAAATCGCACAGAACCACGAAAATGCGCATATAGCGCAGAGCCAATGAAAATAACTAACACCCAATGGCGTGGTTCCAGCGCCAGACTCATTACTATCCCCTACGATTCACTAAGATGTGATTTTAGCTCAGCCAATGACTGATCCACCGAACATCAGTCGAAACAGTGCTGGTATCTCGCCCTCAGGGCCGCCTGAAAGTGGACTACGGAAACCAACCACTAAAGCGGCACCAGAAAAATCAGCCAATTCAAATAAGAACCAGCCCGTACTCTAAGGCCAATTGATTGGCGCGCAAAGACGATATTCAACTCACCATGTGCTGCGCCCATAAATTGAAAAAATGGACGACAGCACTATGAGAAAAAATTTATTTATCTTTTTTCTCTTTTTTCTCTTTTTTTTCCTTTGATTCATGGTGATCAGCAAAAGAGGGAACTGCAGACGACAACATGAATACTGAGACGATAGTGTAGATTACATATTTCATAGATTGACCTCTAGATTTGGTTAAGATTAACTAAGCAGACTTTTTCTTGAAAATTTTGAACTTACAGAATACATCGCCGCACATCAGGTGCGAGGCCAAGTATTAATTTGCCATTAATGCAACCTCCCTCACTTAATTTAAACACATATTCCCAATCGACTCCTGTTAGTGAGTAAATCATTCTATTTTTTATTAATCACATAAAAACTTTACTGTTTCTAACAAAACCAAGGTCAGCGACGAATAAGGTCTGGATACTGCTGACTGCACCAGATAAACTTTTTCATTAACCTAGCTTGTTGCTGTCCCAGAGTCGAACTGAAATTTTTATATCTGGCAAACTAATTCTTTAAAGGGATCTCCGATCATGTACAAAAAAACAAGCTTGGCGATGTCCTGTATCACAGTGATCATACTTATCTCTGGCAGTTTAGCGCCCTACTTTGCCAGTACGGCTAACGCACACGATGTTCAGGTTTTATTGGATACGGTCATTCAGGCCCCCCATCGCTCCGAGGCTAACCGCGCACGCGATCAATACCGCCACCCAAAAGAGACGCTGCTATTTTTCGGCCTGCGGCCAGACATGACCGTGGTGGAAATCTCGCCTGCGAATGGCTGGTACACCGAAATCATTGGTCCATTGGTAAACAAACAGGGGCATTTTTATGCGGCCGTGCCCGCACTTACCGAGGATATGCCGAAGGCAATGAAGGATCGAGATAGCGCCTACCGCCTAATGCTAAAGCGCGCCCCCGAGCTTTACGGCGAGCCGACGATTACGACGTATGACGCTTCCGCACCGGTGTTCGCTCCAGACGGTGTGGCTGATCTGGTAGTGACTTTCCGCAATGTACACAACTGGGCCAAAGCTGGTTACACACAGCCGATGTTCAAAGGTTTTTATCAGGCCTTGAAATCAGGCGGTGTGCTAGGCGTGGTTGAACACCGGGCGAAACCGGGCACGCCTCTACCCAAACAAATCGAATCGGGTTACATGACCGAGCAATTCGTGATCGAGGCTGCTACTACCGCCGGCTTCAAGCTAGACCTGAGATCAGAGATCAATAGCAACCCGCTTGATACGAAAGACTATCCGGGCGGTGTGTGGAATTTGCCGCCCAATCTGCGCGGTGTCAGTGACAGTGACAAACCCAAGTATCGCGCCATAGGTGAGTCCGACAGAATGACATTGCGTTTTGTGAAGCCTTGAGCTCCAGCCCTAAACTGAGCTTGATCCCGGTTTATCTGAAAGAACTCGTTTGTAATTCAAAACAGTTGAGTAGTTCACCAGGCATGTCGCTGGCCTTCTGTCCTAAGTAGGCTCTAATGAAAGGTCCTGATTTCCAAGGAGCTGTCATCCCACTCCAGATCGCGTCTTCGACCACTGTTGCGCTCGTATCGAGGTTTTTAACTACAACCACTGCAGGTAAGAGATTTTCAAATTCAACCTCTGCAACAGCCCACGTTCCAGATGTCCAGATATAAATAACTTTAATTGGGATTGAATCGGGAGGGCTATAAGACTGAATAGCCGTTTTGATCATCGTGAGCTTTTG
>Ga0214919_10010549_pt1 | contig 11679 bp, 8 predicted proteins | sample LL1503_MetaG_FD_177994 | JGI IMG/M metagenome (GOLD analysis project Ga0214919, IMG submission 177994) | Freshwater microbial communities from Lake Lanier, Atlanta, Georgia, United States - LL-1503 | ecosystem: Environmental > Aquatic > Freshwater > Lake | place: USA: Georgia | collected 2015-03-15
CAGGTGTGAAAAGTGCAAGGTATGCAGGTGGCGATAGAAATTTTCAAGCCAATATTGATAAAGTATTAGAAAAATTAAATGGTTCTACCAATCGCAAAGCACAATTTAGAACAGTGATATGTTTACTATGGAATAAAGAAGTTTTTTATTTCGAAGGTATTTGTAAAGGGTATATTACAGAAACAATGCATGGAACTGAGGGCTTTGGTTATGATCCCATTTTTATTCCTGAAGGGGCTAGTAAAAGTTTTGCTGAAATGACCATGGAAGAAAAAAATATTTATAGTCATAGGCAAAAAGCCGTGACCCAATTATTTACATTTTTGCATTCCATATAGCCCAAGACTCTTCCGCTTGTATGTGCAGCATGGCTAATCCATTTTGAACAGTGGCGCCTTTTTCTAACCCTTTTTTCATAAATAAAGTCTCTATTGGATTATACACTAAATCATATAAATGATGCTGCGCCGTTATACTTTCATAAGCTATGGGCGGGGCTTCATTCACATTGGGATACATACCTACAGGGCTTGTATTTATAATAAGTGTATGACTTTCTATAACAGAGGCAGATAATTGATCATAACTTAAAGAAGCTTTCATTTCAGTATTCGCTTGAATTGTGTTCGCCTTTCTTGAAACAATTTGAAACTGAATATTTAATTTTTGAAGCACCCACTGCACAGCTGCTGATGCACCGCCGGTTCCGAGTATGAGTGCATGGGTATGATGTGGTTTTAAAAAAGGAAGTAAAGATTTTTCAAAGCCTATCACATCGGTATTATAACCATATAATTCATTATTAAATTTTCGAATACAATTACAAGCATGAATTGTTTGGACCACAGGGCTACTATGTTGTAAAAAAGGAATGACTTCTTTTTTAAATGGAATAGTCACATTTAAGCCTTCTAAATTTGGATTTTCTTTCCATAAAGTAGCAAAAGATTCCATAGAGGGGATGGGAAAATTATCATAGTGGGTATTGATAATATTTTCCTGCAGAAACTTTTCAGTGAAAAATTGCTGTGAAAAAGAATGGGATAATGGATATCCAATTAATCCGAACTGACGCAAGATTATTTATTTAAGTATAAGTCAAAAGTATCACCACGAAGTCCAATGCGCATCGACTCTAAAGGAATGACTTCAGAAGGCGCAATATTTCCTAAATTCACATTACAGCCTACCAACTCCAAGAAATAAAGTTGTTGCGCTTTTTGAGGCGCTTCCCATAAAATTTTTTCTGCTGGAATTTTAGTAAGAATTTCTTGCACCAATCCTTCACGCACTTCCCCACTGCCTCTGTATATACCCACATTACCTGCTTCTCTTGCTTCTGCAATGACATAAGTAGAACCTGCACTTAATTCAGCGCCCATCAGTTCAATCCATTGATAAGGCGGGATAATATGTGCAGCATCCTTACTACCTACTTCACTTAATACAGTCGCAAATTTTGAAATTTTTTCTATGTACCCACATTTTTCAGCATGCGGAATAGAAATAGAACCATCACTTACTTCAATCATGTCAATTTTATAATCCTTGCACATGGCAATATAATCGTCGAACTGATTTCTAATTACAAAGGCTTCAAACAAAGTACCTCCAAAATAAACTGGAATACCAGCTGCTTGGTATAATTCAATTTTCTTTCTCAAATTGGGGGTAACAAAAGAAGTACCGAAGCCTAATTTAATGACATCGGTATGAATCCCTGCAACACTAAGAAAATTTTCAGCTTCCCCAAAACTCAAACCTTTGTCCATGACCATTGTAAGTCCACTTTTTCTTGGTTTCGCAGTTCGTTCAGGTATTTGAGTAAGATTAAAATTCATTATAGCGTTTTTTCATTTTATAATTAGCGCAAAGGTAACTTAATTTGATTAAGATTTTTTTCCCTTCTTAAATTGTCCAATTAATTCAGCCACTTTGGGGTCATGTACAATTTCAGGATAGAATTTGGTGAATTTTTTTAAAAGTTTAGAAGATTTAGACAATGCCATCTCTAATTGTAATAATCCTTCTGCCGTTTTACCCATCATAAATAAAATTGCGCTACGGTAGAATATGAAAATTACTTTTCCTTGCGTAGACATATAAGCAAGTTCCGTTTGCTCCAAGGCATTGTCTAACTGCTCATTAGCCACTAAACATTTAATTAAGTACTCCCAGCCGGCAATTTGCTTAGGCTTGTTTTTGACCACTGTTCCAAAAAACTGGGCCGCTTCTTTAAACTGCAAAAGATGCATATAACATTCCCCCATTAAAATATAGTACTCATTAATATGTTTGTGAATTCTCAATGCATGCTCTAATTGCTTAATGGCTAATTCCCACTGTTCTTCTTGCATGTAGGTGCCAGCAATTTTTTGATACAACCTGCTATCGTCGGGATTAAGGTGCGCTGCTTTTTTATAATGAAATCTTGCTTGTGCAAAATTTTTCATTCTATGATAACAGTGACCAATGGCCTCATAAATAACATCCTCTGGTCTTGATAATTCTAAAACTTTTTCTAAAGCCTCAATAGCCTCTCTATATTTTCTAATACGTAAAAAGGCATCGCCCATATTACGATATGCATAATCAAATTTCTCATCAATGACAATGGCATACTGATAAGCATCAATGGCTTTCTCATGCAATTTAATGCCTTGGTAAGCGGCTGCTAAATTAAACCAAGCCAAAGCATTATAAGGTTGCTCATCAATAATACGTTGATGTAGTTTTATACTTTCTTCATTTCTTCCAGTAAAATCGGTCCAGAAACAAATTTTATATAAGGCTTCTTCATTAGTAGGGTCTTCTTCTAAAATTAATTGCAAGCAATCAAACACTTTATCAAAAGCTTCATGGTCGTCATACACATCGGCTAGTTCAAATAAAACTTCAGTTCTGTCTGGGCCTTCAAATAAATGCAGTGCTTCTTGTAATAAGACAATGGCTTTTTCTGGTTGATCTAATGCTAAGTAGGCATCTGTTTTTAAGATGAATAAATTCATGTCCTTATGATCATATAAGGCAGCCGTATCTAATAAATGTAAAGCCTCTTTGTATTTTCTAGTGGCTAGTAATAAATCGGCCTTCTTAATCATGAGTAAAGCCGAAGATGGATACTGATCAAGGGCAATATTGGCCGCTTCGATAGCTTCCCCAATTTCATCCTTTTCGTCAAGGTGCTCGATGATTCTTTCAAAATCATCTTCTTCTATATAGGAGTTGGTACGACCTAGTTTTAGGTTCTGGTACCTTTGCATTAATTCATGAATATCTCCGCCCTCCTCGTCACGATGGTTATCGAACATGGCATTTTCATTTATGGGTTAGGAATAAAGCATTGATTTTCAATGATTTAAAATATAAATATCGTCTATCATTGCTTTAAATAAATATACAATGAACATATTAATTATCAATAATTTGTTCTTCACATACCCCTATAAATAGGTTAAAAATAATTTTGTGGCTGAAATTGTAAAATACTTACCTTTGAACTGATCATGCGTACTATAAAAAACATACTAATAAGCACTTGCTTAACTATTGTGCTACTTATCTCTGAAAGTAGTTACGCCTCTACTATTGTAAATGGTAGCACCGAATCTAAAAAGATGGTGGAGAAATACAGCTTAAAAAACATTGGAAACCTTACACATAAGACGGCTACTTTTTATACTTTAAAATCTAGTTTAGAATTTAAAGGAATTGCCTCTATGAACATGAGTGGCTCTGTGAACAATAGCAATTATCTTAAATACAATAAGGGCAATATTTCTTACGTCATTCCTTATCGCTACAAAGTGGTTTTGTCTAAATTCAAAACTCCTAGTCCAGTTCAACCTTAATGTTGAAGGGCTTTAATTTTACTTTTCATCTATTGCTTGATACAATTCATTATTAATTGTAAATAGACTTAATGACAATGGACTTAAATCTAATTGAGTGGCTTGATATTGAATGCGCACACCCTTTGCACTTGTTATAGTGTAAGACAGAACCAAACCAGGAATATTTTTAAATCCTAGTTCAAATTGATTCACTGTTAAGTTTAAAGCATCGGTATATAAAATATCATAGATAGATCCATCGCTCCATTTTAGTTGCATAGCTTTACAGCGGTAGCCTAATATATTCATGGTTGAATCAGTCGCTATTTCTTCTTGAGTTACTATATTATTTTTTGAGACAGGCGGGTAATTGATTGTTTGCAGAAAATGAGCTTGGCCAATATCTTTGGTAATAGTTGCCTTATCTAATTGAGTATTAAACAAAAATGTTTGCACTAACTGAGCAGTAGTTAATCTAGTCTTACATTGATTTCCTTTTACCCAAACTTCTTTTATGCCAATAGGCATAACCTCTGCATTTGCTTTTTGTTCAGAAATTTGAAACTGAAGGGCACACTCTCCCACTAGCTTGGTTTGAGCATAGGATGAAGCCGTAATGAAGAAGAGGCTTATAATTAGGGGGGTAATTTTAAACTTCAGAGGTTGGAGGGGTTATTCGTTTATTTTTTTGTTTTGTCCTTTAACGTTTGTACTTTTTTCTGCGCCTCCAACATTTGCTCATACTTAGACTGCCAATTACTTTTTTTCTTAGGTGTTTTGCGTTTTACTTCAATACCTGCTAAAATTTTATCGTGGTTAATGATAAATTTCTGAATTACTAATTGCATGAGTAAAGTAATTACGTTAGAAACAGTATAGTACCAAGTTAAGGCAGAAGGCAAACCGTTAAATATAAACAATAATACAAATGGGAATATATAAGGCATGTACTTTAACGCAGGATTGTCTTGCGTAGGTGTCATGGCCATATTATAAACAGACATTAATAAGCTTGTAATAACTGCAGTTAGTGTAAATAAACTAATATGGTTACCAAAACTAGGTATGGTAAAAGGAAGCGTTGCAATAGAGTCATAGCTAGATAAATCATGACTCCATAAGAACGACTGCCCTCTTAAGGTAATATTAGAATTAAAGAAACTATAGAGCGCAAAGAAGATAGGAATTTGTAATAAAGCGGGGATACAACCACCTAATGGGTTTACACCTGCTTCTCTAAAGAGTTTCATCTGCTCCATGGCAAAGCCTTGTTGGTCGTCGCCTAATTTCTTCTTAATCTCATCTAATTCAGGTTTCAAAACTTTCATCTTGGCACTACTCAAATAACTTGAATAGGTAAGTGGGGAAGTCACCAGTCTAATAAATATTGTTAACCATAAAACCACCCATCCAAAATTTTTGACAAAGCCTGCAATAAAGTCAAATACAGGCATTAAAATATATTTATTAATAGGGCGAACAAAAGAATATAAGTCTCTACCTAAGTTTACAATTTTCTCCATTTCAGGAGCTTGCGTTTTTAGGATTTGAAAGTCATTAGGCCCGTAGTACAACGATAAAGCAATACTTGCATTGGTGCCTGTTACTTTAGTTTGTAATTGAGATTGAAGGGCACCTAAACTATTACTGCTATCTACGCTTCTTTGCCAATTCAAATTACCCGATGCAAAACCCTCTTTGGCTATTAAAGTAGTGGCAAAGAATTGTTGCACCAAGCCTACCCATTGAATAGGTTTCTCAAATGCTTTAGAAGTTTTACTTGATATATAATCAAATTCTCCACCTTCTGAAAAACAGATATTGGACATTTGACGCTCATAGACCGATGTACGCTCTTGTTGGTAAGCATGTACATCCCATACAAGATTCAATTTTTGATTGGTTAATAATTGATCTGTACCTTCTAATTGAATATTCCAATCAACATTATATTTATTTGCTTCTAATGTAAACTGATGACGAACCGTTTTTCCAGCTGGTGTAGTATAAGCATACTCAATTTTTTGTGCACCTTTTTCACCTGCAGTGATTGTCTTTGTAGGAAATAAAATATGATTGACTTGAAGTACTTTATTATCTCCAATGTTAATAGGGTAATTTAAAGAACTACTATCTCCCAGTGTAACCAACTGCTTTTTATAGTTTTTATAATTTTTTAGTGTTACTTCAGCAACTTGTCCGCCTTTGTTACTGAACTTCACTTTTACCACCTCATTCTCTAAATAAGTAAACTCTTCTTTTACAGTATCTATATTATTTACAATAGCGCCAGAAGTTGAATCTAATTTTACAGGATTTTGTAAAGCAGCCGCTTTATCTGCAGTTGCTTTCATCATAGCTACAGAATCATCAAAATGCTTTTTATATGTAGCTAACTCTGTTTGTTGCTTGTTGGTGTACCAGAAGTACATAAAAAACAAACCGGCCAATAATACAAAACCAATGACTGTATTTTTATCAGTATTCATACGCAGAATTTAATCGTAATTAACGAGGGCCAAAGGTATCGTTTTTTTACAAATTTCGGCTGTATTTACCCCCTACCTGGTAAAGCGTATTAGAAATTTCCCCTAAACTGCAATATTTGACCGCTTCCATTAAAACGGCAAATATATTGTCATTTTGCAAGGCTGCTTTTTGGAGCTTTTTGAGATATTGAGCACTGAATAATTGGTGCCTTTTTTGGAAACTCGCTAGGTTTTTAATTTGTAGATTTTGTTCGGTAGAAGAGGACCTGAAAATAGCCTGTGTGTCGGCATTATTTTTTTGACTAGGATGCACAAAACTATTTACCCCAATAATGGGAATTTCACCTGCATGTTTTTTAGTTTCATATTGCAAACTTTCTTCCTGAATTTTTGTGCGTTGATACATTCTTTCCATAGCCCCTAAAACACCTCCTCTATTATTTATTCTTTCAAACTCTTGCATCACTGTCTCTTCTACTAAGTCGGTTAACTCCGTTATTAAAAAACTGCCTTGTTGAAAATTCTCCACCTTGGTGGTGCCTAATTCTTTATTAATAATTAATTGAATGGCTAAAGCACGTCTTACACTTTCTTCAGTGGGCGTAGTTATGGCTTCATCATAAGCATTGGTATGTAAACTATTACACTGGTCGTATATAGCATACAAGGCTTGCAGGGTGGTTCTTATATCATTAAAATCTATTTCCTGTGCATGCAAACTTCTTCCACTAGTTTGTATATGGTATTTTAATTTTTGAGAACGCTCATTGGCAAGGTATTTATGCTTCATTGCATTGGCCCAAATTCTTCTTGCCACTCTTCCAATAACTGCATATTCAGGATCCATTCCATTACTAAAGAAAAAACTTAGGTTAGCAGTAAAGTCATCAATAGCGATACCTCTATTCATAAAATATTCTACATAGGTAAACCCATTGGCTAAAGTAAAAGCCAACTGTGTAATAGGGTTCGCTCCTGCTTCTGCAATATGATATCCAGAAATAGAAACACTATAAAAATGTTTGACTTTATTTTCAGCAAAATATGCTTGCACATCGCCCATCATTTTTAAAGCAAAATCGGTGGAAAAAATACAAGTATTTTGTGCTTGGTCTTCTTTTAATATATCGGCTTGTAAAGTTCCTCTCACACTACTTAATACTTCTTGTTTAATTTTATTATATACTGCAGGCTCCAAAACTTGATCTCCTGAAATACCTAATAATTGAAGACCTAGGCCGTTATGCCAATCCTTAAAATTTAATAATTTGTTTACATTGAAATATTCAGGTGGGGTGGCCCCTTTAAACAAGAGCTTCATTTTCTTTCGAACAGTAGGCCATAATTTATTAGCACTAATATATTTTTCACAGGCTTGGTCAATGGCTGTATTAAAAAATTGCGCCATGAGTATGGGTGCCGGCCCATTAATAGTCATACTTACAGAAGTGCTTGGACTATTTAAATCAATCCCACTATATAATTTTTTAGCATCGTCAATGTTTGCCACATTCACCCCTGCATTACCAATTTTACCATACACATCTAATCTTTTTTCAGGATCATGTCCATAAAGAGTAACACTATCAAATGCAGTGGAAAGTCGTATTGCATTTTGCCCCTTACTTAAAAAATGAAATCTTGAATTGGTTCTTTCAGGACAACCTTCGCCTGCAAACATCCTGGTAGGGTCTTCATTGTTTTGTTTGAATTTAAAAACCCCTGCTGTATAAGGAAAATAACCGGGTAAGTTTTCTTTCAAATGCCAGTTCGCAATATCGCCCCAGTCTTTAAAACTAGGTAGTTGAATTTTTTGAATAAGGGTTCCAGAGGGTGTTTCAAAACGAATAGATTGCTTTGTCTTTTTCCCTTTTTGATCTATCTCTATAAAAGCTTCTTTATAAGACTTGCTTTTTGCAGGCCAATCTATTATTAATTGTTTTACTTCTTTGTCAATACCTTGTTCAATGAGTTGGTTGGCTTTTAGAATTTTTTTATCTTCTTTTAAACTAGGTTCTTTTAATACTTCTTGAAAGCAATACCACTTAGAAGCAATATTTTTCTGTTCTTCTATCCATTGATTATTTTTTTGAATCGCCGTTACAATTTCTCCTAAATACTGGGTTCTTTTATTTGGAATGGTTGGTGCGGTTACTTCATTTTCATTATAATTGGGTTCCCATGGAAGTAAATTCCATTTTACAGCATCTGTTTCAAACACTATCTCTACTAGTGCATTATACATGGCCTGCATACCAGGGTCGTTGAAATGTGATGCAATAGTGCCAAATATAGGAAGCTGCTTTTTTTCATTCTCCCATATATGATGTGAACGACGAAATTGTTTTCTTACATCTCTTACTGCATCTAGGCCTCCTGCTCTATCGAATTTATTAATGGCAATTAATTTTGCATAATCAATCATATTAATTTTCTCCAATTGTGTAGGTGCCCCAAATTCAGGCGTCATTACATAAATAGGAATGCTCACATAATCTATAATGGTGGCATCGTTCTGGCCCACCCCTGCTGTTTCAATAAGAATAGCATCATAGCCTGCCTCTATTAAAAGTGCAATTACGCCATCCATGGAACTTGCAATGGTATCTTTATCAGACCTAGTGGCTAAAGAACGCATAAATACATTGGGATGGTCAATGGCGTTCATACGAATACGATCACCTAGTAAGGCACCGCCCGTTTTTCTTTTACTAGGGTCAACAGAAACAATGGCAATGGTTTTGGTAGGATTTGCTAATAAAAAATATTGCACCAACCTATCACAAACGGTAGACTTTCCTGCACCACCCGTTCCCGTAAGCCCAATGATGGGAATATTTTGCTTTGTTTTTTTAGTATTCGTTTTTTGAGTAGTATTTTTTGAACTAGCATTATTTGAGTTACTAGTTTTGCTTGGATTATTTTGTAAGAGCGTTATAGCTCTGCTTACAAAACGCGGATCTATTTTTTTAGGAACAGATAATTTGGGTAATTTTTTTGAAGAAAAATCTTTTAAAGAATAATTACAAAATTGAATTACTTGTTCAATCATTCCTTCAATGCCCAATTTCAAACCATCTTCTGGTAAATATATTTTGGATATACCTATTTTTTCTAAATAGGCTGCTTCTTTAGGTAAAATAGTACCACCACCACCGCCTACAATTTTAATGTGCTTGTAACCTGCCTCATCTAATAATTTTCTAACGTAAGTGAAAAATTCAATATGCCCACCCTGATAAGAAGTTATAGCAATACCTTGTACATCTTCTTCAATAGCAGCCGTTACAATTTCTCTAGCAGAACGGTTATGTCCAAAATGAATAATCTCCGCTCCCTTTTCTTGGAGCACACGACGCATAATATTAATAGAGGCGTCATGTCCATCAAATAAACTGGTGGAAGTAAGGATACGTATATTGTTCATGTCATAAAGCTAACAAATGTTAGCAACATGACAAACAATAACTAACTACGCTTTTTTAGCCGCCTGCAGTTTAGCGGCAGCAATAAAGTGTACGAATAATGGAGCGGGATGCTCTACTGTACTTTTTAATTCTGGATGATATTGAACCCCAATAAAGAAAGGATGATTTGGTAATTCTACGATTTCCACAAGACCTAATTCGGGGTTCAGGCCACTGGTTACCATTCCATTTTCTTGGAATAATTTCAAGAAGGTATTATTGAATTCATAACGATGTCTATGTCTTTCGTTTATAGTAGTACTACCATAAATTTTATAAGCAAGTGTATCTTTTGCAATGGTACATGGATAAGAACCTAAACGCATAGTACCACCCTTCATGGTAATTCTTTTTTGATCTTCCATCATATCAATTACCGGATGTTCTGTATTTGCATCCATTTCAACCGAGTGCGCACCTTTTAAATGTAAAATATTACGCGCAAATTCAATCACGGCCATTTGCATACCTAAACAAATACCAAAGAAAGGTAAATTGTTTTCTCTTGCATATTTTACAGCCACAATTTTTCCTTCAATACCTCTAGCACCAAAACCTGGTGCTACTAATAATCCGTGCAAGCCGGCCAATTGTTCATTCACATTCTCCTCTGTAATATTTTCACTGTGCACATTCACTACATTTACTTTCACTTCATTCATCGCACCTGCATGTATAAAACTTTCCAAGATAGACTTATACGCGTCCTGCAATTCTATGTACTTTCCAATAAGGCCAATATTGACAATGCTTTTAGGATGTTTTAATTTATCTAAAAATACATTCCATTTCGTTAAATCTGCGTCCTTATAATTTTGAATATTTAATTTCTTAAGAACAATTAAATCTAATTGTTCTTTTTGCATTAACAAAGGCACTTCGTAAATGGTACTCGCATCTAAAGATTCAATCACATTGCCTGCTTTTACATTACAGAATAAAGCAATTTTTCTTTTGATATCATCATTTAATGGATGTTCTGTTCTACAAACAATTACATCAGGATGTACCCCTGTCTCACTTAACATTCTAACACTATGTTGAGTAGGTTTTGTTTTTAATTCTTTTGCCGCATTTAAATAGGGAATTAAAGTTAAATGCACCACCATCACATCTTCTTCAGGTAATTCCCATTGAATTTGACGCACGGTTTCAATAAAAGGAGTACTCTCAATATCACCTACTGTTCCACCAATTTCAGTAATCACAATATCAAACTTTCCATCAGTACCCAATAATAGCATACGACGTTTAATCTCATCGGTAATATGCGGTACCACTTGTACTGTTTTACCTAAAAACTCGCCAGCTCTTTCTTTATTAATAACAGTTTGATAAATTCTTCCAGTAGTAACATTATTGGCTTGTGAAGTAGGCGTACTTAAAAAACGCTCATAGTGCCCTAAATCTAAATCGGTTTCTGCACCATCTTCTGTTACATAACACTCTCCATGCTCGTAGGGGTTCAAAGTACCTGGATCCACATTAATATAAGGATCAAATTTTTGTATCGTGGTAGTGAAGCCTCTGGCTTGCAATAATTTTGCCAAAGAAGCGGCAATGATGCCCTTACCTAAACTACTCGTTACACCGCCCGTTACAAATACATACTTTGCCATACTATATTATTAGTTCATTTTTTGAAAATAGCTTATACCCAATAGAAATATTCTATTGTGTTTAAACCAATTACAAAATGGTTAATTTACTTTTTTGGACCTATCTTTATTTGGAAAAATTCTTAGAGGTCGTACAAACCTACACCAAAAAAGGGGGGCAACAAAATCATAGCTAGGACTCAACAAAAAATGTTTATAACTGTTATATAAAAGTGAACATCTTCAATTAAAATAAATAAAAATCAATGAAAAAAGCCATTTATGTCCTTTT
>Ga0214919_10010551_pt1 | contig 11679 bp, 12 predicted proteins | sample LL1503_MetaG_FD_177994 | JGI IMG/M metagenome (GOLD analysis project Ga0214919, IMG submission 177994) | Freshwater microbial communities from Lake Lanier, Atlanta, Georgia, United States - LL-1503 | ecosystem: Environmental > Aquatic > Freshwater > Lake | place: USA: Georgia | collected...
TTCTTACGTTTATTCCAAATTGTTAGTAGACAAAATATTATTCGCATTTCACTGTCATTAAATCAACCATCTTATACGGATAGTTTGAGGAAATTAATTGATAAATTAGATGACGAAGATGACAAGACAATTAATCGCAATTTCAGGCAGAAAATAGAGACACTGTTAGACGCAACTGATGTATCTATTCAAGAAGATACGGAAGATATGAGAGCAATGAAAAATTACCTAGAGCATTCGAATTCGGCAATGAGACGTGAAATAGTGGGATTTATTACTAAAAAATCCAAGATCGGAAGAAATGAACTGAAAAAGATCACTACATTTTTTAGTCAACTAACAAAATGGGATGCTGATATAAATGTTAGAAATAGTAATAATATATCAGACGATGCTATGTATAATTATATAAACTTTTACAAGACATTTGTATCGATGTTATCGGTTGTATTACCAACGATGATCATAAATGAACAAATACAGTCTATAGAGCCGCCTGCTTATTGGGGTGTATCTCAAACACATGCGTTAGATTTGAAGAAGATTGTTGAGGATTATTATGAACCATTGAAGAAGTTTTATGGGGATAGTACAGTTAAAAATGTATTATATGAAATACAAATTAAATGTAAAAGCGTTGTTTTTATGTCTAATGAAACACCTGGACTAACAAGTATTAAAATAGGAGATATAGATACATATTCAGTGTTTGATAAGAGGGTAACTACATTATTATATGAACATTACATATTGCTGATATTGTCTGAATATATTAATCTAACAACAGATCCAACTATGCTTACAAAAATGTTAGTTGTTCCTGAAGATGAACGTAGTGCGACGGCCAGTTCAGATTTTTTAATAGAGCAGCAATTAAGGTTTAGTGAAACTCAGCAGCAATATATGGGGGGTGATGTTGTCAAATTACAGGAGAATGTGTCAAAATTGTTAGTATCATATATTACAATGATGATGAAATCAAAGGATACAATTGACATGTCTTATGACACAATTATGGATCGAGTATTTAAACTGAAGGAGACAGAAAAATACACATTTACAGACAGGTTACAGAATTTGTCAGAAGAAGAGAGAGCAGTTGATACTATTTTAAAAATGAATAAATTAGGCGCTTGGAGCAAAGGATTAATGAAGGGTATTAAAGAATATGATCCGGAGAATTACGACCAAGAAAAGGTAATGACAGAAAAGATTGCTGAAATCGAAAGAAATATCAGACAAAACGCAAATGTTACAGATCGAAATGCTGATATGTTTTTTGAAGACGCGTTGGAGGAAATGGATACAGATGAACAGGTAAACGCAGATGAGCTTATGATGGGTGACATCAATGAAGATAATGATGATGGAGACCCATATGGAGACGAGCGTGATGCGGATGAAGACAGAGACTATAATTAAGATGAAAAATTACACTTTAACAAAATATAATATAAGAAAATAAGAAAAATATGTATATAATTATATATAATTATATATATATCAACGGTAATAATGGTAACAAGACGAATATTGAAAACAAGACGAATATTGAAAACAAGAAAACTAAATGGTGGACAAGTAATTGCGTCAGGCGCATATGGGTGTGTATTTAATCCTGTATTAAAATGCGTTAATGCCACAAAAAGAGAAACAAATAAAATTACTAAACTGATGATAGAAGAAAATGCTATAAAAGAATATGAACAGATTAATTTTATAAAATCAAAATTAGAAACTATAAAGAACTATAGTGATTATTATTTAATAAATGATATCACAATATGTAGGCCATCCAAAATATCATCTGCTGATTTATTAAATTATTCCACCAAATGTAGGGTTTTAGCTAAGTCCAATATAACTAGTACAAACATTAATTCTAATCTGGATAAAATTATGGCATTAAATATTCAAAATGGAGGATTACAAGTAGACGATTTTTTATATGATAATGGGTCATTTGAAAATATTTATAAGTTACATATGGGGTTAGTTAAATTATTAAAAAAGGGAATTATACCGATGAACCAAGAAAATATATATCATTGCGACATTAAAGATTCAAATATTTTGGTAGATAAATCACAACCAGAATTCAAACCTAGATTAATCGATTGGGGATTATCAACTGAATATATACCCTTTATAGATTATCCTTTTCCACAATTATGGAGAAATAGACCAATTCAGTTCAATGTTCCCTTTTCAGTAATTATTTTTACAGATTCGTTTTACGAAAAATATACACATTTTATTAAAAAAGGAGGAATTCCAAATGAAGAACAATTAAAACCATTTGTGGTTGATTATATTAATTTTTGGATGAAAGAAAAAGGACCAGGACATTTTAAATTTATTAATGAAATCATGACAATATTATTCACAAATGATTTGACAGATATTGCTCCAGAAGAAAAACCTAAAGTAATTGAAGAACAAATAACAATGACTTATATTGTGGATTATATTATTGATGTATTAGTCCATTTTACAAAATTTAAAGAAAATGGTGCATTGAACTTAAGAAAATATATTGACAATGTTTTTATACAAATTGTTGATATTTGGGGATTTATTAGCACATATTATCCAATAATTGAATTACTATCAAATAGTTTTAATACTTTATCGCGATCTGTTATGAAAATATTTAAACAATTACAATTTATATTTGTTGAATATTTATACAATCCTAGACACGAACCTATAGATATGAAGATGCTATATTCAGATTTAAAACTTTTAGGGCAATTTTTACACATTAACTTACATGGTTCATTGGACACATATATATCACCAGTTTCTAAATCCAAATCCAAATCCAAATCTGAATCCAAATCCAAATCCAAATCTGAATCCAAATCCAAATCTGATTCTGAATCCAAATCCAAATCTGAATCCAAATCCAAATCTAAATCCAAATCTGATTCTGAATCCAAATCTGAATCCAAATCCAAATCTGATTCTGAATCCAAATCCAAATCTAAATCTGATACACCAGATGTAAGTATACATAAATCACCAGAAGCTATAAAAAATACAGAGGAACTTGTAAACAACTCAGATGAACAATCTATATAATTTTGGCATGATGTAATAAAAATCCAGGTTCAGGGTTCAGGTATTCAGTTTCCTAAGAGTTTTAAAAGATCAAATCTGTTGAAACAAGTCAAGTATTTTTAGATTTGGATTATAATGGATCATCTATATCTGATATTAATGGTATTACTAAATATGTTATTGAAAAAGCTTGAAACTAATTCTAAATTAACGTTTGAAATAATGTCTGATTTAGTAACAGTTATCGAATTTTTTTTAATTTTACCGTTTTTAATTCTTTTAATTTTAAACAACTTATTGAAAGGTAAAATATATTGATAATATAGAAATGAATAATGGAGATAATAGTAAAAGACTTAAAATAGAAGGAGAAGGAGTAGAAGTACAAGTACAAGGAGCAGTACAAGGAGCAGTACAAGAAAGAGAAGACAAACGTGATAAAAAGTTAAAAAAAAGGCAAGCAACAGAACAAGAAAGACAAAGATTAGAAGAACAAAGGCAGGAAGACGCAGATCTAACAGAAGCAATAAGACTACAAAAATATACAGATTATTCAGCAGATTATTCCATTGATGGTAACATAATAGTAAGTGGTTTATTTAAAAATTTGCCAGATGAAACATATTATGAGAGATTAAAAACTAAAGATACAAACTTTTTTCAACAGCTAGGACCTGATACAATGGAGTTATATTTTCAAGGTCATGGGACAACCCCGTTAGGATTTAAAACTGATATCAAATCTAATATACATGGCACTTACACAGTGAAAATTGAAAATAGCAATCTACCTAAAGCATCCAGCAATAAATACACACCTAATTTTATTGAAGTGCCTCCTAATGTTGTTATTGTTAACACTGCTCCATTTGGAGCAGTAAGTGATGCTAACGGGAATTTGGCAAATGCTATTTTAGGTAAAATATTAGCAAATAAAGAAGATATAATAGAACTGATAAAAACTGGTAAAATAGATAAAATGTTTGAGTATGAAATTTTTGAACATACAAGACCTGTTAAATCTGAATATATGAAACCAACTATCAGTCCTCCTGGATGTATAGTACCAAATATGCAGTTAAATATAATCTCGGACCCAGACAAACCTATTTGGGCAAGTGGATTTGTAGATGTTGATTTAGTTAAAGCAAATCCAAGATTATCTAGAGCATTTAATAATGATAGAGTAGAAATGGCAACTATCACAAAAACTTCAGCCGCACCATTTTTAAATATAACAGAATCAGGGTTACAATTTCTAGAGCCAAATTTTAATAGGGAGTTTTTAGACATAATAGATGGTGAAGTAGAAACAGACAGGGATGGTAAAAATAAGTGGTCTGGTAGTGGTAATTTTTATTTACAAGAATTATTGGATTTACTATTTAAAATGTATCCTGGAAAAAAAATTGTATTGTTTTTAGATTGCTGTTATCCACTTGATACAACACAAATAAAAAAACAGTCTGATGGTACAAAAACAGCTGTTTATGTTTCTGAAAAAGTAGAAAAGGATTTAGACATATTACAAGACTCAGGATTAAGTTCTATTGAACAAAAGTTATTAAGTTATCCAATAGATGAATTACAATATTTTAAAAAAGAGACAATTCCTACATATTATATATATCGTAATCGCAGATTGTATGACATAACATACAATCCAGTTCATATTATACTGTTTAAAGAATTACAAAAACTATTAGACAAAAACTATGCTTTTTATTTGGATTGTGTAAAAGGTAATATTGGTTCTCGGAGAGCAACTATGCCTCCTATAAAAATATTAATTTCAGCAACAGAAAGTGTAATCCAAGAGCTTGAAGATGACGATGCTTTTACATCTGATACACAACAACTGGACCTAGATTATTTATCAGGCTTACAACCATCTGTAACAGGCTTACAACCATCTGTAACAGCAGCATCTGTAACAGCAGCATCTGTAACAGGCTTACAACCATCTGTAACAGCAGCATCTGAAACAGCCGCATCTGAAACAAGTCAAATATTAAACAATGTAGACGGCTATTTGGATAGAATTCACAAAATTTTTTCATTGTGTCAAAGTGCGGCATCAACAATATTTCAAAGACAATCTAGATATAGTTGTATTGGTCATAACGCAGTTTTAATAGGACCAGGCAGATCAGATGAAGATGATGAAATACATTTTTATCCAATACCGAGTAGAAGTTCTTCTAGTTCTTCTAGTTCTTCTAGTTCTTCTAGTTCTTCTAGTTTTAGACCTACAGGCGCTGGCGCTTATGATGATAGTAGAGCTGGAACTTATGGTGGCAGAACAATTAAAACTAGAAAATCTAGCAAATCTAGAAAAACTAGAAAAATGAAAAAAAATAGAACTAGGAAAATGAAAAAAAATAGAACTAGGAAACCTAGGAAAACAAGGCAATAAATTGAATATTTATTTGTAGAAAAAACTATATATAAATAAAAATAATGGAATTTAATGGCTTGACAAAACTAGAATTAAAGCAGTTGCTTGTAGCCATTCAAACAGAAATACACACAATTGATATGAAACCAATATACTCTATCAGTTATTACTACTATAATGAAGGCGTAAAAAGGGACAGATTAACTATTAAAATGAAAACAATAGAACTTGAGATTATCTATAGAGAAGATGCTATATTCAGATTTTAAACTTTTATTCAATATATAATATATAAATGAATAAAAATCCAGGTTCAGGTATTCAGTTTCCTAAGAGTTTTCAAAGATCAAATGTGCCTGGGTTACAGGCGAACCCTACTAATCCTCCTCTTAGTAAACAACCACCTCCACCTCCACCTCCACCTCAACCATCTCTTAGTAAGCCGAACCCTACTCTTCTACAACCATCTCTTAGTAAACCTCCGCCTCCGCCTCCACCTCCTCCAAAATCTACTCTTCTTAGTAAACAGCCAGAGACTGCTCTTGCTGCTCATAGTTTACAACCGAACCCTCCTCTTTCTCCTCTTAGCAAACCAACAAAAAGCCATTATAAAGAATTATGCGCATTTGTAATTATCCATTTTGGAAGCAACCCAGTATATTTAGAATTAGAAATGTTTTTTTTCAAAATGTTACGTCAATATACCCACAATGATATTATATATTTATATTCAGTAACCGATACACCGGCATCATTTATAGAAGCTGTAAGACCATTGGTCACACATGTAATACCGTATGATGACACACATATAACATATGATGTCACTTTTAAAAGCGCATATACAAATTTCAATACATTAAGAACATGTAACTTTATTTTCGCATACACTTTAGAGCAATATGATAAAATATGTATCATTGAATCTGATATGGTTATAATGAAAAACATAGATCCAATATTTGAATTACAGAGTCCAGCAGTACTAACATATTATATTGGAGATAAGAGATTGCGATTGAATGAAAGGATTATAAATAATCCAACAGAAGTGTTAGACAAGTGTAAAGATATGGGGCGAATCAATGGCGGTGTTATGCTCATAAAACCAAACAAGCGGCTATTTAACGAATATAAGGCTAAAATTCAGGACGTTGTTCGGCATGAATGCAAGTATCCTAATGAAACCCTGTTTGAATATGTCAATAATTCGTATTATAATTTACCAGTCCAATACAATTTATCACATTATCACGCTAAATCGAATAAATTAGGGTACTATGGTTTAACCGCAAATGATATTATTGTATATCACTTTAATGAAACAAAATATAAGCATATTGATATTATTAGAGATCCCGCACTTGATGAACATGGGAAAACCTGGATCGAAATCATTCAACATGATAAAAAATATGAAATAAAACAGTTGCCTGTATTACATTACAAAAATACTGTTTATGATAGATATAAAGCGGAAATAGAACCAATTATTGAATCAATTAAGGCGCCAATTAAACGGTTGGAATCATCAGTGTCTCCGCCTAAGACAGAAATACGAGCTGCGTCTTCAGTGACTCCACTTGAGGATAATTTACGATCAGAGATACTTGATGATAAAATACAATTGGTTAAAAGCAAGAGTCCTTCTAAAAGCAAAAGTTCCTCTAAAAGCAAGAGTCCTTCTAAAAGCAAAAGTTCCTCTAAAAGCAAGAGTTCTTCTTCAAGTGGTTCAAAAAAAACCAGATGTCCCAAGGGCACTAGACGAAACAAAAAGACTGGCAATTGTGAACCTTATACAAAACAGGCAAAATGTCCAAAGGGTACTCGACGAAATAAAAAGACTGGCAATTGTGAACCTAAATAAAAATATAATTTTATATATAAATGACAACTAAAAAGGCTAATAATTTTCCTCTTTGGGCAGAAATACTGTCAATGGTGTTGATAGTGCCATTCGTATATGTAGTTTCGGTTGTGTTCATAATGCCAGGAGGTATATCCAAGGAAGACAATCGCACACCACAACAAGGTGGCAATCCAATAAATGTAAAAAACACAGATAGACAAACCAATCCCAACAATAAGACAAAACAAAAAAGAAAACATAATAAAAAAACAAAGAAAATGTAAAAAGTAAAATGTAAAAAAGTAAAATATATAAAGTTTTTAAATATTTATATATTAGAGACACATGTTAAGACTATTTATATCAGAAAATATCACTTTAGTAGCGATAATTATATTTGTTATATTATTTAGTGTTACATATTTATTAAAACCAGCCTTCCTATATAAGCAAGATGGCAGTATACGTGAATTTGGGGTAGGTTATAGAAACAAGACATTTTTACCTGTTTGGTTATTATCAATTATTTTAGGTATTTTATCCTATTTATTTGTTTTGTATTATTTAGCATATCCAAGAATAGCCTAAACCGCAGTTATTTATTAGTTCCGTAGTTCCGTAGTTCCGTTTTAATTAAAACATAATAGTTCCGTTTTAATTAAAACATAATAGTTCCGTTTTAATTAAACTTTTTTTTAATAGAAAGAAAGATAAAGATAAAGTATTAAGTTATTACCGCAGTTGTGGTATTCTCGGCATTTTGCTTTTCAGTTTCCTCCTGTTTCTTCAAATAATCGTCATATCCAGCCTTGATTTGTTCCACGCTTTTAACGCATCCGCGATTTGCCAAATTATAATATACAATTGACGATATCAATATAGCAGTATAAATGTACCAAAACGCCTCACCAATGTTGTCCTTTAGAACTACTAGCGCTAATAGTTGTCCTCTGCTTTGTGTCCCTAAACCATTAGAATCATTTTTAACATCATCTTTCATTAATGGCGTCAACATGTGCCACATTTGTACAAAGTTATCAGGAGTTATTTGATTAATTAATATAGTCTTATTTCCTAATAATTTAATTATAGCATCAGCCGCAGATTTAAGACCTTGCTTTTGATCATCTGGAGCAGCAGCGATCTTACTATTAAGATCTTGATTATCCATAATATTCGCAAACAATTCTGTCGCACCTCCAGCAATCGCAAAGTAACCAATCACATCCGAGAATGCGCTTTTAAATCCGGGAAAAATAATTAGAACTGCCATCATGATCCCAAAAATAATAAGCCAAGGGAAGAATGTGTATAGAGCAGCAACGCCCAGATTGCCCTTAACTTCGCCACCGCATTTATCGGTTAAATATGCGGTATTCAAAATAAATTGTACAAGGCACACAATTAAAAGATATAACGCCAGTTTAGGGAATATCGAATTTTTATAATCGTTAAAACATGTTGAATCACCAATAGTTCCAGTAGATGAATCAATATTAGGCAATTTATCAATGGTCAGTTTGGGTTTTAGAACCATAAAATAACCAATCGTGATAATTATAAAGTATAATAATGATTGCAAAGATATGTCCATATATAGATAATTGGTATAATTTTTTTTTGTTTTTTAAAGGTATTTAATAATGAGTTTTACCGAAGAACATTCTAAACCCATGTTGACTGAACCAGGTGTAAAATACTTCTTAAATGAAACTTTAAAACAATGCCATACATTTAAGGAAAAACATAATAATACGCTCTTTAATATTGGTCTTTTAATTGGTTTTTTTGTAATTTTAGGCGTTTTGTTATTATATAAATACAAAGGTAAACTAACAAGGGAAGAAATTAGAGAAAATGAAGAGAGTAAAAAACGATATATAATGTCTAAAATACGAAATTACCAACAAGCTAAATTGCGCTCTCAACAAGAATTAATTACTGGGTTGCCACATTGGGAAAGTGAATTGGAGTCAGTAAATAAAAGTATTATAAATAAAATAAATAGCAAAATGAAATAAATAGCAAAATAAATAAATATAAATAGCAAAATGAAATATAAATATAGCAAAATAAAATAAAAAAAGAGAATAAATTATATAATTATAAATATAATGAGTAAAAAAATAAGTGTTGATGATGCTATAAATGAATATTACAAAATGAAGGATAAATATGAAACATCTTATTATGAAAAATATATTAGACCAATTATTAAAGCAAATAATAAAAGTAACCGCGAAAAACGTGTAGAATATTCTAAATTGCCTAAAGCAGAATGTATAAATTGTAATCGCAATGTAGGAACAGTTTTTTCAATCAATGGGAAAGATTCATTCACGCGAACACTTACTGTTAGATGTGGTGACATGTCAAACCCCTGTCCTCTTAATATTAATATATTATCTAATAAAGTTATTACTTATGAACATGAAATTACGGTTCAGGAGAAAGATATTAATAGATTAAAAACGGACATAATAAAGGAAAAGTACAATATTATGTTTGGATATACCGACGAAGAAAAGGGAATTCGAAATTTTACTGATATTTCAACTGATCTTAAAGATACTACAATGTTGGCCGGGGTTGTTATTGAAAAAAATATATTAGTAAATGATAACCCAGAAAAGACTGAATTGTTAAAAAAATCTATTGATATTTTTGGGAATGATTATATTTTACAATTTAAACAAATGGTAAAACAATATAATGATACTGGCGATGTCTTAGTTATGAATGAAGCTGTAAAATTTTATGTAAATGAAATGTTACCAAGATTATCTGAAATACAACAGCTCAAATATGAAGACAATTTTGTAGAATTTGAAACGGATAGTAATGAATATAAACTTTATCAAAGGAAAAATAGTTTAAAAAATCTGGAATATGCGTTTGAAACTGATACCAAAGTAATATCTTTTGTAAAAGGGGTGAAGGATGCTGATATTGTTGATAGAGGTGCTAAATCAAAGACAAGCATTAATGGCAGTAAGACAAAATCAAAGAAAAAGCTTGTGTTTGTTATTGAAGGTGAGACCAAAGAAGGCGAAGGTGAATATGGTGATATTGATTATATGCCAGACTCGCCACCATATAATCCCAGCTCACCGCATGTAGATCTGCCATATACAATTCAAGGTGAAATAGTCACATGGCATAGTCCAGATTATTCTGCTGTATGGATGGGATTGTCTCCCAAATATAAATCAGAATTAATAAAGGATCCAAAATGGATGACTAAAACCATGGATGCGTTTGTTGAAAATCAAAAGAGTGTATATGCTAACCGTTCCCCTAGAGATTTTGTATTACCATTAGATCTAGTATTGCCACCAAAGGTTTCAGAGGATAAAGAATTAGACTTAGGCAATACCGTAATAAATGATTTGGTGGCGCGTTTAGCTCCTATTCAAAAGGAAATCTTGATTAATTCAATACCCAAACCCAAAAATAAAAATCCTACAGAAAAAGACATGGCTCAATTTCTTGGTATATTGAAACCAATGTTAAAATCATTGGTTGATTTTAAAGCATATTAAACCCTATAGATTTATGGTTTATTTATGACAAATATCAAAGATAAATTGATCAAAATATAGGAGATATTTTTTAAATATTTATATAATATAAATGGTAACAAATTATATAAATATTCCATTATTTCTTATTAGTTTTGCGATAGGTTTATTTTTTGTATATGTTTTAGGACCCGAGACAAAAACAATTTATATGTATCCATCTCCGTCAAATTATACAAAGATCCAATATAAGGACGATTCAAATCAATGTTTTAATTTTAAACCAGTTGAAACGAATTGTCCTATAAATCCATTTGATATTAAAACTGTACCAATACAGTAATAATTGTTTTATTATAAATGTTATAAATATTATAAATATATAATATAATATAGTTATTATGTATTTATTAAAATTTGTTCATAATGAAACCGGGCGAATTATTATGTCAGTACTATTGGGTTTAGGTTTAGCCACATTTTTTAGAAAAATGTGCGAGGGTAAAAACTGTATAGTTTCAAAAGCACCACCTCTTGAAGAAATTGATGATAAAATATATAAATTTGATGGAAAATGCTACAAATTAGAAAAAGGTGCTGAAAAATGTAATAATAAAAAGAAAATATTTAGTTTTGCGTAAATTTTAAAATACCACAATCTTTAGATAATATATCATTATGTCTGAATTAAATACAACTAGTATACATGATTTACCAACAGATCCAACTGGGGGTGGAAGTATTGGTGGTAATATATCTCTTGTAGCTAATGAAACAAATAATTATAAAAATAAGGTTATTAATCAAGGGTACCAGCAAACGCAAGGGCAGCCACAAGGGCAAGGGCA
>Ga0214919_10010553_pt1 | contig 11678 bp, 8 predicted proteins | sample LL1503_MetaG_FD_177994 | JGI IMG/M metagenome (GOLD analysis project Ga0214919, IMG submission 177994) | Freshwater microbial communities from Lake Lanier, Atlanta, Georgia, United States - LL-1503 | ecosystem: Environmental > Aquatic > Freshwater > Lake | place: USA: Georgia | collected 2015-03-15
GTGGAAATGCACCGAGCCATCAAGCTTTTTCACCAGCGGATGGTCGGCGTTGACCTCCAGCACCGGTTTGACTTCGGGGGCCTTTTGGCCCGCTTGTTTGAGCATGCGCGCCAGTTGCGTGCTCATGCCGTCGTCTTTGACGACCAGGCAGGCCGGGCTGTCGACCAGGCGGGTGGTTACGCGCACGTCTTCGGCCTTGTCTTTGAGCGCTTCTTTGAGCTTGGCAAGCGTCGGCTTAAAGCTCTCGGCGGCGTCCTCTGCGGCTTTTTTCTCAGCCTCGTCTTGCAAGCTGCCCAAGTCCACCGCGCCTTTGGCCACGCTTTGCAGCGGGGTGTCTTCGTAGTCCTGCACATAGTTCAGCGCCCACTCGTCTACGCGGTCGGTCATGAGCAGCACTTCGATGCCTTTTTTCTTGAAGACTTCGAGCTGCGGGCTGTTTTTGGCGGCGGCCTGGGTGTCGGCGGTAATGTAGTAAATCGCTTCCTGGCCTTCTTTCATGCGCGCCTTGTAGTCGGTAAAGGACACGCTAAGCGAATCGCTTTGTGTGGAGGCAAAGCGCAGCAGCTTGGCGATGCGGTCTTTGTTGGCAAAGTCCTCGCCCAAGCCCTCTTTGAGCACTGCGCCAAACTCGTTATAAAAGCGGGTGTATTTACCTTGCAAAGCCTTGTCTTCCTCGCTGACCACGTCGGTCACGCCGTCGGCTGAGGCTTCGGGGGCTTTGTCGTGTTTGGCCAGGTCTTCCAGCATGCCTAGCACGCGCTTGGTGCAACCCTCGCGGATGGCCTTGACATCGCGGCTTTCCTGCAACAGCTCGCGGCTGACGTTAAGCGGCAAGTCCGCCGAGTCCACCACGCCTTTGACAAAGCGCAAGTAGGTGGGCATCAGCGCTTCGGCCTCGTCCATGATGAAAACGCGTTTGACGTAGAGCTTGATGCCCGCGGTTTTTTCGCGGTTGTACAAGTCCATGGGCGCTTTGCTAGGAATGTAGAGCAGCTGCGTGTACTCGGTGCTGCCTTCTACCCGATTGTGGGTGTGGGCCAGCGGGGCCTCAAAGTCGTGGCTGATTTGCTTGTAGAAATCGTCGTACTGCTCCTGGCTGATGTCTTTTTTGGCACGCGCCCAGATGGCATTGGCTTTGTTGACGGTTTCCCACTCACCGGTTTTGACCATGCCGCCGGGTTGGCGGCCGGCTTTTTCGTCGTTGGGGTCGATCAGCTCGCCGTCTTTCCACTCTTCCTTTTCCATTTGGATGGGCAGGCTGATGTGGTCCGAGTATTTGTTGATGATGCCCTTGACCTTCCAAGCCTGCGTATAGTCCAGGGCGTCTTCGCGCAGGTGCAGGATGACGCGGGTGCCACGCGCGGCTCGGCTGATGGTCTCGACCTCAAAAGCGCCCCCACCGCTGGCGCCGCCGTCGCTGATCCAGCGCACGCCCTCGGACTCGGCCAAGCCGGCACGGCGGGTTTCAACGGTGATTTTGTCGGCCACGATGAAGCCCGAATAAAAGCCCACGCCAAACTGTCCGATCAGTTGTGCGTCCGATTTCTGGTCGCCGCTGAGCTTGCTGACAAAGTCTTTGGTACCGCTCTTGGCAATCGTGCCTAGGTTGTCGATGGCCTCTTGCTGGGACATGCCGATGCCGTTGTCGGTGATGGTCAGCGTCTTGGCGTCCTTGTCCAGCGTGACGCGCACCTGCAAATCGGTATCGCCAGCGAGAAGGGTGCTGTCGTTGATCGCCTCAAAACGCAGCTTGTCGCAGGCGTCCGAGGCATTGGAGATCAGCTCGCGCAGGAAAATCTCTTTGTTGGAATACAGGGAATGGGTTACCAGGTGCAGAAGTTGCGCCACTTCGGCCTGGAAAGACAGGGTTTGCTTGCTCATAGGGTGAAATTGCCTCTAAAAATACAAAATGCGTACCTAAAACGCGAATGCCCGTCTTGCGGGCACACTCCAATTAGGGGCGGCTCGGCGGTTTACAAGGGGGCTCAGCTAAAAGCGCTCGTGGGGCGCAAGGTAGCGCCACTGGCCCAGCGGCAGGTTACCCAGCATGACCTTGCCGATACGCACCCGCTTGAGGCCCACCACCTTCAGGCCGACTTGCTCGCACATGCGCCGGATTTGGCGTTTTTTGCCCTCGTGCAGCACAAAGCGCAGCTGTTCGGGGTTTTGCCACTCCACTTTGGCGTGGCGCAGGGCCTGGCCGTCCAGGCTCAGGCCGTTGCGCAGCAGCTGCAGCTTTGCGGTGGGGAAAACCGATTGCACGTCCTGGCTCACCGGGTCATCGTCATCAATCCGGCTGAGCTGGCCCGTGGGTGCCAGCGCGGCGTAGGTGGCCGCCGCCGAGGTGGCCGCTGCCGGGTTGTCCACCCCGGTGTAGACGACGCGCACCAGGTATTCTTTTTCGATATCGTGATCCTCGCCGATCAAATGGCGGGCCACCCGGCCGTCCTGGGTCAGCACCAAAAGGCCGGTCGAATCAATGTCCAGGCGCCCGGCAGGCACCAGGCTTTTGAGCTGGCTGGGGTGAAAGAAAAAGCGTGCGTTGTCCTCGGCCCAGCGATTTTGCGGCTGCACCAGGGTGATGGCCGGCGTATGCCCGTCTTCGGCCTGGCCGCTGACCAGGCCCAAGGGCTTGTTGATCAGCACCGTCACTTGCTTGGCTTGCTGGCCTTTGGCTTCTTTGTGGATTTCGATACGCACATCAGGCCCCACCTGCATGCCCATTTCGGCCAGGCGCCCGTCCACCGTGACCCAGCCTTTTTCGATCCAGGCGTCGGCTTCGCGCCGCGAGGCCAGGCCCAGCTCGGCCATGCGTTTGTTGAGCCGCATGGTGCCGTTGGGGCCGATGGCCGCCGTGTTGCTTTGACCGGCCGGGATGGGTGTGCGCGGCGGCGGCGCAGCAGCGCGGCGCAAGGTGCCGACCGCTTGGGGAATCTTGGGGGGGAGAGACATGCACTTACCGGGGATAGGAATAGCTGCGCATTCTACGAAGCCGCACCTTTGCAGCCCGACCTAAGCCCCGGGCGGCGCGCGCAGGGCGGCCAGGTTGAGCACGCGCAGGCCCCCGTATTCCACCGCGATGGAGCCTTGCGATGCCAAGGTCGTCAGCGCCTCGTTCACCCGCTGGCGCGACAGGCCGACCAAATAGGCTAACTCTTGCTGGGTAATGCGCAGCACCTCGCCCACACCGGGGTACAGCACCGGGTTAAAGAGCGCGGCCAGGCTGCGCGCCACCCGCACGTCCGGGTTGTTCATCCGGTCGATTTCGCGGGCCGCGATGAATTGGCCCAGGCGCTCATTGAGCTGGTTCATCACAAAACGGTTAAAGGCGATGGAATGGTCTAGCAGCCAGTGGAAGGTGTCTACGTGCAGGCCGGCGACCCGGCTTTTGCGCAGCGCCTGGATGTTGTAGCGGTAGGCCTCGCGTTTGAGCGCGGTACCTTCGCCAAACCAGCCGCCTGGCGGTATGCCGGTGTAGGTGATGGTTTGGCCCTGGGCGTTGTCGGTGCTCATTTTGAGCAGGCCGTCAATCACGCCAAACCAGTAGGTGGCTTGCCTGCCGGTGCGGCACAGCATGTCGCCGGGCACCGCGTCGGCCACTTTGAGATCGGTGGCAGCGCGCTCGCGCTCGTCCACGCTGAGCAGGCGCATCCAGGGGATGGTTAACAGTTCCGCCTCTGTCAGGGGCCGGCGGCGCTGATGTAGCGGTGAATCGGTGGACATGAGGGCTCTCCTGGGTGCTGGCGTGGGGTCCATTCCCCGTGCGCAAGGCCTTGTTTTTGTCAGCAACTCGAAAGAGAAGGGAAAACACCTAGTCGATCGCCGATCAATTGTCGTTCAAACGACAACAAAACGTCAAATGCAATCCTAATATCAGTGTCATTCGGAAGCGCGCCGCTGTGCGCACGCGCCGGACATTTATCGAAATCGAAGGATTTTTGGATGCAAACCACGTTTCCCCAATTGCTCTTAAAGCACGCCAGCGAGCGCCCTGCTGCTCCGGCCATGCGCGAAAAGGAATACGGCATCTGGCAAACGCTGAGCTGGTCCGACTTGGCCACCATGGTCGAGCAGTTGGCTGCGGGCCTGCACCAGGCCGGTCTGCGCCGGGGCGAGCACATGGTCGTCGTCGGTGCCAACCGGCCACGCCTGTATGCCACCATGCTGGCGGTGCAGTCGCTGGGCGCCATTCCTGTGGCGCTGTACCAAGATGCAGTCTCCGCGGAATGTGTGTTTCCTATCAATAACGCTGATATCCGCTTTGCGTTTGCAGAGGACCAGGAACAAGTCGACAAGCTCCTGGAAGTGCGCGAGAACGCGCCCCAGCTCACCTACATTTACTACGATGATCCGCGCGGACTGCGCAACTATGCGCAAGACGGCCTGCTGGCCATGGACGCGCTGCAAGCAGCAGGCAAGGCCTACGCCCAAGCGCACCCTCACTTTTTCAAAGATGCGGTGGCGCAGGTACACGCCGATGACACGGCGGCCATGTTTTTCACCTCCGGCACCACAGGCAACCCCAAAGGCGTGGTGCATTCGCACGACACCTTGCTGAATCGCGCCCGCGCCGGTGCCGACTTTGATCATCTGACCCATGCCGAAGAAGTTCTGGCCTATATGCCGGTGGCCTGGATCGGGCAAAACATTTTCAGCTACGCGCAGTGGCTGAGCTGCGGCTATGTCGTGAACTGCCCCGAGTCAGCCGCCACCTCCACCATCGACCTCAAAGAAATCGGCCCAACCTATTACTTTGCGCCGCCCCGGGTGTTTGAAGGTTTGCTCACCAGTGTGATGATCCGCATGGAGGACGCCTCGGCCTTCAAGCGCTGGATGTTCCACGCCTGCATGGGACTGGCCAAGCGGGTGGGCCCCAGCCTGAGTTCGGGCGCAATGGTCTCGCCGTGGGACCGCTGCCTCTACGCCTTGGGCAACCTGTTGGTCTATGGCCCCTTGCGCAATAACCTGGGTTTTAGCCGGGTGCGCGTGGCCTACACCGCAGGCGAGGCCATTGGCCCTGACCTGTTTAGCTTTTACCGCTCCATTGGCGTCAACCTTAAGCAGCTTTATGGCTCCACTGAGACAGCTGTGTTTGTCTGCCTGCAGCCCGACAATGAGGCGCGCGCTGATACGGTGGGCGTGCCGTGCGCGGGTGTGGAAATCAAGGTGGACGCCAGCGGCGAAATCCTGGTCAAGTCGCCTGGCTTGCTGCGCGGTTATTACAAAAACCCCGAGGCTACGGCCGAGGTGCTTAGCGCTGATGGCTGGTACCACACCAACGATGCCGGCTTTATCGACGCGCAAGGGCACCTCAAAATCATTGACCGCGTTAAAGATGTGGGCCGCATCCGGGGTGGTGAATTTGACGGCGCCATGTTCGCGCCTAAGTACGTGGAAAACAAGCTCAAATTCTTCCAGCACATCAAAGAAGTCGTGGCCTATGGTGACGGGCGTGAAAAGGTCTGCGTGCTGATCAATATCGACTTTGACGCCGTGGGCAACTGGGCCGAGCGGCGCAATCTGCCGTATGCCGGCTACACCGACCTGGCGCAAAAGCCGCAGGTGTACCAGCTGATCAAAGAATGCGTTGAGCAAGTCAATGCTGACTTAAGCCGTGACACCTTGTTGGCCGGCAGCCAGGTCAGCCGTTTCCTGGTTTTGCACAAAGAACTCGACGCCGATGATGGCGAACTCACCCGCACCAACAAAGTGCGCCGGGGCTTTATTGCCGAGAAATACCAAGTGCTGGTCGATGCGCTGTACCAGGGTCTGCAGGAGCAATTTATCGAGACCCAAGTGAAGTTTGAGGACGGCCGCACCGGCAGCGTGAGCGCCACCCTGAAAATCGGCGACGCCCAAATCTTCGTCCCTGTGAAAGCCGCAGCATGAGCAAGACAATCGGCGACGTTATTTTGAACGTCAGCAATATATCCCTGGCTTTTGGCGGCGTGAAGGCGCTGACCGATATTTCCTTTGATGTGCGCGAACACGAAATTCGCGCCATCATTGGCCCCAATGGCGCGGGCAAAAGCTCGATGCTCAATTGCATCAACGGCGTGTACACGCCCCAGCACGGCTCGATTACCTTTCGTGGCCAGACTTTTGATCACATGGACAGCCACGATGTGGCCACCATGGGTATTGCCCGCACCTTCCAAAACCTAGCTTTGTTCAAAGGCATGAGTGTGCTGGATAACCTGATGTCCGGGCGTAACCTCAAAATCAAGAGCAATATCTTTTTGCAAGCCCTTCGCATTGGACCGGCCGAGCGCGAGGAGATCATGCACCGCGAGGCGGTGGAGCGCATTATTGATTTTCTGGAAATCCAGGCCTATCGCAAAACGCCGGTCGGGCAACTGCCCTATGGTTTGCAAAAGCGGGTGGACTTGGGCCGTGCCCTGGCGATGGAGCCGCAGGTTTTATTACTTGATGAACCGATGGCCGGTATGAACGTCGAAGAAAAGCAGGACATGTGCCGCTTTGTGCTGGATGTGAACGATGAATTCGGTACGACGGTGGTGCTGATTGAGCACGACATGAGCGTGGTGATGGACATCAGCGACCGCGTGGTGGTGCTGGACTACGGTAAAAAAATCGGCGATGGTACGCCCGACGAGGTGCGCAACAACCCCGATGTGATCAGCGCCTATCTGGGCACCAGCCACTAAGCAAAAGGACGACGATGAAATACGCAATGCATTTCAGTGGCACGCAAGCAATAGGCGGGGGTGTTTGACCATGGGATTTTTTCTGGAAACTTTGCTAGGCGGCCTGATGGCTGGCATGCTGTATTCCCTGGTGGCGCTGGGTTTTGTGCTGATTTACAAGGCCTCGGGCGTGTTCAATTTTGCCCAGGGCGCGATGGTTTTGTTTGCGGCCTTGGCGATGGCGCGCTTTGCCGAATGGGTGCCGCTGTGGACCGGTATCAGCGACAACCGCTTGGTGACCACCTCCATCGCCTTTATTTTGGCGGGCGTGGTGATGTTTTTGGTGGCTTGGACGGTGGAGCGCCTGGTGTTGCGCCATCTGGTTAACCAGGAAGGCACGACGCTTTTAATGGCCACGCTGGGCATTGCCTACCTGCTTGACGGTGTGGGGCAGACGATTTTTGGCAGCGACATCTACAAAATTGATATCGGCATGCCCAAAGAACCGATCCTGGCTTTTGAGTCCACCTTCCCGGGCGGCATCATGATCAACAAGGAAGACCTTATTGCCGCTGTCATCGCCGCTGGTTTAGTCATTTTGCTCACCCTGTTTTTCCAGAAAACCTCCACCGGGCGTGCGCTGCGTGCCGTGGCCGATGACCACCAAGCGGCGCAGTCCATTGGTATTCCGCTGGACCGTATCTGGGTGGTGGTGTGGTGTGTGGCCGGTGTCGTAGCCTTGGTGGCCGGCATGATCTGGGGCAGCAAGCTGGGCGTGCAATTTACCTTGTCCACGGTCGCCATGCGCGCGCTGCCGGTGGTCATTTTGGGTGGATTGACCTCGGTGCCCGGTGCGATTTTGGGTGGCTTGGTTATTGGTGTCGGTGAGAAACTTTCCGAAGTTTTTCTTGGGCCTTACGTGGGCGGCGGCATCGAAATTTGGTTTGCCTATGTGTTGGCGCTGATCGTCTTGCTGTTCCGTCCGCAAGGCTTGTTCGGCGAAAAAATTATTGACCGCGTCTGAAGGAACACACCATGTTTTACAGAGAAAACGGCCAATTCAAAACCAGCTACCGCGCCGATCAGCAAATTTTTGGTATCACGCAGGATCGCATCGGCGTCTTGCTGCTCATCGCCTTTGCATTTATCGGCGTGCCTTTTTTGGCCGACGAATACATGTTCCGCGCTATTTTGGTGCCCTTCCTCATCCTGTCGCTGGCAGCCTTGGGGGTCAATATTTTGGTCGGTTACTGCGGCCAGATTTCTTTAGGCTCTGGTGCCTTTATGGCGGTGGGGGCTTATGCGGCCTTTAACTTCTTCGTTCGCGTCGATGGCATGCCGGTGGTGCTGGCGATCCTCCTAGGCGGCGTGTTCTCCACCTTGGTTGGTATTTTCTTTGGTGTGCCCAGTTTGCGGGTCAAAGGCTTGTACTTGGCAGTGGCCACCTTAGCGGCGCAGTTTTTCTGCGACTGGGCGTTTTTGCGTATCACGTGGTTTACCAATGACTCGGCCTCGGGCACGGCCTCGGTTTCAGATTTGCAGGTGCTGGGTTTTGCAATCACCACGCCGCTGGCCAAGTATTTGTTCTGCCTAAGCTTTTTGGTGGTGTTTGGTTTGCTCGCGAAAAACCTGGTGCGCGGCGCGATTGGCCGTGAGTGGATGGCCATCCGCGACATGGACGTGGCCGCTGCCGTCATCGGCATCCGCCCCATGTACGCCAAGCTCAGCGCCTTTGCCGTCAGCTCGTTTATCGTCGGTGTGGCCGGCGCTTTGTGGGCTTTTGTGTACTTGGGCTCCTGGGAACCAGCAGCTTTCTCGGTGGACCGCTCGTTTCAATTGCTGTTTATGGTGATTTTGGGCGGCATGGGCTCGGTGATGGGCAGCTTTTTTGGCGCCGCGTTTATTGTGGTCTTGCCGATTGCGATCAACCAGTTCCTGCCCGTCTTGGGGCATTTGTTTGGATTCAATGTGGACACGGCGGCATTGACCCACGCCGAATTTATTGTGTTTGGAGCGCTGATCGTCTGGTTCCTGATTGTGGAGCCGCACGGTTTGGCGCGCTTGTGGAGCGTGGGCAAGCAAAAGATGCGTATTTGGCCTTTCCCGCATTGATTTTTGCTTGTTTGAGTTGGTTTTTTGTTGGTGGTTTGTTTCAATATTCAAGGAGACATGTATGACGATTCGTAAGCTCACATTGGCTATCGCCTTGGTGGCTGGCGCTGTTTCGGCCTTGGTGCCCACGGCGTCTTTTGCACAGGCGAAAGAGCAATTTTTCCCGGTACTGCCTTACCGTTCTGGCGCCTACGCCCCTAATGGCGTGCCATGGGCCAACGGTTTTGTGGATTACCTCAAGCTGATCAACGCCCGCGATGGCGGCATCAATGGCGTGAAGATCAGTTTTGAGGAGTGCGATACCGCCTACGCCACGGACCGTGGCGTGGAATGCTATGAGCGCCTCAAAGGCAAAGCCTCTGGTTCGATCTTCCAGCCGCTTTCCACCGGCATTACTTTTGCATTAACTGAAAAAGCACCCACTGACAAAAACGCCTTGATTACCGGCGGTTATGGCCGTTCCGAGTCCAGTGATGGCGGCGTTTTCAAATGGAACTTCCCGCTCATGGGCACCTACTGGTCCGGCGCTGATATCTTGATGCAGCACATTACGGCCAAAGAAGGCGGCAATATGAAGGGCAAGAAGATCGCATTGGTCTATCACGACAGTCCTTATGGCAAAGAGCCGATTCCTCTGCTGCAAGAGCGTGCCAAGATTCAAGGCTACGATCTGACCTTGCTGCCGGTGACCGCACCCGGCATCGAGCAAAAGGCGACTTGGTTGCAAATCCGCCAAAACCGGCCTGACTATGTACTTCTCTGGGGTTGGGGCGTGATGAACTCGGCCGCGCTGAAGGAAGCGGTGGCAACCGGCTATCCGCGTGAAAAAATGTATGGTGTGTGGTGGTCTGCCGGGGAGCCAGATGTCAAGGACATCGGTGAAGCTGCGAAAGGCTACAGTGGTTTGGTAGCTACGGGTGAGGGCGGCGCCGTCATTGAGGACATCAAGAAATTTGTCCATGGCAAAGGCCAGGGTACCGGTCCCATGGAAGAAGTATCGACCGTGCTGTACAACCGGGGCATGGTCAGCGCAGCATTGGGTGTGGAAGCAGTGCGCCGTGCGCAAGAGCGGTTTGGCAAGGGCAAAGTCATGGACGGAGACCAAATCCGTTGGGGGCTGGAAAACCTGGCTGTCGATGCCAAGCGTCTTAAAGCGCTCAAACTTGACTCGGTGATGAAACCCATCAGCACGACTTGCGTAGACCACGAAGGCTCGCGTTCTGCGCGCGTGCATACATGGGACGGCAAAAAATGGCAGTACGCATCGGATTGGATTGAGGCAGACACCTCCATCATCAAGCCGCTGGTGCGCCAGTACGCTGACAAATATGCCACCGAGAAGAAGCTCGCCCGCCGTGACGCCAAGGATTGCCAGACTTGATCCTTAGCGCGTAAGCGTAGTCCCCAGGCCGTTCGCAAGAGCTGCCTGGGCAAAGCGCGTAAGCGCGCGCGCTTTGCCCAGGTTCATCGGGAAACTCCACTATGTCTGATACCCCTTCCATCGTACTCAATGTCAATGGCATTGAAGTTATTTACAACCACGTCATTTTGGTGCTCAAAGGCGTTTCTTTGCAGGTGCCCCAAGGCTCTATCGTTGCTATTTTGGGCGGCAATGGTGCGGGCAAAACGACCACTTTGCGTGCGGTATCCAACCTATTGCAAGGCGAGCGCGGCGCGGTCACTAAAGGTAGCATCGAGTTGCGCGGCGAGCGGATCGAAAACCTCACTCCGGCCGACCTGGTGCAGCGTGGCGTTGTGCAGGTCATGGAAGGGCGCCATTGCTTTGCCCATCTGACCATCGAAGAAAACTTGCTCACCGGTGGCTACACCCGCAAAAGTAAATCCGAGATCGCCACCAACCTGGAAAAGGTGTACACCTACTTTCCGCGACTCAAAACCCGGCGTACCAGCCAGGCGGCCTACACCTCGGGGGGCGAGCAGCAAATGTGCGCCATTGGCCGCGCCCTGATGGCCAGTCCCAGCATGGTGCTCTTGGATGAGCCGTCCATGGGGCTGGCGCCGCAGATCGTAGAGGAGGTGTTTGAGATCGTTAAAGACCTCAACCAAAAGGAAAAAGTGACATTTTTGCTCGCCGAGCAAAACACCAATATGGCGCTGCGCTATGCCGACTACGGCTACATCATGGAGTCGGGTCGGGTGGTGATGGATGGCGCCGCCAAAGACCTGGCTAACAACGAAGATGTCAAGGAGTTCTACCTGGGCGTGGGCGGCGGAGAGCGCAAGAGCTTTAAGGATGTGAAGAGCTACAAACGGCGCAAGCGCTGGTTGGCTTGATTCCAAGGAAACACCATGTCAAACCACTACGACGCGCTGGAGACGCGCAGCCCAGAGCAGCGCGAAGCGGCCTGGATGCAGGCGCTGCCCGCCCAAATCGCCCACGCCAAGGCCCATGCGCCGGCACTGGCCCAATCGCTGGCGGACGTTGATGCGGCACAGGTACACACGCGCGCGGCTTTGGCTGCGCTGCCGGTGTTGCGCAAACAAGAGCTCTTAGACCTGCAAAAGGCCAGCCGTGCGGCCGGCGGCAGCGTTTTCGGCGGCTTTAGCGCGCAGGGTTTTGGAGCGGCCATGCCCCGGGTGTTCGCCAGCCCGGGCATGATTTACGAGCCAGAGGGCCGCACGCCCGACTATTGGCGTATGGCGCGCGCAATTTTTGCCGCAGGGTTTCGCTCGGGCGAGCTGATTCACAACTGCTTTAGCTACCACTTCACCCCGGCCGGGTCCATGATGGAAACCGGCGCCCATGCCCTGGGCTGCACGGTGTTTGCCGGTGGCACCGGCCAGACCGAGCAGCAAGTGAGCGCCATGGCCGAGATGCAGCCTGCCGGTTACATCGGTACGCCCAGCTTTTTGAAGATCATTTTGGAAAAAGCCACCGAGATGGGCGTGGCCCTGCCC
>Ga0214919_10010554_pt1 | contig 11678 bp, 9 predicted proteins | sample LL1503_MetaG_FD_177994 | JGI IMG/M metagenome (GOLD analysis project Ga0214919, IMG submission 177994) | Freshwater microbial communities from Lake Lanier, Atlanta, Georgia, United States - LL-1503 | ecosystem: Environmental > Aquatic > Freshwater > Lake | place: USA: Georgia | collected 2015-03-15
GAGGAGTTTATTGAATGGAGTGAGCGCGATGGCTGGGCACATTTATATTTATATGACAAAGAAGGAAAATTAAAAAATCAAATTACACAAGGGCCTTGGCATATTGAAGACATTATATCTATTGATGAAGAAAAAAGAATTGTATACTTTTCTGCCAATGGCAAAGAAAATATAAATGGAAATTTGAAAGAAGACCCCTACTACTTGCACTTGTATAAAGTAAATCTTGATGGAACTGGTTTACAACTATTAAATCCAGGCAATTTCGATCATAGCTTTAGCATGAACGATAGAAAGAATTATTTTGTCAATACTAGTTCTCGCATTAATTCCACACCAATATCTACCTTGTATTCAACGGATGGCAAAAAATTGATGGATTTAGAAACAGCCGACCTAAGTTCTTTATTTGCTGCAGGGTACAAATTTCCAGAAACATTCAAAGTAAAGGCCGACGATGGCATTACTGATATTTTTGGAGTCATGTATAAACCTTTTGATTTTGATAGTACTAAAAAATATCCCATAATTGAGTATGTATACCCCGGGCCTCAAACAGAGTCGGTTAACAAAAGCTTTAGCAAGGGCATGGACAGAATTGACAGACTAGCTCAATTAGGTTTTGTGGTAGTTACTATAGGTAACCGTGGTGGTCATCCTGCACGTAGCAAATGGTATCATAATTATGGTTATGGCAATTTAAGAGATTATGGGCTAGCCGATAAAAAAGCAACTATTGAACAATTAGCCGATAAGTATAGTTTTATTGATAGAGATAAAGTAGGAATTCATGGCCATAGTGGCGGAGGATTTATGAGTACAGCCGCTATGTTTGTGTACCCTGATATTTTTAAAGTAGCTGTAAGTAATGCAGGTAATCATGATAATAGTGTTTATAATAGATGGTGGAGTGAGAAACACAATGGTGTAAAAGAAAATATTTCTGATAAAGGGGATACAACCTTCTCTTATATGATTGACAAGAACCCTGATATTGCAAAAAATTTAAAAGGAAAATTATTACTTATACATGGTGAAATTGACAACAATGTACATCCTTCTAATACCATTCGTGTGGTCAATGCCTTAATAAAAGCTAATAAGCGTTTTGATATGTTAATTCTACCTACACAAAGACATGGTTTCGGCGATATGAACGAATATTGGTTTTGGAAAACAGCCGATTATTTTTCAAGATATCTTTTAGGTGATATGACGGAGAGACCAGTAGATATTGAGGAGTTAAATAAAGAAATAGAAAGAAAGAAATAAAAATATACCCTATTAAAAATGCAAAAGACTATAATTTAATAGTACTCATACCTCCGTCAATAGATAAAATTTGACCTGTCACCCAGCTAGACTTATCGGTTAATAAAAATTCTACCGCATTAGCAATGTCTACTGGAGTACCCACTCTTTTAAGTGGATGCCTTTGTGCATTAGCATCCATTTTCTGGTCGGAGTTTAATAAACTTGCTGCAAGAGGTGTATTAGTTAAAGATGGTGCTATGCAGTTCACTCTGATAGTGGGTGCTAACTCAGCAGATAAAGCCTTGGTTAAACCTTCAATGGCCCCTTTTGAACTTGCCACTAATGAATGAAAGTTTAAACCTAATTGAACGGCTACTGTGGAAAATAAAACAATAGAACCATTTTTACTTTCTTTTAATTTAGGTAGTGCTGCTTGGATTACTTTAATAGCTCCTACAACTTGTAAGGTATAATCTTTTATAAAATCGTCTGTAGGTATTCGGTTAAAGGGTCTTAAACTAATTGCTCCAGGACAATAAACAATTCCTTCAATAGATGCAGGTAAAAAATCTAGATTTATATTTTCATCCAATACATTTAATGCATGATAATGTATGTTACTAGTAGTTGCTACTTCTGTATTTGTATTATAGGTTGCATGTACTGTATGGCCTGCTAGTGCTAATTGATTTGTTACTTGTAAACCAATACCAGAAGAACCCCCCACAACTAAAAATGTTGCCATAGAAAAATATATAATTAATTAACGCATTCTTATTTCTAAACTCATCTATTCCTTCCATTCAATAGGAATCGATATTTCATTTTTACGACCAAAGAATTCAAAAGGGGCATTATAACCCAAGAAACTATATCCACCTATTATTTTAATATTTTTCTTATTTAAAAGAGCTACTAATTTATCTGTATACTCTTTTATTTTTTCATCATTAGCATATCCTCCAAAGGCAATTACTGCTTCATAGCTTTCTTTAGATTCCTTAATTTGAACAGAAGCGTCTTTGGGTTTAGGTAAAGTTGAAGCATCATATTTTTCAGGCATCACAAAACTCATTGAAGAACCATTACCTCCCATCTCCATTCTCACTGGAGCGGTCATAGCAATACTTTTACTTTCATCATTACCACCAAAAATATAACCTGCTAATTTTCTGAAACCACTATTAGCCACTTGTTTATAATTTGAGCCACTTGACTGAATGGTTGCAAACATAGCCTTGGGATAAAAACGAATCTCAAAGCCCTCTTCAATTTTAACTACTCTGTATTTTTGCTTTTCCACTTTAGAAGCCGAAATGCTTCTAAACGATTGAAATACAATAAAAAAAAGGCCGAGGGCAATAAATAGGTATACTAATTTCATAATAATATAGTTAATATTAATAATAACATAGAAAGTCCAAAAAAGTTTAAATTGGCTAATTCTGATATACCCCTATTCTATATACTTCACTACACGTGCTAATTTACCATCCGCATTCATTCCTTCTAATACAATTTGTAGCTTCTTACTTATATCATTATTGTAAAATTCAATTCTTACCCTTGAACTTCTTTTATTCGTTAAAACATATGGGTTCCAATATAAAGTGGTGCGGTTATCTGCTTCAAAATTGGCAGTGGGTTTATCATAATCTGGATGAAAGAACTCTTTAAAAACTGAATAACCTCCCAAAACAATATTCTCCATGCCCTTGCTATTTATATTATTTGATTTACTTGCGCCACCTTTTTTAGTATAAATAGCTATGGCCCCTCCACTGCCGCCGCTGCCTGCACCTGAAGAAGCAAAGAAAGGAGGTCTTATTGCTTTTATAAAAGCAATATCAGCAATATTCATTGTTTGAACCTGTTCAATAGGTGTATTAAATTCATTAACATAAAAATCGGTTTTAGATCCTCTCCAAGTTGCAGACGCTTGTGAACCTGCAATTGAAATATTTAAACCAGGTACTTTGGCTTGCAAATAAGTTAATATATCAATAGCTGCTAAGGCTATTCCATCGCTAGTTAAATCAAAAGAAACACCATCTCCCCCAGCAAAAAGCCCTTTTGCATATTTTTCCTCTAATAACTGAACAGGTGTTTTTACTTTTGACTTCACTACTACTTCAGATAATGTAGTAGAGGCTAATAATTTTCTCTGCTTCTCTTGTTCTACTAAAAATAAATTCAGTTTAGCCCTTGCCAAACTATCAGTAGTATAAGACTGATAGCCAGTTGGGTCCACTTGTATCTTAGTAAATTCTTGTTTTAATAATCCATTTTCAAAATGCACTACTATTTGATTATCTAGTTTTGACTTTCCATTTAATGAATAATAGACCCTAGAAGTGTCATAGTAAAAAACCGATTTATCCTCAAAGCTGCCATCTTTTGCTACGGGCACAAATAACATTTTATTTGAACTATCTTTTCCGTGAATAATTAAATTTAATAGCAGATTATCAGAAGATTTTGCAATGGTCCCTCCATATAATTTTCCAGTTAGTTTCATTAACTCTGTTTCTCTTGGATAATTGATGTTAGGTAAAATACCAGCTTTAATTTTTGACCAATCGAATTTACGCCATCCGTTAGTTAGCATAACTAAATCTAAATGTGCAGCTACAGAATCGGCATCGCTTGAAAAATAATAAGCAGCATTATACACTTTACCTTTAATTTCACTACTTAAAAGAAAATCGGAATAAATGGTTTGTTGCTCGGGCATTACAATGGAGGCATCGGTAATAGATATAGACATATTAGAAGCTGCTGTATCTTTTACTGTTATTTCAAGCACATTTTTGCCTCTTTTATTTAAATTAGCAATACCCACATTTAAATTTGCATTGTACTCATGTAAACGGTTATTTACTAAAACTATTCTTTCCGCTATAGGCAACCAGTCATTAGTAAATAAAGAAAATTGTACTACACCTGTTGGAAGTTCATCAATAGGCAGGGCAGCTTTTTGTACTTGTCGCTCTTCCCCTTTAAATTCAACAGTATAAATTAAATGCTGATTTTGATGTACTAGTAACCTCATATGTTTATAGGAAACTGAAGGTACATCTATAGTTCTTTCTACTTGTGCATAGGCCTTTTCATTGTCCATGCTAATTTTTAAAATAACCCCCTCTTTACTAGCAGCTACAATAGGACTAGTTCCTTTTTGTCCATTCTCGTCGGTCCAATTTAATTGATACTTTTCTCCTGCAACTGGCCTTAATTTAAATACGCCCATGCCATCGTGTTGTACCTTTAAAGTATCTACCACCTTATTTTTATCATTTACCACAAAGCCTTTAATAAAAACAGGCGTTCCATAATTATTAGTAGCCTTAAAGGCAAGTTTACTTAAAAGGCCTTCCACTAAACTTCCCCCTTCTGGAAAAATATCTACTCTTGTTTTAATAGTGGGAATTAATTTAGATTTGAAAACTACTCCATCATTAATAGGAATATTTTTTTCATATAAAAAAACGCTGTCATCGTTCAACATCCAGCGTGTATAGGCTTTGACTCTTAAAAAATCGCCTTTATAATTGGCAGGCACCTCAAAACTACCTTTTGCAGAAGACTGAAATAAAGGTGCTGCTGTTTGTTTGATATAATTGCCATTATAATCATACCAGTTTACATATATATTTTTACTTACGCTGGTCCAGTCCATGCCTGATAATACATAAAGCTTATAAAATATAGTCTCTCCTGTATTATACATTGTTCTATCAAAATGAATGTGTATTTTTTCGTGCGGAAATTGCTCTTCGTAAATATTTAAAAGAGAATCAAAAACTTGTGCCTTAGATTGAAAAGTAAAAATAGTATTACAAAAAAATAGTAAAGCAAGAATTTTTTTTACTATAACAAATTGAACTTTATTAGTGCGCATGATATTTGATAAACTTGTGTGATAATTTTTTTTATTTCGAAGTAGATGAATGGGTATTTTTTTTAAAGTAATTAATACACAACACAATAAGAATAATTACTAAACCAAAAAATTCTCTAGACTCTTCTATCCAAGGCTTTTCGGCCTTCATAGTGCTTGCGATATTAGATGCATTATGAAATTGTATCCAATCTATAATGCCATTGGCGTCAAACATTTTATAAATGGCATATATACCAAATACTAAAAAACCAGCCCAGTATGCCATCTTATGAATGTGTTTTTGTATTATTTTAAAATAACAAAGTAGTGCTGGATACAAATAAATGGGAATCCATAAATAAGGATCAGGGTCGTTATACTGTACTGCTGCAAATAAAATAAAAACAAAACAAAAGAAGATATTAAAGAATTTCATTTAGTTTAAATTTTAGAGCAAATTTATATCAAAGGGCAATGGTGACTTTGCTATCCCTAAGTGTTCAAATTTACCGAAATTTAAACAAGTAAGCACCTGTATTTAGGCATATATTACAGCTGAACTTACAGCCATTTACATTTATAATTAACTAGATTTCACTAGTTTTATTATCCTTTCTGCTTAAAAAAGCAATTGTATAAAATAAGGTTAATAATAGAAAAATTTTCATGGTGCCTAATTTTAAAATTAGACAGCCCCTCAGAAAAAAAGTTTAATCTTTTGCATAAATTTTTGCAAAATTATTATACGAAATAAACTCACCGTGTTTTTTGAGATCGCCTATTAAACAGTTTAATTTCTCGAAAAGACTTGATTGACAGCCCTTTGTGGTATAATGGGGCAATCCAAATGCACGAATATCTACAAATTCCCATGGATGAAAATATAGGCTCAAAAAGCCTTCTTTTTTTAAGCTCTGAAGCGCTAATGCTAAATACATTGAATAATGGAAGTTTTTAAAACTCAACCAAAATAGTGGTACTCTTAAAAAAGTACTTACAGATGCGGGTATTCTAATTAACCCCTCTTCCTTATAAACTTCTTTAGGTAAATGCAAATTATTGTACCTACCAGGTAGCCATGTGGGGTGAACAGAGGCATCATAAATATAGCCTGCACTTTTAATATCTGCAACAGGAACTTGCTTCATTCGTGGCATTCTTAAACCCACTACCTCTTTATTAATTATGGTAGACAACCTTTCTCTTGATAATTTTAAATGCTCTGTATTATAATTAGAATGATAAAAAGTATGAGAAGCTATTTCGTGTTTTTCTGATAAGGCCTTTATGCTATCGGAATAATGATTTGCAAAATTAGCAGTGGTAAACAAAGTAGTTTGAATAGCAGGGTCTGATAAAATAGGCATTAACTTTTCTAATCCTAATTTACCTATTCTCATTTGTTCTTCTGCTGAAATATTGAATTGATATTCTAAAGGCATATCAAATTCTTCTACATCAAAACTTAATAAAATTTTAGGAATCATAAATTTGATTCTTTAATAATATAGTGCGGCCTGCTTTTACTTTGCGAAAATAATTTACTCAAATAAATACCTATAATACCTAATATCATGAGGTTCAAGCCTCCAAAAAAGACAACGGTTACAATTACTGAAGCCCAACCACGCACTTCAGTTCCCGTATAAAATGCATAAATAATATATGGAATATACATCACAGATAAAACAGAAAAAATCATTCCAAGATATGCGGCAAAGTATAAAGGCTTGGTACTAAAAGAAGTAAAACCATTTAAACCAAAGCTTATCATTTTCTTAAACGTATACTTAGTAGTGCCATTGAGCCTATCTTCAGGATAATACTCTATACTAATTTGTTTAAAGCCAATCCATTTAATTAAGCCTCTATAAAATAATTCAAATTCATTAAAGGATTTTAATTGAGTAATAGCTTTACCACTAATTAATCTAAAGTCGGCAGAACCTTGTTCAAGAGTGATATCAGATAACTGATTCAATATTTTATAAAATAAATTAGATGTTTTTCTTTTGAAATAGCCAGCACTATCGTTTTCTACTCTATGTGTACGAACAATATCATACCCAAGTTCATACTGTTTTAATAATTCATTGATTAAATAAGGCGGATGTTGCAAATCACAATCCATCATAATAATCACTTCTGCTGTAGAGGCATCTAAACCTGCTTTGATCGCATTTTGGTGACCAAAATTTCTTGAAAGTTCAATGTATTTTACTTTAGCATCTTGCGTTGCAAGTTCTTTTATTTGAGATAAGGTATTGTCTTTACTGCCGTCATCAACAAATAGAATAGTATAATCATATACCGTTTTTTCCAGCGCCTGCTTTATCTCCTTATAAATAGGTATTACATTGCCATGCTCATTATGAGCTGGTAAAATTATCTCAAGCTTGTTTTGCATGGGGGTGATTTTGGTCAAAATTAGTAAAAAGTAAATGATAGCTAATCAATATCCAGCTAAAAAAACAAGGGACTGCTTTAAGTGAGTATTTTATAACATATTCATCCCTTAAGTACTTGGGAAATAAATCGGTAGGAGAAAAAACAGTAAGTACCAATACAAATAATAATAAAATGAACAACCATTGAGGGGGTTTGGGTGCAAATAATACATACCAAATACCAAAACCAACCACTGCAATAACATAAGTTGGCGATTCAGCAGATGTGCTAAAAATAACCAAACCTATAAGCACTTGAGCTAGATACGATAACTGAAACTTAATTTCATTCCATTTTGAAAAGCGGTATAAAGGTAAAAGCGTAAAAATGCCAGCGGGAATAATAAAATAAAAATTAGGTATTGAATATAATCCGCTAACTCTTTTCACAAAGCCCATAGCAGATATATCAGTCATAGCATTGGTTTTATAAGAAGAAATATTTTCTATATTTTTTTCTAATAAAACATGATACCAGTCAAAATAAGATTTTGTTACAAACTCAGGACTAGAAATAAACATAGGTAAACAAAATAAAATCACTGACCATAAAATTAAATAAGCAATTATTTTTTTATAACCCTTTGAAAAAAATATAAAAGGCAGTCCTACAATACCATAAAGTTTTACAAAAACGCCTGCCACAATTAACAAGGCAGCTAAACCTAATTTTTCTTCTTTAATAAATACATATGTTAATATTATCCAACTGCATAACATTGGATTAAATTGTAAATTTTGAATTGATGTTAATGTTTCAATTAAAGAAATTAATAAAATTATATTCTTACCCCAATGTGTGATAGGTAATTTATGTACAGCATAAAATAAAATCCAAACATTCAATATAGCCCATAAAGTGGCCCCTATAAAATTAGGAAGTAAAGCGAATGGAGCAATTATTAAACTGAATAAAGGCCCATAATGGTTTTTATCAAAGTATTCGGCTGGATAAAAACTATATAAATTTTGTTGATGAAATGTATGCCAAAAAACATTTTTATAAATGAAGTAATTATTAATATAGGCGTCGCCTCTGTTTATTTCTAATAACACGGCCACAAAGGGCACCAAGAACCAAAAAATGGTTATAAAATTAGGGGACCTTTCAAATGAAAAGATATTTTTTAAAAACTTTTGCATGAATCTATTCAAAGTTAATATATAATAGATTCTATATGTGTATATCTATTAAAGATTTTATAAAATTTTAATTATTTGATTATTAATAAGTTAGGATATTTTTTTAAAACCCTCTTATGATTAAAAATTATTAATTGTCTTGATTCTTATCTTTTATTACAAAAAAGGCCTCTATTTTTAGAGGCCTTTTTTCAAATTTGAAAAGGTTTAAACTATACTTTGAAATTAATTCTTTGGGGTCACAGGTCCTGTGCGAATTGCTTTAACTTGAACTGGCCATTGTATAGGCTGTCCAGTAAGCTTATTAATTCCTAAATCTGCTTTATCTCTTGGAAAAGTGGCATTGTCTTCACAAGCCATGTAAACCATAATAGCTGTTAAAATGGCATTGCTTTTTAAATCATCAAATATTACTTTATCATAAGTGTCTCTATTGGTATGCCAAGTATAATTAAAATAAGACCAATTTAATGCACCTAATGAAAAACCTGGTGCACCAACTGCTACAAAAGATGCAAAATCGCTACCACCACCTCCCGGTGTTCCAGGGAAAGTAGTTTTGATAGAGTCTTTAATATTGCTAGGCGCTGCCGCTAACCATCTTGTAAGAAATTCACCTGCATATTGATATCCTTGTCCAGAAATATTCACTATTCTTCCAGTTCCGTTGTCCTGATTAAACAATGCTTGTAGTTTACTTACAACTTCAGGATGGTCTTCGACAAAGGATCTTGATCCATTCAAGCCTTGCTCTTCACTTCCCCAATGTCCTACTAAAATGGTGCGCTTAGGATTTGGATACACTAATTTTAAAATGCGCATAGCTTCCATCATTGTAAGTGTGCCTGTTCCATTATCGGTTGCGCCTTGCGCAGCATCCCAAGAATCAAAATGCGCAGAAAGCATTACATACTCATCTGGTTTTTCTATTCCTTTAATTTCTGCAAGGGTATTGAATGAAGGCACCATTCCAAAATCCTTTGAAGATGTTTCAATACTTATAATTGGATTATCACCAGACTCCACCAAGCGGTACAAGGTTCCGTAATCTTCTAGGGCAATATCAACTGTAGGAATTTTTGAAGTGTAGGCATTAAAAATTTTATCCACGCCAAAACCACTTGACCAATTACTTGTTAAAACACCAATTGCACCCGCTTTTTCTAATATTATAGGGAGCATTCTTGAAGAGTACCCTGTTTTACTTAAGCGCTTACGCCAAGCATCGCTTTGTTCGCCGCGTTCTTTTTTTAATTTTTCAAAAGATTCTTTTGTAGCAAATTGCTGCCAATTATCGTCGGGTCTTCCGGTTGGTTGATTCATTGAAATCATTACAAATTTTCCTTTTACATTGGGAAGCCAATTTTGAAATGCAAGAGAATCTTGCACATCTGGGATAATTATTATTTCTGCTTTAACTGCTTTACCTTTAGTAGAAGGGCTCCAAGACAATTGAGTGCCTTCTAAACTTTTTACTCTTGGTGAAAGCATGTCAATATGTGTAATGCCTCGTTCCCATCCTTTCCACTCACCCCACTGTTCGTTACGCGCACTAATACCCCAACCAGTATATTTATCTACAGCCCAATCGTTGGCTTTTTGCATTTGTGGTGTACCCACTAATCTTGGCCCAATTTTATCAAATAATTCATGCGCCAAAATTTGTAGTTGTGAATTATTATTTTCTTCTTGAACTATTTTTTCCACCACTGTTTGTGCAGATAAAATATTAGTTGAAAAAATAAGGATAACCATAATTAGCTTAATTACACTTCCTGTATAATAAAAGCTTAGTGTTTGATGATTTTTCATATACTTAAATGTAAGCAAAATTCCTCACGAAAAATTTATCTGTCTAAAAAATGAGGTGCAAATAATATTAATAAAAGTAATTGAAAATTAAATAGCTATTATTCTTCTTTCAATTTAATCTTTGTAAATATTTGTAAATGTGGCAGTGCGAGTACAGACAAGCTAATAAATAGTAGTGTAAAAATGCCAGAAGCATCTTTACTATTGAGCGTTAGAAATGTAATGTAAACAAAACCAAACCAAGCCATAATGGAGAAAGGTGCGGCTTTTACCAGTAAGTTCTTCCACCCATTCAAATTGTTGGGCATATCAAAAGTGATTCTTATTTTATCGAATGACAATAAAGAATGCCAGAATCCAAAATAAAAAGCAAAACAAAGCCATAGTGGCATATAAAAAGCAAAAACAATTAATATTATTTGTTGTAAAAGTGAATAGTAATAATACTTATTCTTTGAAAAAAAGTAATTTTTAAAAAAGAATAAAATAATATAAACAAGCACTAAACCCATTAATGTGATTGGGAAAATTGAATGCGCTAAACGAGTCCATTGACTTTCATTAAAAGCTGAGCGCTCCATTCTTATAAAAATTTGTAAAGCAAAACTTATATTTTTAGATAGCAATAATAAAATCCATAATAGCCCTATCATTGAATAAGCCATTTTTTGAACTGCATTGTCTGTTTTTCCCAACCAATCCATTTCGCCGAAATGATAAGCTGTAATTAAAATAAATATAATCAAGGCCGCCACAGGTAAAAAATACCAAACCAGTGCATAGGCAATAATATTGGCTATATATTTTAAAAGAAATATTTTTTGATTACTCTCTGACTTATGTAAATGTTGGTCAATGTATAAGTCCAGGGCTCCATGGGGAACCCCAAAAAGAATAAGTACAATAATTAAGAAGGAAATTTGAGTACTGTTATTTAAAACAAAAACAGAATCAATGAGAAATAAAAAGAAGGCAAATAATATTAAGTAGAGGCGTAGTTTTATTTGCATGAATGTAAATTAAATAAAAAAAGGGGCAAGTAACCAACTTGCCCCTTAAAAGTTATTCTAATATATTAAGCAGCTTTTCTACTTAAGCTATAAATAACCAAACCAAAACCTATTTTGTTGACAGCATCA
>Ga0214919_10010555_pt1 | contig 11677 bp, 8 predicted proteins | sample LL1503_MetaG_FD_177994 | JGI IMG/M metagenome (GOLD analysis project Ga0214919, IMG submission 177994) | Freshwater microbial communities from Lake Lanier, Atlanta, Georgia, United States - LL-1503 | ecosystem: Environmental > Aquatic > Freshwater > Lake | place: USA: Georgia | collected 2015-03-15
TTCGCCCGACGATGACATGGACGAGGAAACCTTCAACCGCAAGCTGTTCTTGGCGCGTCGCCGCGCCGAGCAGGTGCGTCAAAACATCGATCCGGTGTTCTATCTGCCCAGCCTGTCGGCCAGCACCATTGTCTACAAGGGCATGGTGATGCCGCAGCATCTCACCGAGTTCTTCAAAGACCTCGAAGATCCGCGTGTCGAATCTTCAGTGGCAGTGTTTCACCAGCGCTTCTCGACCAACACGCTGCCGCAGTGGCGGTTGGCGCATCCGTTCCGCTTGCTGGCCCACAACGGTGAGATCAACACCATCGAGGCCAACCGGCACTGGGCACAGGCCCGCGGCACTATCTTTAAGTCGCCGCTGTTGCCGGACCTGCACGACATCCTGCCGCTGGTGTCCTTATCAGGCTCCGACTCGCAGAGCATCGACAACATGCTCGAGCTGCTGGTCATGGGTGGTCTTGATGTCATGCACGCCATGCGCTTGCTCATGCCCCCGGCATGGCAGACGGTTGATGGCATCGATCCGGATCTGCGCGCTTTCTACGAGTTCTGGGCGCCGCACATGGAACCCTGGGATGGTCCGGCCGGCGTGGTGCTAACCGATGGCCGCTATGTCGCGTGCACGTTGGATCGCAACGGTCTGCGTCCGGCCCGCTATGTCATTACCAAGAACCGCCATCTGACCATCGCCTCGGAAGTGGGTGTGTGGGATTACGCACCTGAAGATGTGCTGCGCAAGGGCCGCATGGGCCCCGGCCAGATGCTGGCGCTGGATCTGCAAACCGGCGATCTGCTTGAGAACGCTGCGATCGACAACCTGCTCAAGGCGCGCCATCCCTACAAGGCGTGGCTCAAGAAGGGCGTTAAGTACCTCGAAACCGATCTGCTCGATGCCTCGTTGGCAGCAGAGCCGTTTGATGGGGCGACGCTGTCGGTCTATCGCAAGATGTTCAACATCACCGCAGAAGAGCGCGATGAAGTCATTCGCGTATTGGCGCGTGACGAGAGCGAAGCGGTGGGTTCGATGGGTGATGACACGCCGCTGTCGGTGCTCTCGCACAAGCAGCGCAACCTGTACGACTATTTCCGTCAGCAATTTGCGCAGGTCACCAATCCGCCGATCGACTCATTGCGCGAGTCGATCGTGATGTCCTTGCAGACGCAGATCGGTCCTGAGCTCAATGTCTTTCATCCGGGCCCGCATCACGCCGAGCAGATCGTGCTCAACTCGCCGATTCTCTCGCAGCGCAAGCTGCGCCAGATCGTCAGCATGGCCGATCAAGGTGTTAAGCACGCCTTTATCGACTTGCAGTACGTGCCGTCGGAAGGATTAGAAAACGCGCTGCGCCGCTTGTGCCATGAGGCCGAGGCTGCCGTGCGCGATGGCAATCTGGTGCTGCTGATCTCGGACCGCTATCTGGTTAAGGAAAAGATACCGGTTCATGCGCTGCTTGCCACTGGTGCAATTCATCACCATCTGGTCAAGGTGGGTCTGCGCTGCCGCTGCAATCTGATCATCGAGACTGGCACAGCACGTGATCCCCATCACTTTGCCTGCCTCATCGGTTACGGCGCGACCTGCGTCTATCCGTACATGGCGTATCAGACGCTGTTCGACATCATGCGCAAAGGCAGCGTCAAGCTCGACTACAGCCAGCGCGCTGAATTGGGCCGCAGCTATCGCAAGGCGATCCGCAAGGGCTTGTTCAAGATCATGTCCAAGATGTGCATCTCGACCGTAGCCAGCTATCGCAGCGGGCAGTTGTTCGAGATTGTCGGCCTCTCGTCCACCGTGGTGAGCCTGTGCTTCCACGGCACGACCAGTCGCATCGAAGGCGCCCACTTTGGTGATTTGCAGGAAGACCAGCAGTACCTGGCCACGCGCGCATGGAATGCCATGCAGTCGGTGGAGCATGGTGGTCTGCTCAAGTTTGTGCACGGCGGCGAGTACCACATGTACAACCCCGACGTGATTGCCACGCTGCAGTCAGCAGTGATGGCGGGCAGCTATGACCGCTATCGCGAATACGCGGCGTTGGTCAACGAGCGGCCAGCTTCCACGCTGCGTGACTTGTTGTCGTTGGTGCCTGCAGGTCCTGCAGTCCCCATCGACGAGGTCGAGTCCATCGAGGCGATCATCGCGCGCTTTGATTCGGCAGGCATGTCGTTGGGTGCGTTGTCACCCGAGGCGCACGAAGCATTGGCTATTGCCATGAATCGTTTGGGCGCACGTTCTAACTCTGGCGAGGGCGGTGAAGACAGTTCCCGCTATGGCACTGAGAAGAACTCCAAGATCAAGCAGGTGGCCTCGGGCCGCTTTGGCGTCACACCCGAATATCTGGTCAGCGCTGAAGTGCTGCAAATCAAGGTGGCGCAGGGCGCCAAGCCCGGTGAGGGTGGACAGCTGCCCGGCGACAAGGTCAACGCGATGATCGCGAAGCTGCGCTTTGCGCGGCCAGGTGTTGGACTTATCTCGCCGCCGCCGCACCACGACATCTATTCCATCGAAGATCTGGCGCAGCTGATCTTTGACCTCAAGCAGGTCAATCCGCAGGCGTTGGTGTCGGTGAAGCTGGTGGCAGAGCCGGGTGTGGGCACCATCGCCGCAGGTGTGGCCAAGGCCTATGCCGACCTGATCACCATCTCTGGTTATGACGGCGGCACCGGTGCCAGCCCGCTCACTTCGGTCAAGTACGCCGGCTCGCCTTGGGAGCTGGGCTTGGCTGAAACGCATCAGACGCTGCGTCGCAATGACATGCGCCACAAGGTGCGTGTACAGACCGATGGTGGCCTTAAGACCGGTCTTGATGTCATCAAGGCGGCAATATTGGGCGCTGAAAGCTTTGGCTTTGGTACCGCGCCGATGGTGGCGTTGGGTTGCAAGTACTTGCGTATCTGCCATCTCAACAATTGCGCCACGGGTGTGGCCACGCAGCATGAAGTGCTGCGCAGCAAGTACTTCATCGGCCTGCCCGAGATGGTCATGAACTACTTCCGCTTTGTTGCGGAAGAATGCCGCGAGATTATGGCCAGCCTGGGTGTGCGCAGCATGGCTGAGCTCATCGGTGTGGTGCAGCGTCTGCAGACCGCCGAAGGTCAGTCACCGCGTCAGCGTCGTCTGGATCTGTCGCCGCTCATCAGTGATGCAGGCTTGCCTGTGGGCGGTCCGCAGTTCTGCACCGAGCCACGCAATCCGCCCTTCGATAAGGGCGAGTTGGCCGAGCGCATGGTGCTCGACACCAGTGAGGCCATTGCCAACGGCAGCGGCGGCGAGTGGCACTACAAGGTAGCCAACTACAACCGCTCGATCGGTGGTCGCTTATCCGGTGAGATCGCGCGCCGCTGGGGCAACTACGGCATGTCCAACACGCCGTTGGTGTTGCAGCTGGCGGGCTCTGCAGGTCAGAGCTTTGGCGTGTGGAACGCCGGCGGCTTGCACATGTATTTGGAAGGTGATGCCAACGACTACGTCGGAAAGGGTATGGCCGCGGGCAAGCTGGTGCTGCGTCCGCCGCGTCAGTCCGGCTTTGTAGCACGCGACACCGTCATCATGGGTAACACCTGCCTCTATGGTGCGACCGGTGGCGAGCTGTTTGCTGCCGGCCAGGCCGGCGAGCGTTTTGCAGTGCGCAACTCCGGCGCAACGGCTGTGGTCGAAGGCGCAGGCGATCACTGCTGCGAATACATGACCGGTGGCGTGGTGGCCGTGCTGGGCAATACCGGCGTGAACTTCGGCGCTGGCTTCACGGGCGGCTTTGCCTACGTGCTGGATCTGGATCGCAGCTTTGTCGATCGCTACAACCACGAGCTCATCGACATCCATCGCATTTCCGCCGAGACCATGCAGGCCAGCCTGCAGCATCTGCAGCTGTTGGTGGGTCGCCATGTGGCCGAGACCGGCAGCGTTTGGGGAGCAGAAATCCTGCGCGACTTCCGCAATTACATCGGCAGCTTCTGGGTGGTTAAGCCTAAGGCGGCATCGCTCGATACTTTGATTGAAAACCTGAGCAGGGCAGCCTGATGGCCGATAAGAATCTGCAATTTCTTGATGTGCCGCGCCACGACCCCGAGAAGGTCGCTGTCGATCAGCGTATTCATGAGTTCAAAGAAATCTATGCGCAGTTCGATGCCCCTGCTGCGGCGCAGCAGGCGGGTCGTTGCTTGTCTTGTGGCAACCCGTTCTGTGAGTGGAAGTGCCCGGTGCACAACTACATCCCTGACTGGTTGCGACTGATCAACGAGGGCAACCTGTTCGAAGCTGCAGAGCTGTCCCACAAGACCAATTCACTACCCGAGATGTGTGGCCGCATCTGCCCACAAGATCGTCTCTGTGAAGGTGCCTGCACCCTCAACGACGGTCTGGGCGCAGTCACCATTGGCTCGATCGAAAAATACATCACGGATGAAGCACTCAAGCAGGGCTGGCGTCCGGACATGTCCAGTGTTGTGTCCACGGGTCGCAAGGTCGCAGTAGTGGGTGCTGGACCTGCCGGGCTGGCCTGCGCCGACATCCTGGTGCGCAACGGTGTGCAGCCGGTGGTGTTCGACAAGTACCAGCGCATCGGTGGATTGCTTACCTTTGGCATTCCGCCCTTCAAGCTTGAAAAAGAAGTGGTCGAGATGCGCCGCGAGATCATGGAAGGCATGGGCGTCGAGTTTCGTCTGGGCGTGGAGATTGGTCGCGACATCAGCTTTGAGCAGTTGTTGGCCCAGTACGATGCCGTGTTCTTGGGCATGGGTACTTACAGCTATGTGAAGGGCGGCTTCCCCGGCGAAGATCTGCCTGGCGTTCATGAGGCACTGCCGTATCTGGTGTCCAACATCAATCATGAGTTGGCATTGGGCAATGAGAGCGAATGGGTCAACCTGACTGGCAAGCGCGTTGTGGTGCTTGGCGGTGGTGACACCGGCATGGATTGCATCCGCACGGCTATCCGTCAGGGCGCCGAATCGGTCACTTGCACGTATCGTCGCGATGAAAAGAACATGCCGGGCTCGCGTCGCGACTACAAGAACAGCAAGGAAGAGGGCGCAGAGTTCTTCTTCAATAGCCAACCCATAGAGATCATCGGCACCGACAAGGTAGAAGGTGTGCGCGTGGTCGAAACGCGCTTGGGCCCGCCGGGCCCGCGTGGCCGCCGCGTCGCCGAGCCCATTGCCGGTACAGAGAAGATCATCCCTGCCGATGCGGTGATTGTTGCCTTCGGCTTCAATCCCAGCCCGGCCAAGTGGTTCGATGACTACGGCATCGCCGTGCATACCAACGGTCGCGTGCGGGTGTCGGCGGATCAGACTAAGCCCTTCCAGACCACGCACGAAAAAGTGTTCGCGGGTGGCGACATGGTGCGCGGCTCGGATCTGGTGGTGACCGCGGTGTTTGAAGGCCGCGAAGCAGCGCGCGGCATTCTCGGTTATCTCGGCTTGACGGTCTGACGGCACGGAGAGAGCAGATGTCTGAAGTGTTTACCAAGACCGCGGGCTGGCTTGACTGGTACCACGGACCTTCAAAGCCAAAGTTTGTGTTGCCTGCCGGCGCCGTCGATGCGCATTGCCATGTGTTTGGCCCGGGCAGCGAGTTTGCGTTTGCACCCGAGCGCAAGTACACGCCCTGCGATGCCTCCAAGGCGCAGCTGTATGCGCTGCGGGATCAGCTGGGCTTTGCGCGCAATGTTGTCGTGCAGGCCACCTGCCACGGCGCCGACAACCGTGCCATGGTCGATGCCTGTCTGGCCTCCGGTGGCAAGGCGCGCGGTGTGGCCACAGTGCGTCGCAGCGTGACCGATGCAGAGTTGCAGCAGTTGCATGCGGCCGGCGTGCGTGGCGTGCGCTTTAACTTCGTGAAGCGTCTGGTCGACTTCACGCCCAAAGATGAACTGCTAGAGATCGCTACACGCGTCGGCGCGTTGGGCTGGCATGTGGTCATTTATTTTGAGGCGGTGGATCTGCCCGAGCTGTGGGATTTCTTTACGGCGCTGCCCACCACTGTGGTGGTAGACCACATGGGCCGCCCCAACGTCGACAAGCCTATCGACGGCCCCGAGTTCCAACTGTTTTTGAAGTTCATGCGCGAGCATCAGAACGTGTGGAGCAAGGTCAGCTGCCCCGAGCGTCTGTCCACCAGTGGTCCGCGCGCACTGCCGGGCGAAGCTCAGCCGTCTTACCGGGACGTTATCCCGTTTGCGCGTCGCGTCGTCGAGGAGTTCTCCGACCGCGTGCTGTGGGGCACCGACTGGCCGCATCCCAACCTCAAAGACCACATGCCAGACGATGGTCTGCTGGTGGACTTCATCCCGCAGATCGCACCTACGGCCGAGTTGCAGCACAAGCTGCTGGTCGCCAACCCGATGCGCCTGTATTGGCCCGACGAAGCCTGAGGCTGGTTCTAAACCGCTACAGCGCTTCGGACCACGCTGCAGCAAATTGCCTGTGCAATTCGCGCGGGTCATCGCTGCCGGTACTGGCACGAGCCAACTGCGCAGCCACATAGCCGCTGCGCACTGCGTGCACGCTGATCAGCCGATCACTAACGCCAAACTCTAATCGCCAGTCTTTGATTGCCAGTTGCAGCGTGGCATCGGCAATACGTTTGATGCGCCGGTAAGGATGCGGCTGCGGTCCCAGTGACAACGCAGCGTGTGCGCGTTCGCGTAGAGGCAATGAGCCGCGCTCGGCCAACCAATGTAATTGCGCCTCTGCTTGTGCGCTGAACACGACGTCCCAAGCGGCCACCGGATCTGCTGTCAACCAGCCACCCTGTGCATCGGGAAACGCATCGGTGTAGGGCACATAAGGTTTGATATCGAGCACCGGTGTGCCATCGACCAAGTCCACATCCTGCACATGGACCCGCAGTCCCTCTACTTTGAGCAAGCGTACAGCCGATAGACCAATAGGATTGGGGCGATGCGGCGAACGCGTGGCAAACACACCTTTGCGGCCGCTGTCGCTACGCGGTGGCAGCACTTTGGGGCGCCAGCCTGTGTTGTGATGAAACCAGAACAGCACCCAGATGCGCTCCCATCCGGCCAGATCCTCCAGTGCATGTTCATAGTTGCAGCCCGGCAGCAGTTCGATGATGCCGTGCAGCTGCGTGGCGGCCGCCGGTTGGCGCGGCGCATCCACCTTGTCTACCTGCTCGCAGCGCAGCACGCCGATAGGCGTGAGCGTCAGCGTGGAGGCTGGATCACTGATCGAGCAGGTCGTGTCCAAGGCAGCTCTCCACAGTCGGTGTACAGTGCGAGCATTGCACAGGAGCGCACGATGGCCGGCAAGCAGGAACTCAAACTGGCGGTATGTGATGTCACGGCCTGCGAGGCCATGTGTTGTCACGATGGTGTGTATTTGGAGCCGCAGGAGGAGGCCTTTCTGCGCGAGCTGGTCGAACGTGTCCCTGCACTCAAGGCGCATCTGCCGCAGGAGTTCATCGTCGAGGGCTGGTTTCAGGGCGAGCATTGGGGGCGCAAAACTGCCACTCGCCCGCAGCACTATGAAAGCCCCGACTTCCCTGCGCACTTCACCCGTACGCGCTGCGTGTTCGGCGATTCACAGGGTTTTTGTGAACTCGAAAAGCTCGGTCGCGCACGCGGCCAACATCCGTGGACCTTCAAGCCGTCGGTGTGTTGGATGTTCCCGTTGGAAGAGTCACGCGGTGTGGCGCGCCCGCCGTCACCGGACGCTAAGCAGGATCCACAGCGCAGCAAAGACTATCCAGGCTATGTCAGCTGCGTGGGCTGTGGCCGTCACGATGCCGCAGGCAAGCCGTGGCGCGAAGCGCTGACTGCAGAGTTGCAGTGGTATCAGCAGTGCAAGCCGTTGCCGGTGCTCGGTTCGCCGGGTCATACCGTGGATGAGTTACTGCGATGAGTGCAGCGTTGCGTGCGGCAGCAGCAGCGCTGCTGTTGACGCTGGTTATGCTGCCGTGTCAGGCCGATGGCAATCCGTTCAAGCCCGATGCTCACGAGTCAGCCTTTGGCATCTATGGTGATGCGATGCAGTACCTGCTGCCGCTAGGTGCCGCAGGGGTAACGCCTGCACGTCATGACAGCGAAGGCTTTCGCCAAGTGGCTGGTGGTTGTGCGTTGACTATTGGCAGTGCGCATTTGTTTAAGGCTTTGCTCAACAACACGGCATTGGGACGCAGGCCCGATGGCGGTACGCACAGCTTTCCATCGGGCCATACCGCTGCAGCGATGTGTGGCGCGATGGGTTTGCAGAGCCGCTATGGCAACAGCATGGGTTTGCCTGCTGTGGCGCTGGCTACCACGGTGGGTTTCAGTCGCATCGCCGAGCAACGTCACCACGTGCGAGATGTTGCCGCCAGCACGCTGCTTGCCTGGGCAGGTTCGCAAGCAGCAGGTCACGGTAACGAGGCGGTGTCTGTTGCAGTGCCTGCAGCAGCGATGGCTGTTATGGCCGGTTATGGGCAGTGGGGCCCGGTGACTCGCAAACCGTTTGCACTCGGTGACGACGACAACAGCTCGCAGGGTGGCGCAGATATGGGCCTGACACTGCAGCCGGATGCGCGTGGGCGTGCGGTGCCGACGCTGCGATTTGCTGTGGTTTGGTAGGGCTCGGCTGACGACAGGCAAAAAAAGACCCGCACGAGGCGGGTCTTGTAGTTGCTTGTATGACACGAATCGGTCGGGTTGCAGTCGCTTGCGCGCTGCATATGGACGGCCAAAAAAGGCACCGGTGAGAATCGTCAGGCTTGCGCCCGGCGGCAAATTTGCTCTGCCCACGCGTTAATTCGCGCGTATTTCGTTCCCGGCCTGGCACAAATTGGGTCAGGCTTGCCGTGTCCACCCGATCGATCCGGTATTTCTTTCGAAAAAGTCAGCCAGATGCAACCGACGTCAACTGTACATCTGTTTCTAAAAAAATACACCCGTGTATAAAAACAACATTTCGTGGCAAGCCACGATAGTTGTCGGGGTACATTTCAGGCAGCCAGTTCCTCGTCGGTCGACATCAGCTTTTTGAGGCGCTTCATGGCAGCGACTTCAATCTGGCGCACGCGCTCGGCCGAGATGTCGTACTCGGCAGCCAGCTCATGCAGCGTGGCCTTGTCTTCGGCCATCCAGCGACGGCGCACGATGTCCTGGCTGCGCGCATCTAGCGCTGCCATCGCATCAGCCAGCCGCCGTGTAACGTCTTCATCCCATTGCTCGCTCTCGGCCGATTGGGCCGGGTCTGCGTTGGGGGCCGGCAGAAACAGTGCCGGACCATAGCTTTCGTCTTCGTCGCCGCTCTCGGGAGTCGGGTCGAAGGACAGATCGCGAGCCGATAGCCGCTGCTCCATCTCGGTGACTTCGGCAACGCTGACGCCCAGGTCACGTGCCACCGCTTGCGTCTCGTCGGCCGACAGCCAAGCCAAGTTCTTTTTCATGCGGCGAAGGTTGAAGAACAGCTTGCGCTGCGCCTTGGTGGTGGCGATTTTGACCAGCCGCCAGTTGCGCAGCACGTAATCGTGGATTTCGGCGCGGATCCAGTGCACGGCGAACGACACCAGTCGCACGCCCTGCTCGGGGTTGAAGCGTTTAACAGCCTTCATGAGGCCGACGTTGCCTTCCTGCACCAGATCGCCCAGTGGCAGACCGTAGCCGATGTAGCCGCGCGCCACGTGCAGCACGAAGCGCAGATGCGACATGACCAGCGTACGGGCAGCGTCTAGGTCCTGGTTTTTGTGCAGGCGCTCAAACAACGCTGCTTCCTGCTCGCGGGTGAGCACAGCGATGCGGCTGATGCGATCGGCATAGGCTTCGAAACTGCCCAGCGGACCGGCCAGCATGAGGTCGGTAGGGCGGGGGGTCAGACTGTGAGTACTCAAGGTGGTGTCTCCTGAAGAAGATGCCATGCCTCGCAGTTTAGCACTCCTCTATGCCGAGTGCTAACAGTCCCCGGATCAGACCCTTGGTTGGAGCCTGGAAATGTGACGTGCTGCCGCCAGCCAAGCGCCGGACAGCCCCAGCAGGGCCCCAACACCCAGCATCAGGCTCAGTCCCTGCCAGCCCAGCGGTTGCAGCGCGAATTGGCTGCCATAGGAGCGGGCCAGCTGGTCGACCGGCGCCGCCACCAGCGCTCCTGCGGTATGCACGATGCCGGCGGCCAGCACTGAGCCCAGCAGCCCATACAGCGCGCCGGTGTAGAGGAAGGGTCGACGCACAAACGCGGCGCTGCCGCCGACCAGCTGGGTGATCTCGATCTCTTGGCGCCGGCCGTTGATCTCGAGCCGGATGGTGTTGCCGATAACGGCCAACACGCCGACGCCCAGCAGCGTGCCGATGCCCAGCGTGATGCGTTGCATCAGCAGCAGGATGGCATCGAGACGGCGCACCCAGTCGCTGTCGAGCTGCACCAGCTCCACTTCTGGCCAGGCCGTCAGGTATTGCCGCAGGGCACTGAGCGACGTGCTGCTGCTGGCATCAGCCGCTGGGTGAATCGACAGCGCATGCGGCAGCGGGTTGTCGGGCAATGCGCCGAGTGCTTCGGCGAGGCTACTGTCCTTGCGCATCAGCGCCAACGCATCGTCCGCGGTGATGACTGCGACCGATTCGATGCCGTTGCGTTGCCGCAGGTGTGCGGCTAGCTGCTGCACCGACTCTAGCGGCACCTCGCGTTTGAAATAGGCGGTCAAATCGACGGTAGTGGCGTTTCCTGCCACGTCGCGCACGCTGTGAGTCAGCAGCAGAAAGCCTGCTGGCAGTGCCAGTGCGATGGCGATGACGACGGCCGTAAATAAGGTCGCCACGGGCGCCCGTGCGAGTCTGCCCACTGCGAACAACAAGGCCTGAAAATGGCGCGATAGCCAGCCGATCATGAGATCACCCGGCCGCCGTCGAGATGGATCTGGCGCGCACCGGATTCGTTGACCAGCGCCATGTCGTGGCTGGCGATGACCAGCGTAGAGCCCGCATCACGCAGGCGGCAGAACAGGCCGAGTATCTCGCGCGACAGCTGCGGATCAAGGTTGCCGGTGGGTTCGTCGGCGACGATAAGAGCCGGTCGCGGTGCAATGGCACGTGCAATGCCGATGCGTTGTTGCTCGCCTACCGACAGTTCGCCCGGCAGTGCCTGAATGCGATCGAGCAGGCCGACTTGATCCAGTGCCGCGCGTACGCGTTTGTCGGTTTCGCGCAGCGGTGTATGGGCCACCACCAGTGGCAGTGCGACATTGTCGAACACGCTGCGCTCGGCCAGCAGCCGGTGATCTTGGAACACCATGCCCACTTGCCGGCGAAATGCCGGCACTTTCGAGACGCCAACGCGCTGGGTATCCTGACCCAGCACATTGACCAGACCGCGGGTCGGGCGCTCGAGCAGAGTGATGAGACGTAAAACACTGCTTTTGCCGGCGCCGGAGCGACCGGTCAGAAACACCATTTCGCCTGCGGCTATATCGAAACTGATGGCCGAGAGTGCCTCGCGGCCGTTCGGGTAACGCTTGTAGACGCGATCGAAGCGGATCACGCGGCGCCTTCCGTGCTGTTGTCGCCCACCAAGGCATTGGCGAAGGCCGTGGCATCAAACGGACCGAAATCGGCGGCTTGCTCGCCGATGCCGATGAAGCGGATCGGCAGGCCAAGGCGTCGTGCAATAGCGACGGCGATACCGCCGCGTGCAGTGCCGTCGAGTTTGGTGAGCACCAGCCCGGTCACGCCCACGGCCTCATGAAAAG
>Ga0214919_10010556_pt1 | contig 11676 bp, 13 predicted proteins | sample LL1503_MetaG_FD_177994 | JGI IMG/M metagenome (GOLD analysis project Ga0214919, IMG submission 177994) | Freshwater microbial communities from Lake Lanier, Atlanta, Georgia, United States - LL-1503 | ecosystem: Environmental > Aquatic > Freshwater > Lake | place: USA: Georgia | collected...
GTACCCCTTCTTATGCGACGAGCCGAATACGGTAGAGCCGTTCGCCACGAAGGATTTTCAAACGGGGGATATTACATGGATTAGTCCTACACTGAATCAAATACATATGCTTAAAAATACAGACACGAAGGATACGTGTATTACTATACAGTGTTATATGTACGAGACGGGCGATAGACAGCACTATGATTATTTTGACTATCTCGGCAATCATAGTGTGAAACGGCAGTATGAGCCTGATTCTGACATGGACTTCTTGGATTTCAAGAAGTTAATGCGGCAGGAATGGCTTGAAGTGTCCAAGGCATCTAAACGGCGTTGGTGCTGTCTTCCGTAAGGAATATAATTTAGACCCGTAATATAGAATGGGCCGTGTGTCCAAGGTTTCCAGACGTAGAAAAACACGTCGTACGAGGCGTGTGAGAAGGCAGCGTGGCGGCAATCAGACGAAGTCGTCCCCGTTCTTCCAGAAGGCATATGCGATTACGCTAGACCCAGAAGGAAAGCGTTACAAGGATATCAAAGCGTATACAGACGCTGCCCAAATCCCTTTAGAGCCTTGGAAGGGGGTTGTGATAAAACCGGATCAGGTAAGTACTCTACCCGAGCAAGGGATAGGGACTACGAACTTCAAAGATCGTACTCTGAAACTGTTCAATATGGGTGTGATAGGCGCCTATTTAGCGCATCGCAATCTATTTCAGCACATCGCGGCGAATGAGGCGGATAAGCCTGGTACACTCATCTTTGAAGACGATGTGGAGATTCCTCCCGACTTTTATGAGAAGCTGGCAGTGGCCGAGAAGGACATTCCCGCAGATTGGGACTTCATATTCTTGGACAAGTTGTATGTGGATGGGACGCCGATCTCCAATCATGTAATGAAGTTGAAAAAGGATATGACGGCCACGAAGAACTGGGGTATTTGGGCCTACATTGTAAAGAACTCTTCTCTGAAAGATCGTATTCTTCCGAAGTTGGAGCATATGATAGATGTGCCTGATATTCAACTGGCGAAGCACGCTGATGTTCTGAATATGTACATGATACAGCCGCAGATTGTGCGGCAGGATAGACATAATGCCCCTAACTCGGTTGTCACGATGTTTGATACGGCCGCAGCCAATCAAAATGCCAAGTAAATATAGGAGTGTAGAGGCCATGGCTTCGTCCAGATATAAACGTCGTCGTACAAAGCGTACAAGACGTCAAAGTCGCAAAAGGCAGCGCGGAGGTAGTATGCCTCTCACTTACGACGCCCCCAACGCCCCTATAACGGTATTCACGAGTTCGGATCGCATGGAGCCTACACTAGAGTATCTTATGAAATCGTTGAAGAAACATAACTACGGCTACCGAGTATTGGGTATGGGAACACAGTGGAATGGGTTCAAGACGAAGATGGAGAACTATTTACAGGGTATTGAGCAATATATCAAGGACAAGGGTCCAGATGCCATGGCCATTTTCGTAGACGCCTTTGATGTTCTCTGTATCAAAGACGCTGATAAACTGCTGAAGAGTTACCACGAACGACTGCGTAAAATGCCTATCGTGGTCGGTGTAGAGATATACTGCTTCTATGAGGAAAACTGTCGTATGGAGGCCTTACAGTGGTACGACAAACATTCTGTAGAGGGTGGTAGTGAAAGCATAAAAGGGTCGCTCACACAGCCAGAAGCAGGTCGCCCCTATTACGAGGCACCCAAATCGGTATTCGTTAACTCTGGATTTATAATGGGTCCGGCAAAAGAACTACTCACAATGTTTACCTCCATGTCACAATCGGGTGACAAAGACGACCAAATAGCCGTGATAAACTACACGATGAGTAACATGGACAAAATAGACTTGGATGTGGAGGAGACCCTTATACGTAATAAGTTGAAGCCCAGACACAAACTGCCAGATGAGAATGGTATCGTCGGCCCTGGATTTGTACATTTCCCTGGTACAAGAGAAAAGGACAGACAACAGCGCAATGTCACCGAATATTATCCCAAATATGACAAAAATTGATCGCGGGAAAAGCTTGGTAGCAAACCACCCATGAACATCTTTTATCTGTCCCATAAACCATCACGCTGTGCGCGCTGGCATTGTGACAAGCATGTTGTGAAAATGATATTGGAGACGACGCAGCTTCTGTATACGGCGCACTGGGTTTTGTCTGTGAAGCCGGATTTCTCTACGGCCCCGTATCGGAAGAATGCGGATGAGCGTGGCTATATGTCTATCCGCAATCAGAAGCATCCTTCTGCCATTTGGGTGCGTGAGAGCCTGGATCACTATGTGTGGCTCTGTCAGCTCGGGATTGCCCTGTGCTGGGAGTACAATTATCGCTTCGGCGCTCACAAGACGCATTCTTGTGAGGAGCATATTCATTGGCTGTATGAGAACTTGCCGCCGTCTCTGAAGTCGGTGGGGTGGAAGGAACCCCCGAGGGCGATGCCGGAAGAGTACAAGAAAGTGTCCAACGCGATTCTGTGCTATCGCCTATATTACCGAGAGGGTAAGAAGGGGATGCTCACATATACGGGGCGTCACAAGCCGCATTGGCTAAAGGTCAGCAGCCCAACTCCATGAAAAATTGATTTGGCGGGCTTTTTTACCATCGTATTACTCCGAATGATAACGCACTATGTGGCTCTGTGTGATTATACGCTAGGGCCTTTGGCAGCGGTAGGCGGCCTAACACGCCTAGACCGCCGATATAAGATCGTGAAACTGTTGCGGGATGAGTACTATTCCAACTGCGATATCGTGGAAACGGAGTTCACTGGTAAATACATACTCTATTTCCGTAAGGAGGAGAATAGTCTTCCACAGTTCACGGTGATTGTTCTGCGTGGAACACGGCAGGCATTATGGAGAACTCCGTGGAGCGTATACTACGGCCCTACACAGGAATGGATTCCTATTGTCGATATGTCCAGCACGGAAGGCCTGTGTGGAGAATACCTATATGGCCTCAGGGGCGATAGTGAGGCGAAGTTTCTAAAGCGTGTCGCAGAGCAGATAGAGTTGCGTAGTAGAATGATTCCTGCCGCCAGACCTATTGTGAATCAGCCCCAGAAAATAAAGTTAGTCCAGCCAAGCACTATAGTACCAACCTTCATAGCCTCTTCCATCAAACGTGACGCTGTAACACAAAAAAAGTCATGCCCCATTTCCATGGATGATTTCACCCCCGACATGCCGCTGATACTTACTCAGTGCTACCACCTATTTAGCAAGCAGGGGCTGGAAGAATGGTTACAAACGAGTAAGGATTGCCCAATATGTATGGCCGAAGTTACTTCTCAACAACTAGTATAGATGGGGTGTAAGAACGCAAACGCACTCGGAATACCTGGCCAGGGCTTCCACGAAAAAAGAATCGTCGGCTACGCCCTATATGATATTATCGGCACTATTGTACTAGCCTTGCTAACATCCTATTTTTTCCGTATCAAGCTATATGTGTCGGTGATTGGCTGGTTCCTGCTCGCAGAGGCACTACATTACGCATTCGGTACACAGACCGCCTTTTTAACTACGATAGGTGTCAATGCGTGTTGATTGCGAGGGCAAGCAAATACGCAATCAAGGTGAACCCTACTACAAACACAAGGAATCGGTTTAGAGCGGCTACACGTGCGTTATAGCGTATGATAGCCTCCCTCTTTGCGTACCTAGCGGCGATAGTATCTTCATCCTCCGCAGGAGGAGTTCGGATACGAAGAGATGTATGTTCCATGGAAAGCTGTATTGTACAGTATCCCATGGGCCATTTTCAATTTTTTACTAGCGCCGGTGTCGCACACGCCGCGTTCTTCTGCGCTGCATTTCTACAATCGCACTAGCCCTTGCTAAAGGAATATCTTCATTACGTCCTTTGAAGTATTGTAACATGAGGGGATTTATCTCCGGATTTATGAACTCGTACAGTCCATCCTTGTTGGTAGTAATTTGGTCCTCCCACTTTCCTTTGAGGATGTGCGCTACAGACTTATAACGAGAGGCATATTGACGATTTTGTTGTACTCCGTGAAAGAGATGTAAGGCTCTCGCACGAAGATAGCCGATTGTAGGATTTACTTCGCGGAAGTTTTGATGATACCTATCCCAATCAGAAGTAATAAATTGCGCCTCAATCTCATTTATCCATGTGTGAGGGAGATGATTCTTGAAGAAGTTCAGGGTAAACATCGTATCGCCGTTCCCGATGATAGAACGGTTGTAAAATCCACCCAGTCTCTTAAATATAGAACGCTTGAACGCCCAGGCAAATCCAGGATGATATAGGTGGAGTAGTCTATCAGACATGTGTTCTGTAGCGCGTCTATGGACAACAGCGTATGCGTAAGATAACTTCTTGGAGTTAATACGTGTATTATCGGGTGTGAGCCAGCATGCCTGGTCAAATGGCTGTATGACATCATACTTGTCTAGTAGCTGAGAGACTTGATCTACCCAATCCGGTACATCAAACATTATATCTCCGTCTAACATCACTAACTTTGTATACTGCTCCGGGACTATCTCCTCCAGCTTTCCCAGAAGTTGTTCTTTATAGAACATGTAGGAGTTGGAATGAAGAACCAGATCGGCGTTCGGTATTTCAGGCTCGGCTCCGTTGAATACGCATTCGGCCACAAAATAGGGTATATTCTTTTCTTTCAGGATTTTCATAATATATAGCATATTGCGTAGGATACGCTTGAACTTCGCAGGATTGTAGAATGCGAGCATGATAGCAGTATCTTTCACGGTCGGCTCTATATATATGGATTTGGAACGACCTTCTCCTATTTCTACCAGTCGGCTTTTACGACTCATTCCCCTAGTATAGCGAGGCATATTAATATACGACCCTATAAATAGATGGGTACTCGGAGAGTTCGGGCTGTAAGAAGAAAAAGGACAAGAAGGCATCGTGGTGGTACGGAACTCTGTACAGCCGTCATAATAGAGCCGAGAAAGGGTAAACAGGCCCTGTTAGAGTTCGTTATAAAGAATGTACTGGATACACTAAAGGGAAACTGGAATCTGATGATATTTCACGGCATAGATAATCTTCAGGCAATAAAGGCCTATGTAGATAGTCTCCCATCAGAGTACAAGGGTCGTATTACGCTGGAGAATCTAGATACAAATGATATAAGTACCGCAGAATATAATGATCTCATGATGAGTCATAGGATTCTGGATAGGATTCCTACTGAAATGTTTCTCGTCGTTCAGACGGATAGTATGATGTGTAAGGGGGGTATACAACATTTGGATGAGTTCATGGGATACGATTATGTGGGGGCGCCTTGGAAGGATACGAATACCGTAGGGAATGGTGGATTCTCCTTGCGCAGAAAGAGTGTTATGAAGAAGATTGTGGATTCGTGTTCAAAGATCACGGCCGAAGGTGGGCCGCATAGTGAGGACGGATTTTTCAGTATTGGATGTGATGCTATAAGGCCGAAAAAGCCGACCCCGGAAATGGCCACGAAGTTCGCTATAGAAACGATATATAGTGATAGTGTTCCGGTAGGAATACACAAAACATGGTACTTCCTTCCAGAAAAGAATAATGAAATGGCGCAGAAGTGTGAGGGGTACGATACGCTCCGTCAACTCAACACCGGGCAGGGAGGGGGTAGCGACAAACCCCCTTTAAAGATCGGTTTAATGGCCATCTTCAAGAATGAGTCTATGGTCATGCGTGAGTGGATAGAGCATTATAAATGGCAGGGAGTGGATCAGATCATACTACTCAATAATAACTCTGACGATGATTGGCAGAGTATCGTGAAAGATTACGAAGGGTTTGTAACAGTGAAGGACGCCCCAGAAAAGTACGGACAGATGAAATATTATAATACGGTCGGCATCCCCTTCTTGAAAGAAAAAGGGATGGATGTACTTGTTGTGGCCGATTTTGACGAGTACTATTTCGGGCGAGATGGAAAACTACTGAAGGATTATATACAGGAGACATTTTCAAAGCCAGGCCACCCAGCTTCTGTCATATGCGGATGGACGATGTTCGGTTCAAATGGACACAAAACACAGCCGACAAGTGTGCGAAAGGGGTTTACGATGCGTTGGTCGGATAAGACAGAGCCGGCCAATGGACTTACGGGCAAATCTATTATGATGATATCGGATATACCAGAGAGCGGTCTAACATGCCAGCATAGTCCTAAGTTGAATGGAAGAACGGATCAATGCCCTACAGGACTACAACTCAACCACTATTCCGTAATGTCCAAAGAGTATTTTGACAAGGTCAAAAAGACACGCGGTGACGTATTTACATCGTTACATGAGAATGTACGCGATGATTCCTATTTCAACAAATACGACAACAATAATGTGAAGGAGACACTCCTCGCGGACCAAGTAAAGTAGCATGTATAAGTAGGATGTCCCCAGGCAAACATAGTCGTACAAGAAGGCGCAGAATGCGCGGAGGGAACGGTTTTTTGAAGAGGATGTATGTTATATCCCTGGAAGAAGCCAAGGATAGATTGGATACGATTATGAACGCTGCGAAGGCGCAGGAACTTGCGTTGACGCATTTCAAGGCTGTGAAACTAGAACCTGGTATTCAACATCACAACTATGGTGAGAAACTAGAGGAACTAGGCATTGGTTCCATTATCTTTAGAACAGATAACCCGGATAAAATCAAGCACGCAGGTACGATTGGCTGTTTCTTGTCACACCGCAATCTATTAAAGGAGATATCGGAAGCGAAAGAAGCAGCGACGGCCACACTTATTTTAGAGGACGATGCGATTCTTCCAGAGAAGTTACTTGAGAAGATAGAGGCCGTGCGTCATAATCTTCCCTCCAACTGGGATATTTGTTTCCTTGGTAAGAGTGAAGTAGAGGCAGAGGCTGTAAAAGATTCTGTGAAACGACTCGTGAACCGCTTCAATCCCACCAAGAACTATGGTACATGGGCCTATTTAGTTAAAAACTCTTCTATAAAGGATCGTATTCTGCCGTGCCTTGAGGTAATGTCCAATGCGTTAGATACACAGTATAATAACTATACACACAAGATACATCAATATTTGATAGATCCTAAGATAGTGGATGTAAATATAGCTAACTCGTCCCATAAACAAATACAGGATAGGTTGAATGAATAAAATATGGACCTATTATAGGTATGTTCGCAAGTAGTAAAAGGAGTAAGAGAAATACGCGGAATGTCACACGGAAGAGTAAGCAGAAGCAAGTACCTCTTTTCAAGGATGTATACATGATAACCATGAACGTGGAATCAGAGCGTTATAAGCAGGCGGAGGCATCCGCCAAGGAGGCGGGTCTTCAGGTGAAGAAGTGGGACGGCGTGACGATAGATGATTCTATGCGCGATTCATTAATGGAGCAGGGTGTAGGTAGTATTATCTTCAAGGGGGCGACGATGCGCTTTAGAGGTGCGATAGGATGCTTCCTAGCACATCGTGGAGTGATGCGTCATATCGCGGAACATCCTGGAAGAGGTGAGGGTACACTTATTCTGGAGGATGATGTGGCCGTGCCGAAAGATTTCACGGAACGTCTTCAGAAAGTTATCCCCGAGTTGCCGAAAGATTGGGATATGTTATATCTGGACAAAGTGAATCCTAACTCCAAGAAAGTAACAGAACACATCCACCGGTTTAACAAGCAGATGACGTCTAGTAATAACTGGGGAAACTGGGCCTATATTGTTCGTCATCGTAGTTTACCGAAGATACTGCCCTATTTAGAGTACATGTTGGACCCGGTAGATATTCAGTTACACAAGTTCGCAGATAAGTTACATATATATCTTGTAGTGCCTAGCTTGATTACTCTGAATGAGGGTACACGCCATGATTCAAAGATCAATCAGCTGAACGCCGCCCAAGAGAGTCAGTAAATATAGGCCCTATATAGGGATGGCTGTTCGTAGAAGCCGTAGAAGTAAGGGGCGTAGAAGAAAGGGTACGAGGCGGCAGAAGAGACAGAGAGGCGGCGCCCTCGCTGATGACAAACAGTGTATATTTATTATATGGCCTTTGGGTACAGGTTTCGGAAATCAGCTGTATGTGTACGCCGCCGCGCTTACACTCAAGCGCGCATTCAATCTCCCTATATACGCGTTACCTGATACAAATGGGCATAATACAACGGATTATAGGCCCCTATTCAAAGAGTGTATACCGATTGATATGGACCCAGCTCTACAGGGGCGCATTGACGCTGCGTCCCAGCCCTTTAAAGATACAGAGCTGTTTACAAAATGGTCTGTGCCGCCCGCCACAGACAAAGATATATGTATTCGCGACAAATATCTTCAGAATCATGCCAGTATTATGCCAGTCATATCGGATATTCGCGGGCCTATTATGGAGGAACTGGCAAAAAAGTACGCAGATGTAAAAGTGGATTCAGACTCTTCTTGTTTTTTACATGTGCGTAGAGGTGATTATGTAGATATCGCAGGGGCTGCCTTATCGTCTCCCTATTACCAGAAGGGGTTGGACATGCTAAAAGATGTCGCGGCGATAAAGACTGTCTATATTGTCTGTGAACCCTCTGGAAAACAGTGGTGTATTGACCAGGGATTCAAGACAGAGAAGGAGGTAGAGTGGATTGATACGCCAGATGAACTTCGTGCGTTTTACATAATGTCTTTGTGTAAAGGCGGGGCGATTCTCTCACGGTCTACCTTTAGTGTCTGGGGCGCAGAGTTTGGAGCGGATGAAAATCCGGATTCGGTAATAATATATCCTAGTAAATGGGTGGAATCTAGAGATGCGAGCAACGCCATGTTACCTGAACGATGGCGAATGACAGAAGAATAATACTACTACATACGGAGTATGTATAGGCATTATTATAACTTGGGTATATCACTATTCTGATAGTGAGTCATAGCCAGCGCATTCGTATCAGGGTCATTAATAGTACACTTGGTGTGTATATTCTCTGTCTCATAGAGCAGTTTCAGACCATCACCCTTATATGCCTCTACGATAGTACCGAGTTGTTTACACACCGCCTGATAGTCTTTCTGTAGGGTATCATTCGTCATCGCATACAACCCCTTTAAAGCCCCATATATAATAGGGTGTTTCGGCGTAACAGCTAGGAAGCCGTTGAAGATTGCGCCAGATGGTTCCAACGCCTTTACCGACACGAATGTATTGGAGCCGATAATGTTATCCAAGTTCACCTCCAGTACTAGATCACTATCTATGAAGACCCCTCCGTTCATATACAGATAATAGTAGCGAAACAGGTCGGCCTTGTGTTCTCCTGAAGAGAAACTTTGAAATATATCTGCTACCGCGGGAAACTCTTCCAGCGGATATTTCGCAAACAGGTCCAGAATATCTGCGTCAAGAAAGAACTTGTACTCCCACCCAGGCATTTTCTCTTTCAGTTGCGAAACCACGTAACCCTCTAGAGGGACTTTGGCGGTTTGTATACACACTTTCGGTATGGAAGTTCCATCTCCGCCACGCTGTCTCTTTCTGCGCAGAGACTTGCGGCGTGTTCTGCGCCGTACCCTACGCCTACTACGTGCGGCCATATCCCTATTCATTACAGAGAAGTTATCTATTTAGTGAAGAAGCCGTTATAGTCTACATGTTTTTTTTCTATATTGCTAAAGCCAGGGGCCTGTATCATCAGTGGAGGTGCTACTATAAACCAGTTATCTGCGGCCTGTAATGGCCAAGAAACTGCGATATCTACTACCACATCTCTTTCCTCTGTTACGCCGGGTACAAAGCTATTTAGGACTTCTTTGGCCTTATTGATAAATGTATCATAGTAGTGTTTTGATACCATATAGGAGGAAGAAGACTGCGAACGTTTGATACGATATGTTTCTTTATCGTATTCTGCCATAGTTCCACCGAGCATAATAACATCATATGGATTCTTCACGAGCTTTTCAAATATAGGGTACGCATTCTCTACATTCTTCCATACTGCGTCATCTTCTACGATGAGTACATTGTCCCACCCATTCTCTTTCGCAGTCTCTAAGGCCTTTATGTGTCCTTTTAGACACCCTATATAGGGATATTCAGACTCTAGAATACCAGGTATACGTGTTATCTTTGATGTGTTGAATATTTGTAACTGCCTTTCTATCTGCTTTCTTCTGTCTACACGTGAATCAAGATTTATATATAGAACATGATTGACATAATCATTTATAGAATCGGGGGGGTATTTTATATCATCACCACCCCTTTGTCTACGTCTACTTATCTTCTTTCCCCGACGCTGTTTCCGAGTACGTCTTCGTCTATTTGTTTTCATTTCTATTACGTGAGATATTAGCTTGGGTTATAGGTAAAATACTATATTATTTGACAGTTGATCAGTCATTTTTTGTTTTGAAACTTTTCCTGTAGTTTACAACACCGCCTATGATATTACTGTGACTTTTTCCTTGTACCATGAGGGCAGGGCGGACTAAAAACCAGTTGTCTACAGGTTGTAGTTTTGAAAAGCATACATCGGCCGGATAATCATCAGGCGACTTACTATGAATCCCTTTCTCTAGTTCTTGAATAAGTTTATCGTAGTAGGAGTGATGTACAACGTATGAAGCCGCACTGTAAGAGAACGTAACACGATATGTATTTTTATCATAGTCTGCGTATGTTCCACCCAGCATTATAACATCATACGGCTCTTTCACGAGTTTTTCAAATACAGGATATGCTTTGTCCACATTTGCCCAAACTGCGTCGTCTTCTAGAACAAGGACATTTGGCCATTTATGTTCCTTGGCCATTTTTAGGGCTGCGATGTGACCCAATGTACATCCATAATATCCATTTTCGTGTACTACGCCAGGAATACGCGTTATCTTTTTAGGGTCAAAGATAGACAGTTCATTTTCCAGACGCTCCCTTCTATCTGGCCGCTTATCAAGGTTTATATATAGGACGTGTGTGATATATTCTGTAATGGCTTTTGGAGGGTGTGTCGTAGTATGATGATTCGCATGTTTTCCACCCTTATGTCTTCGCCTAGTTCTACGAGTATTCTTTGAACGCCGAATAGCCATACTAGTATAGTAGGACATTTTAGTTCCTATTATTTTATAGCCTTTGTATAGGATGAGTGGTGGTTCGCCTAATAGGAACACCATGCGAAATAAGAATAGAAACAATAATAGTACTAGGAAACATGGGGGTGGTGTAAAGATAGTCGTTATGACACGCTTTTCTGTATATAGTCATGGTAGTTCCATGTTAAAGAATACACAGAAGAATATAAAGAATGACAATACATATTTGTCGCGTATATATGACCCCGCACGCCTAGATGCGAAGATGAAGGCATTCAAGAATATAACCCTTCCAAGTATTCTAAGCCAGTCCTATAAAAATCTGGTATGGAATATATATACGTCTCCGCAGCTACCAGAGAAGTATATGAATATGTTGAAGGGTCTTATCAAGGATCCGCGTATACATTTGAAGATTGTGAATAATATGGACCAGGCAAATGGAGACTACGGTAGACAACTAAAGAAGTACTCTAAATATATCTCTGTGCGTCTAGATGACGATGATGGGCTTCATCCGCAGTACTTCAAACTCCTGGCGAAATCATACAAACCGGGGCAGATTCTAAATCCAAGCCATGGACTCAAAATAACTCTTTCCGACAAGGAGCCTGGTAAAATGA
>Ga0214919_10010558_pt1 | contig 11676 bp, 10 predicted proteins | sample LL1503_MetaG_FD_177994 | JGI IMG/M metagenome (GOLD analysis project Ga0214919, IMG submission 177994) | Freshwater microbial communities from Lake Lanier, Atlanta, Georgia, United States - LL-1503 | ecosystem: Environmental > Aquatic > Freshwater > Lake | place: USA: Georgia | collected...
CATGCACAATCAATGGGTGATCCGATGGCCGACCCTTGACCTCATAAATCCTTGCCACACCCATTGCATTACAGGCATCAGCGCCTAACCCATAAACCGTCTCGGTTGGAAAGGCAACTAAACCGCCAGCAACCAAATGCGAAGCGGCAGCTGCCATTGCATCTGCTGTGCAGTTAGATAAAAACTGGGGCGTGCTCACCCCTTAATTCTCTCACTATTCACAGCAATCTCTCACACCCTCCCCATTGCATGGGAGATACTTAATCTATGAAAACAAAGATATTTCGCACGCTAGCCACCATAGTCACCGTTTCGGCAGTTGCCGGATTCATCGCCATTGCAATTCCAGCAAATGGCGCAGGCACGGCAGATAACCGCTTTATCACTGTCACTGGAGTTGGCAGCGTCTCTGTAGTTCCTGATGCGGTTCGCTTTAACGCAACTGTTTCAACAATAGGTGGAACAAATAACGCAGCGCTATCAACTGCAACAAAATCTGCAGCAGCTGTTCGCCAAGCACTTAAAGATGCAGGCATTGCATCAAAGGACATTCGCTCGGCAAATATCTCTGTCTACCCTGAATACAACTGGACACAAGAGGCAGGCACAAAGATCACTGGCTACCGCGCATCACAGTCATTTGATGTTTTAGTTCGCAACGCATCAAAGGCTGGCACAATTATCGAAGCAGTTGTCATTGCAGGTGGCGACAGTGTTCAACTTGGTGGAGTAATTCCAGTAACACTAAATCCATCAGCTGCAACAGAGCAAGCGCGCGCAGCAGCTGTTACTAATGCAAAGTCAAAGGCATCCTCTTATGCAAAGCTTCTTGGAACATCAATTGGTAAAGTCTTATCCCTTGAAGAGCAATCATCCCCCGTCTACTCATCACCATTTCCAATGGCCAAAGCGGCAGCAGATGCCACGGCCGTTGAGATTGATCTTGGCGAACAGGATGTAACGGTGACAATCACGGTTCGATGGTCGCTCAATTAATTGGCCATAATCTATTAGCCAGATCAGAGCCGCGCACTCACCACATAGGCAACTAGCGCCTTATTTGCCCTACAAATGCGGTTTGGACGCGCGCTCATTGACGGGTACGATTGCCAAGCCTCAAACGTCCCCATCGTCTAGGGGCCTAGGACATCGCCCTTTCACGGCGGTAACACGGGTTCGAATCCCGTTGGGGGCACGCACGACAAGTTAGGCGGTAGTAAAAGAAGTAACGGCTTTGAAGGTGACATAAGAGCCACTTATGTGACAGGTTTTTATCAAGGCCCGGTAGCGCAGTTGGTTAGCGCGCCGCCCTGTCACGGCGGAGGTCGCGGGTTCAAGTCCCGTCCGGGTCGCAAAGGTTTTGGTGTCGTACTTATTTGAGGCCGGCGTTAGAACTTTGTTCGGCTTGGTAGCTCAGTTGGTACGAGCGAACGACTGAAAATCGTTAGGTCGCCGGTTCGATCCCGGCCCAAGCCACAGTGGTTGCTAGATTATTCCTAACTCTAAGTCTTTTTGCTCTTTTGCCCTCTGTGCTAGTCGAACATACAAGAATACTAAAGGCACCAACAGAATTGATCGGTGCCTAAATGATGTTCCAAGATTTACTTCTACCAGAGCGCCAAAAATTATTAACCCAGTGAGAGAAACTAAAGTAAAGAGAATTGGCGTGATGGTCGTGATCAAAGAATGCCTTGGGGCTACCTAAGCAAAGTGTGAAATATGCCCGATGGAAAGGAGGTACTAAAATTGCGAACACCCCCAGCTGCCAGTCCCAATTGGTTACAATCATGGCATGAAGCGGAAAATAAGGGAGAGTTTATATAGGTCGTTGTTGGGGGCTTTGCGTCTAAGTCAGGACTATAAAGGTGATACTCGCTTTACACTGGGAATTAGTCCTTATGCGCGACGCTCGCCGCTATTAATGACCATTTTTAATTTGAGAGAACTCAATTCTTACCTCGCAGATCGAAGTGATACAAAATTCTTTAAGAGTGCCACCCGAGCTCTGCATAACTCAAAAGCAACCTCTCAGGCGTTGGTGTTAGGGAACGGGCCTTCACTTGCGAAGTTAAACGCGAAGATGGTAACTGAAGAGAATCCAGATATTTGGGTTGTAAATGACTTCTATAAAGTCAAACAGGCGGCCGAACTCAATGTGACACATTACGTGCTATCCGATGGCGCATATTTTGTGGGACTACCGAATGAAATTAATCCCAAACTTCAGCCAGTTCTTGATTATGTGAAAAGTAAGAATGCAACTCTCATCCTTCCTCACTGGGCAAAAGACTTACAGATTTCTCAGATATGCCCTATTGAAATATTTTATTATGATGACCGTGGCTTATCTGCATGGAGCAAAAATACAACTCCTGTTAAGCCGCGTGGTTATCTAGGACTTACACTCTACAAGGGATTGGGATTTGCTCTTTATTTAGGTTATAAGAAAATATTTATTTTAGGAATGGATAACTCAGAATTTTTGAATTACAGTTCAGATGAGGGTAATAGGTTGCTTCTGCACGGCAACCATGCATATAAAGATTCGAGCGTCGCCTACGACATATCAAAAGAATATCTTGACGGGATGGCCTCGGCTTTCTCTAGCCTCTCCCACAATTTCGGAGACTTGCTTAAATTTAAAGGTCCGATTGTGAATTTGGATGGGCGATCATTGACCACTAGATTTCCCAAAGAAGCAAACCACCCTTGGGTATCTTAAACTAGTCATCAGCCAGAGATTACGCGATTTTCTCGCACCTCCCGCGGTTCAGGATACAATTTCGCCTGAAGCAATAGGGGGTCAAATGAGCGCAGAGTTCTACGGCGGAGAAATTAATCCATCGGCCATCGTAATTCGTGCGGCTTCGGCTGTTCAGGGTATTAAGTTCTTTTCCCCTTCAAGTTATTCTCAACAAATAGGGTTAATGACTCGGCCGGCTGGTTATAGGGTCCCAGCGCACAAGCACAATCTCGTGGAGCGAACAATTCACGCCACGCAAGAGGTTCTCTTCATCCGAGCTGGTGAATGTAAAGTAAATCTTTTCAACGAGGAAAATCAAATTCTGCACTCCATTAAATTATTAACGGGTGATGTGATTCTTTTAGCCCATGGCGGTCATGAAATCATTATGGAAACTGAGTGCGAAATCCTTGAAGTAAAACAAGGGCCTTATGCTGGAGACGCAGATAAAACACCGTTGTTCGAACATGGCCATGATCCCCGTAAATAGACCACTCATATCGGAAGAAGACATTAGTGCTGTCACAGAAGCACTAAAGAATACTTGGGTATCTGGCGATACTCCTCCGATTATCACTTTGGAAAATACGCTAAAAGAAATTCTCGGTGTTAGTGATGTTGTAGCCGTGAGTACCGGAACCACCGCAATTGATTTGTCTGTCGAAGCCCTCGATATTCAACCGGGCGATGAATGTATTGTTCCAACTTTTACAATCATTTCATCAATTTCAAATCTACTTCGGCATGGCGCAAAGCTTACGGTTGTTGATTCTGATCCCGTCACTTGGTCTATAAATGCAGACCTAGCGGCAGAGGCAATTACTGCGAAGACTAAATTGGTTGTTCCCGTCCACATCTATGGTTTATCGGTAGATATGGATCCAATCTTAAACAAAGTAGTTGGCACCCAGACTTTCGTTTTGGAAGATGCGGCCGAGGCATTGGGAGTTGATTATAACGGTAGGCATTGTGGCGCAATTGGTGATGCAGGAATTTTCAGTTTTTACGCAAACAAAATAGTTACCGGTGGTGAAGGCGGTGCAGTTGCTACAAATGATGCTGCATATGCCGAACGCGTCCGGTATCTCAGGAATCTTTGTTTTAATCCAAAACAAAGATTTGTGCACGAAGATTTAGGCTGGAATGCTCGGCTTTCAGGCATTCCAGCTACTTTAATTTCTTCGCAACTTCAACGGCTTGATCACCTTGTAGAGAAAAAGATTGCTATTGCTCAGAGGTATCTAAGTGGCCTCGCTGGACACCCTTGGCTAGATTTTCACCCAGCCTCAACTACATTTTCCAAAAATACGTACTGGGTTTTTGGTGTGGTACTTAAAGAAGATGCGCCTTTTGATGCTGAAGGATTTCAAAAAGAATTAAGAACACTCGGAGTGGATACGCGCCGCTTTTTTTGCCCGGTCCACTTGCAGCCACTTGCCAAGAAATATCCAATTTCCAAATTTGGAGAAATGCCTGTAGCCGAGAACCTCTGGAATCGTGGAATCTATCTTCCTTCAGGACTTGGCAATACAACCGAAGAGTTTGAAGCTGTGATTGAGGCAATGTGGATAGTGGTTAAAAAATGATTTTTTCCAAGTTTTATGCAGAGTGCTACGACCAAATTCACTCCTCTAAAAGTTACGATGGTGAGTCGGCGAGGATGCTCAAATATCTTGAAACAAATCTTGGGAAAACAAGAATTAATAGAATTCTAGATTTTGGATGCGGTACGGGTATCCATCTAAATTCACTACTCGATGAGAAACTGGAACTCTATGGATATGACCGTAATGAATACATGTTGGATGTTGCTCGGCAAAATTATCCGAGCTTGTTTGTGACTTCAGATTATGCACAGATTCCAGGAGAATTAGATCTTGTTTACAGTCTTTTCGATGTCGTTAACTACCAAGTTTCGGATCAAGAGGTTGAGATTTTCTTCCGATCTCTTGCATCCAAGTTGGCACCCGGAGCCACGTTGGTAATTGATGGTTGGCATTATCCCGGAGTTTTTCAAGATCCACCTACGACTCGTGAACGAGACATTCTCTTCGAGTCATCGACTATTACCAGGCGGGTTTTGCCAACCACTTCAAACAACTACCGCACGACCGTTCTTGATATCACCCTGGAAGACAAGTCTCAATCAGGGTTGTTAACTCACGAAAGTCACATCATGCGGGCTTTCGATGCTCCTGAACTTGAGAAGTTTGCAAACTCTTGCGGATTTACATGCGTTTCCTTCAGGGATGGGAGCGATTGGGATAAAGGCTTAGGACCAAATTCGTGGCGGTTTGTTATGTTTGCCCAGAAAGCCTAGTTTTCAGTCTTATGGGAGAGGAGCGCTCGTGGTGAGTTCACATTTGGTAGTGGCGGTCGTAGGTGTAGAACGTCCCGAGGCCGGTGGTGCACACAACGCAGAAACCTTAATGCTTGGCCAAATTAGGAAATCCCTCAACGATCACGAAATTATCATTATCGAACCGCGAAAAACATATGTACGCCCGTTTGAAGACTTTAAGAGATTAGGTGGATTCTTACGATCACTTTATTTCCTTTGGAAATCAAATCCAGTTTTCTGGTCTCTTACTCGGCGATTTACTTGGATTCCACCATCAAAGTTTGAAAGAGACCTCTTACGCAAAAAGGTGGACATAGTTTTTTTCGTAGGTATTTATGACCGCGCGATAGAATTGAAAAAAATCCCATTTATAGCAACAATCTGGGATTTAGGCCACAGGGATTTATCTGTATTACCCGAAATGAGCAGCAATAGAGAGTTTGAATTACGAGAGTGGGCAATTAATAACATTGCGATAAAAGCCATGGCAATAGTTGTAGATTCTGAAGTCACAAAAGCTAAATTGAAGACCTATTACGGAATTGAGGATTCCAAGATCTATTCATTGCCTTTTGCTCCCAATGTGGGAGAGGAATTACTACTAGGTGAAAGAGAATCCTTCGCGCTGTATCCAGCACATTATTGGAGCCACAAAAATCACATCGTACTTTTTAAAGCAATCGCACAATTATTGTCAGAAAATAAGAAACCCCGGCAACTCAAATTGACGGGGCAAGATAGAGGAAACCTCAAGTATCTAATCGAGAAAACTAACGAGCTTGGAATATCTAAATACATTGAGTTCCTAGGTTTCATCCCTCAGTCAGAACTGCACGCCCTTTATCAACGCGCCGCGATTGTCGTCATGCCATCACTCTTGGGTCCAACTAATCTTCCACCCTTGGAGTCACTTCTTCGAGGTTGCTCAGTTGCGGTTACGCCAAGCGCTCGAGCTAATCTTGGTGAATGGCCAGGGGTAATTGAACTAAATGGAAATGACATTCCTGCCTGGTCAAAGTTACTCAATGTATCAAGTAGCTTCCCACAAGTTGACGTCCCAACGATTCAGACTCATCTCTCCCAAATAGAGGCGTCAAATGTTGTAAAATTAAAATCCCTTTTCATGAATTTGAAGCTCATAAAAAATACCTACTAATCCATATCTTTTAAGTCGAATGTAATAGCGAGAAAGAATTAAATTGAATTTAGAAATTCTTCCCATTTATCTCCAACGGCTTCCGGAGATCGTGCGGCTAGGATTTGGGCTGAAGTAATATGTGGAACCAATAGGGCAGAAATATTTGCCCCAAATCTATTTATTGAAATAGTGAAATCCTCAATAGTCTTACAGTAGTTTATCTCTGGTAAACCGAATCTGCGAAAATCAGGGATATCTGCAATAAGCATCGGCAGACCTTTTTGCATTCCTTCAATCACAACAAGACCATCTCCTTCATATTCAGAAGGAACAATTAGCAAGTCCCCATCTTCAATAACCCACCAGGGATCCCTGACTCGCCCACGAAAGTTAATATTCAAATCGCCCACTGTGGCTGCTTTTTGCATGGTCTCCTGCATGGATCCCTCGCCGATAATTTCCACTGGAAGACCAGTCTTTCCCGCAATAGTTAGGAGCCAATCGGGTCGCTTCTGAGGCGCCAAACGTCCGATGAAGATCAAGCGCTTTACGTTCTCTGCTCTAATATGTTCCGTTGTAGCGCTTACTGTGGGGCGTGACATCAAGATTGAATTTGGAAGAACCGTGTCTGGAGTTAGCGAGTCCGGCCATATGGGAAAGTGCGACGAAACCGCGGCCCATTTTGAGTGACGCAATTGTAGAAGTCGCCGGATTACTCGTCCAAATATAATCCGCGTCTTCCAAGGACGATCAACATGTTCAACCACAACGAGACAGCGGCGTGATATTAGTGTTGCGCCAAAGAATTCAGGTAGGTCGCAATTTAGGACTATCACGTCAGGCTTCCAGTAATTCACAATCCGGTGGAACTTCCACATAGCCGCAAGCGTGCCGATTAAGCTACCCCTCCACTGCCTCTCTAGTGGGAAAACTTCGCATGTTGGGATCACTTGATCGGGCGGGCCTGAGTTGATCGGCACTAGTGATATGGGCCAACCGCGCTGAGTGAGTTCATTGCAGGCCAAATTCATGGATCTTTCAGCACCACCACCCGTAAACGAATTGGTAACTATCATGACTCTCTTCACGGATAAATCTTAGCCCTGTTAAACTCAAACTCACTCACTATCGATCTAATGAAGGGTCACCTGTGCCAAGAGTTTCAGTCATAACTGTTGTCAAAGATGATCCCTCGGGATTAAGGACAACACACGAGAGCCTGATTGGCCAGACATTCAATGATTGGGAGATGTTGATTGTGGCTGCTCCTGTGCAGGATGAAACACTTGATGTCGCCGTAGAGTTTCAAGCAAGTGACTCCCGGATTCACCTCCATGAGCAGATAAGCACAGGAATATACGGTGCTATGAATGAGGGAATAACTGGTGCGGATGGGGAATTCATTTGGTTTATGAATGCCGGCGATACATTTGCAAGTAATTTGGTTTTGGCTCGTGCGGTTGAAGAGTTCTCGAATAATCGAGTTGGGGTGTTGATTGGTGGTTATAGAATTCTAAATGGGGCGTCGAATCAGATTTTTAGCTATCCAAAAGGCAAGGTTACGGTAATTAATTTCGCATTTAATCGCCGTGGTGGTTGTCATCAAGCCATGATTTTTCATGCACAAGTTCTCAAAGATATCGGTGGGTTTAATACGGCTTATGCACTTGCTAGCGATTTTGATTTAGTTTTGAAAGTTATTAAGAAGGCCGATGCGCGAAGGGTTCCAGAAATATATGCTGCGATTGAACCTGGAGGCCGTGCAGATCAAGGAATTTTCCTGGTGCACAAGGAAAAACATCTAATTAGGCGGAATCTCCTCGGTGGGCCCACCATTTTACTCGCAAGTTTACTTTGGACCGGACTGGCAAGGACAAAGATAATTTCAAGACGAGTTTCGGGTCAGCGAATTAAAGCCTCTAAAAATAAATGACCCTCTAAACTCGATAGTAACTATTTCGAAAGCTTATTTAAATCACTAGTAACCATAAGTTGGGCAAGTTCTTTCCAGTGAGTCGTTGCTTTCCATCCAAGGACACGTTCTGCTTTCGCTGGGTCTCCAATTAATGCGTCAACTTCTGTTGGACGGGTGTAGCGATCCTCTGTTTCTACAAACTCCCTGTAATCCAAATCTAAAGCCGAAAAAGATGCTTCACAGAAATCGCGCACAGTAGCCCCAACCCCCGTGGCTACAACATAATCATCTGGCTTCTCTTGTTGCAGCATTAGCCACATGCTTTCTACATATTCTGGGGCAAAACCCCAGTCACGGATCGCATTGAGATTGCCAAGGTAAAGCTTTTGCTGCAGGCCTAACTTGATTCGCGCAGCAGCCATTGTTATCTTCCGGGTAACGAAAGTTTCACCACGCCGGGGGGATTCATGATTAAAAAGAATTCCATTTGTTGCATGAAGGCCGTAAGCGTCACGATAATTGCGGACAACCCAATATGAATACAATTTTGCTGCGGCATATGGGCTCTGAGGCGCAAATGGAGAGTTCTCTGCTTGAGGTGGAGGTGTGCTGCCATATAGTTCTGACGTAGAAGCTTGGTAAAACTTAGTATCAATCTTTGCCGCCCGAATAGCTTCTAATAGTCGGATTGTGCCCACTGCATCTACCTGTGCAGTGAAATCTGGCATCTCAAAAGAGACCTTCACGTGGCTTTGAGCGGCAAGGTTGTAAATTTCATGAGGCTCAAGCTCTCTCACTAGATTTGAGATTCCAACCCCATCGGTAATATCACCATAATGCAGGTGGAACCGATTGTCGGCTTCATGGGGATCTTTATATAGATGTTCTATCCGAGAAGTATTAAAAGTTGAACTGCGGCGAATCACTCCGTGTACTTCGTAGCCTTTTTCAAGAAGCAGCTCAGCTAAATAGGATCCGTCTTGACCGGTTACTCCTGTAATCAGCGCTCGTTTCATGAAGTCGACTCCTTAGTATGGTGTGCAAGAAACCAATCATAGGTCGAAGCAATCCCATCCTCTAAGCTGACTTGCGGTTTCCAGCCTAATTCTGAAATTCGAGTACTGTCCAATAGTTTTCGTTGAGTGCCATTGGGCCGATTTGCGTTGAACCTAATCTCCCCAGTGAAGCCAACTATCTTTGAGAGCAGTGAAGCGAGGTTTCCAATTGAAATCTCTTGACCACTTCCGATATTAATAGCGACAGAGTTATCATATTTGTCCAATAAAATTAAGCATCCTTTTGCTAAATCACTTACGTGAAGGAATTCCCGAAGCGGCGTGCCATCTCCCCAAATCTCTACGAAATTGGAGGAATTAATTTTCGCATTATGAAATCGGTTAATGAGTGCTGGGAGTACATGGGCAGTTTCAAGATCAAAGTTATCTCGAGGTCCATAAAGATTAGTAGGCATTGCCGCTATCCAATGATGGCTGAATTGTACTCTGTATGCTTCGATAAGCTTTAGGCCAGCAATTTTTGCGATTGCATATGGGGCATTTGTTGCTTCAAGTTCACCAGTAAGAAGTGCTGATTCACTCATAGGTTGCGGTGCGTATTTCGGGTAAACACATGATGACCCAAGAAATAGCACCCGTTTAATATCAGCGGCGTGAGCGGCATCCATCAAATTAGTTTGTATTTGTAAGTTTATTGAAAGAAAATCGACTGGTAGTGACGAATTTGCTCCAATACCTCCTACTTTCGCTGCCGCAATTACTAAATAGTCAGGCCTAACTTCTTGGATTTCTTTGAATACTGCCGCGCGATCAGTTAGATCTAACTCTTTAGATGTCTTACCAATCGCCTCATGCCCTAGCGCCTTGGCTTCCAAGGCAATGGCAGAACCAACCATTCCGTTGATTCCGGCCACATAAATACGCATGGGATAAGAGTAGTGCCTGGTGATTTAGAACTGAGAGTAAGACTTGATTTGCTAAGGTATGCGATATGCATGACGGGTCACAGGAATGGATAAAATGCTAATCAATGATTTTCGTACTCGAGTAACTCGTAGCGCCATTGGGCGTTCAGTCAGTATTTTGAGTCGTGCTGATAAGCGGAAAATAGCAGCTGTGGTCCTTCTGCAAATATGCCTGGGTTGGCTGGACTTGCTTGGAGTACTCGCCATTGGTCTCTTAGGGGCTTTATCCGTAACTGGGCTTCAATCGCAGAATCCTGGAGATCGTGTTAGCCAAGCACTCCAAATCTTACAAATCTCAGATGCAACATTTCAGACCCAAGCGAGTGTTATTGGATCTTTTGCACTGGTCCTCTTGGTTGGGCGAACCATTTTGTCGATTTTCTTTACTCGCAGAATCCTATTTTTTCTTAGCCGCCGAGGTGCAAAAATTTCGGCAAATTTAGTTTCACGCTTGCTATCTCAACCACTTTTGACTGTACAGGCACGTACAACACAAGAGACTCTATACGCAGTCACCGGTGGTGTTGTAGTTATCACTCTTGGAATATTGGCAACGGCTGTTGTGTTTACCTCTGATTTAGCACTGTTAATAATAATGGCGATTGGCTTATATGTTGTTGACCCCATCACCGCGCTTGGAACATTCTTAATATTCGCTTTGATAGGTGCCGCTTTGTATCGGTCAATGCATGTAAAAGCTAAGAAGTTAGGGGTTGAGACTTCTGTCTTGAACATTAAAAGTAATGAGAAAATAGTCGAAGTATTTAGCTCCTATAGAGAATCTGTTGTACGCAATCGCAGAGACTACTATGCTCGAGAAATTGGAAAAGTCCGATTTGCTCTGGCAAATGCAAATGCTGAGATGAGTTTTATGCCTTATGTCAGCAAATATGTGATAGAGACATCAGTAGTTTTAGGGGCTTTGCTATTAAGCGCCGCACAGTTCATTATGCAAGATTCAACACATGCTGTTGCCACCTTAACAATATTTCTAGCGGCAGGAACACGTATCGCCCCGGCTGTTCTGCGCTTGCAACAAGGATCAATTACGATTCGCGGTGCCCTTGGGCAAGCCACGCCGACTTTGGATTTGATTGACACCTTGGGTGACTCACCAATGGTCGAGAATATCGACGATACGTTAGATGTAGTACATGAGGGGTTTATTTCTGAAATTCAAGTTTCAAACGCCAGCCTCACCTATCCAAATAAGTCCATACCAGCGATTTCGAACATCACTTTGAATATTCCATCTGGTGCGTCAGTAGCATTCGTGGGCCCTTCAGGTGCCGGCAAAACAACAATTATTGACGTGCTATTAGGCGTGTTACATCCTGATGAGGGAAATGTTTCAATTTCCGGATTCTCTCCTTTGCTAGCTGTAGCCAAATGGCCAGGAGCGGTTTCTTATGTTCCCCAAGATGTTGTGATTGCCGCTGGCACTATTAGGGAAAATGTTGCTCTGGGTTATCCCCCAGAGGTGGCAACAGATGAATTAGTGATGAGTGCGCTGAAGGTTGCTCACTTAGATAAATTCATTGAAGAATTACCGTTCGGC
>Ga0214919_10010559_pt1 | contig 11674 bp, 9 predicted proteins | sample LL1503_MetaG_FD_177994 | JGI IMG/M metagenome (GOLD analysis project Ga0214919, IMG submission 177994) | Freshwater microbial communities from Lake Lanier, Atlanta, Georgia, United States - LL-1503 | ecosystem: Environmental > Aquatic > Freshwater > Lake | place: USA: Georgia | collected 2015-03-15
GCCTGCGCGCGATCCTTCTGGCCAGTTTCATCGCTGCGGGCGTCAGGTTCGCGGCCATCGGCCTGGGCGTGGAATCGCTTGTGGTGCTGGTGGCCGCCCAGGTGCTGCACGCTGCCACCTTCGGTTCGTTCCATGCGGCGTCGCTTGCGGTGGTGCATCGCGTATTCGCCGGGCCGCTCCAAGTGCGTGGCCAGTCCCTTTACATGAGCCTCTGCTACGGCCTGGGCGGCGTGGCGGGCACTTTGCTGGCGGGCGCGACCTGGGAGCCTCTTGGGTCCACGATCACGTTCGGCATCAGCGCCCTGTTCGGTTTTTCCGGCGCTGCGCTGGTGGCGTGGCGGGTGCGGGTTTGATTTTCTTGCAGGAGTCTGCAATGCCCTTGCATCGAACAATTCTGCTCGGCGTAGTCCTCGCTCTGGCGGCTTGCCAGAGCGTAAACACCACGCAACCCGGCGTCGTCGGCGTAAGCCGGACACAGAGCATGCTGGTCTCGTCGAAGCAGATCAACGACAGCGCGCAGAAGGCCTACGCGCAGACGATCCAGCAGGCGGCGCAGAAGGGCGTGCTCAATCGCGACCCGTCCGCGGTTGCGCGAGTGCGTGCCGTGGCCGCCCGGCTGATCCCGCAGACGGCGGCCTTTCGTCCGGACGCACCGGGGTGGCGCTGGGAGGTGAACGTGATTTCCTCGAGCCAGATAAACGCCTGGTGCATGCCGGGCGGCAAGATCGCCGTCTACACCGGCATCCTTGACGGGCTGAGGCTCACCGACGACGAACTCGCGGCAGTGATGGGGCACGAAATCGCCCATGCATTGCGCGAGCATGGCCGGGAGCGGGCGTCACAGGCGATGGCCCAGGGCGTGCTGATCAACTTCGTGAGTGCGGCGGCCGGGTTGTCAGGGGTGACCCAGGACCTGTCGAAACTGGTGCTGGACCTGACCTTCAACCTGCCCAACTCGCGCGAGGACGAGACCGAGGCTGACCACATCGGCGTCGAACTCGCCGCGCGGGCGGGGTACGACCCGCGTGCTTCGATCACGCTCTGGCAGAAGATGGCGCAGCGGGGCGGCAGCGCGCAGCCACAGTTCCTTTCCACACACCCGTCCAGCCAGACGCGCGCGTCCGACCTGCGCGAAGTGTCTGCGCGCGTCCTCCCCCTCTACGATCGGGCGCGGCAGGGGCGCTGATCCCGGTCGTCTGCCTTATTGGTTGAGGCTCCCCTGTGCGATAATCTCAGGTTACGCAGCGCATTTTTGGTGCACCGGGACAAACATGGCACAGACGCTCTACGACAAGCTTTGGGACAGCCACGTGGTGCACGTCGAGGAAGACGGCACCGCACTGCTGTATATCGACCGTCACCTCGTGCACGAGGTGACCAGCCCGCAGGCCTACGACGGCCTCAAGCTGGCCGGGCGCAAGCCCTGGCGGATTTCGTCAGTGGTGGCCACGGCCGACCACAACACGCCGACCACCGGCTGGGACAAGGGGATCGAAGGCATCGCCGACCCGACTTCGCGCCTGCAGCTGGAGACGCTCGACGCCAACATGCGCGAGTACGGCGCCAAGTCGTACTTCCCGTTCCGCGACAAGCGGATGGGCATCGTGCACGTGATCGGGCCGGAGCAGGGCGCGACCCTGCCGGGGATGACCGTGGTGTGCGGCGATTCGCATACCAGCACGCACGGGGCCTTCGGGTGCCTTGCGCACGGCATCGGGACCTCCGAGGTCGAGCACGTGCTGGCCACCCAGTGCCTCGTGCAGAACAAGATGAAGAACATGCGCGTTACGGTCGACGGCGTCCTGCCTCGGGGCGTGACGGGCAAGGACATCGTGCTGGCCGTGATCGGCAAGATCGGGACGGCCGGCGGCACGGGTTCCGCGATCGAGTTTGCGGGCTCGGCCATTCGCGCGCTGTCCATGGAAGGCCGCATGACGGTCTGCAACATGGCGATCGAAGCCGGCGCGCGCGCCGGCATGGTGGCCGTCGACGAGACGACTATCGAATACCTCAAGGGCCGGCCGTTCGCGCCGACGGGCCAGGAATGGGACCAGGCCGCGGTCTACTGGCGCACCCTGAAGAGCGACCCGGATGCGAAGTTCGAGCGCGAGGTCGTGCTCAACGCTGCCGACATCGTGCCGCAGGTCACCTGGGGCACCTCGCCGGAGATGGTGGTGCCGGTGGATGCCACGGTGCCCGACCCCGAAAAGGAAAAGGATGCGACGCGCCGCGAAGGCATGGAGCGGGCGCTGGTGTACATGGACCTGAAGCCCCGCACCCCGATCCAGGACATCCTGCTCGACAAGGTGTTCATCGGGTCGTGCACGAACTCGCGCATCGAAGATCTGCGTGCGGCCGCCGCCATCGCCAAGGGCAAGCGCGTGGCGGCCAACATCAAGGTCGCCATGGTCGTGCCGGGCTCGGGCCTGGTGAAGGCGCAGGCCGAGAAGGAAGGCCTCGATCGCATATTCAAGGACGCAGGCTTCGAATGGCGCGAGCCGGGCTGCTCGATGTGCCTCGCGATGAACGCCGACCGCCTCGAGCCGGGCGAGCGCTGCGCCTCGACTTCCAACCGCAATTTCGAAGGCCGCCAGGGCGACGGCGGCCGCACGCACCTCGTGTCCCCAGCGATGGCCGCCGCCGCGGCGATTGCAGGGCATTTCGTCGACGTCAGGCAGTGGCGCTAACACCATGGAAAAATTTACCGTACTGACAGGCCTGGTCGCCCCGATGGACAGGGCGAACGTCGACACCGACGCGATCATCCCCAAGCAGTTCCTCAAGTCGATCAAGCGCACCGGCTACGGGCCGAACCTGTTCGATGCGTGGCGCTATCGCGACCACGGCGAGCCGGGGATGGACAACTCGAAGCGCCTCCTCAACGAGGAGTTCGTCCTCAACCAGCCCCGCTACAAGGGCGCCGAGGTCCTCATTGCACGCAAGAATTTCGGCTGTGGCAGCTCGCGCGAGCATGCGCCGTGGGCGCTGCAGGACTTCGGCTTTCGCTGCGTGATCGCGCCGTCGTTCGGCGACATCTTCTACAACAACAGCTTCAAGAACGGCTTCCTGCCGGTGGCGCTGGCGGAGTCCGAAGTGGACCGCCTGTTCTACGAAGCGGCCTCGTTCCCGGGCTTCCGGCTGGTGGTCGACCTCGACAAGCAGACGGTCTCGACCGAGAACGGCAGCCTGTCGTTTCGCTTCGAGATCGACGGCTTTCGCAAGTACTGCCTGCTGAACGGCCTCGACGAGATCGGCCTGACCCTGCGCCATGCCGACAAGATCCGCGCGTTCGAGGCCATGCGCACGCAGCAGTTCCCCTGGTTTTTCCGGTAGGACGAAAATGAAAATTGCGGTGTTGCCCGGCGACGGGATCGGAGCGGAGATCATTGTGCAGGCACTGAGCGTGCTGAAGCGCATCGACCTGCCCCTCGAAACTGAACAGGCCCCTGTGGGCGGCGCGGGATACGACGCCTCTGGCGATCCCCTGCCCGAGGCCACCCTCAAGCTGGCGAAGGAGGCCGATGCGATCCTCTTCGGTGCCGTAGGCGGATGGCAGTACGACCAGTTGCCGCGCGCCAAGCGCCCCGAGCAGGCGATCCTCGGGCTGCGCAAGCACCTCGGGCTGTTTGCCAACCTGCGCCCGGCGCAGGTCCATGCGGAGCTGGCTTCCGCTTCTGCGCTGAAGCCCGAAGTGGTGGCGGGCCTCGACATCCTGATCATCCGCGAGCTGACGGGGGACATCTATTTCGGCCAGCCGCGCGGGATCCAGAAACTGGCCGACGGCCAGCGCGAAGGCTTTGACACGATGCGCTACTCGGAGAGCGAGATCCGCCGCATCGCGCACGTCGGCTTCCAGTCCGCAATGAAGCGCGGCAAAAAGCTGTGCTCGGTGGACAAGGCCAACGTGCTGGAAACCTCCCAGTTGTGGCGTGATGTCGTGATCGAGGTCGCCAAGGAATATCCCGGCGTGGAGTTGTCGCACATGTATGTCGACAATTGCGCGATGCAGCTCGTCCGTACACCCAAACAGTTCGACGTCATCGTGACTGGGAACATGTTCGGGGATATCCTGTCCGATGAGGCATCGATGCTCACGGGTTCGATCGGCATGCTGCCGTCGGCCTCGCTGGACTCGAACAACAAGGGGCTGTACGAGCCGATCCATGGATCGGCCCCGGATATTGCAGGCAAGGACGTGGCCAACCCGCTGGCGACCATCCTGTCGGCGGCGATGATGCTGCGCTACTCGCTGGGCCAGCCCGACGCCGCGGACCGCATCGAGGCGGCGGTGAAGAAGGTGCTGAAGGACGGGTATCGCACCGCCGACATTTTCGAGGCGGGTGCGAAGAAGGTCGGGACGAAGGAAATGGGCGCGGCCGTGGTCGCCGCGCTGGGGTAGTCGCTTAGGAAGGATCATGCTGAGAGTCGGTATCGTCGGTTGGCGCGGAATGGTGGGGTCGGTCCTCGTGCAGCGCATGCGCGAGGAGAAGGATTTCGACCTCATCGAGCCGGTGTTTTTCTCCACCTCCCAGGCCGGCGGTAAGGGGCCCTCGATCGGCAAGGACGTCGGGCTGGTGAAGGATGCCAGGTCCGTCGACGAGCTCAAGAAGCTCCCGGTGATCATCACGTGCCAGGGCGGCGACTACACCAACGACATCCACCCGAAGCTGCGCGCGGCGGGATGGACCGGCTACTGGATTGACGCGGCCAGCGCGCTGCGCATGAAGGACGACGCCATCATCATCCTCGACCCGGTGAACATGCCGGTCATCGATGCGGCCGTGGGGCGCGGCATCAAGGACTACATCGGCGGCAACTGCACCGTGAGCCTGATGATGATGGGGCTTGATGGCCTCTTCAAGAGCGACCTTATCGAGTGGATGACGAGCATGACCTACCAGGCCGCGTCAGGGGCCGGCGCGGCTGGGATGACTGAGCTTGCGGCGCAAATGGCGCACTTGGGCGACAGGGTGAGCATGCAGCTTGCGGATCCAGCAGCCTCCGCTCTCGAAATCGACGCTGCCGTGACGGAGTCCCTTCGCAACGGGGGGATGCCGACCGAAAATTTTGGCCACCCACTTGCGGCGAGTTTGCTGCCCTGGATCGACAAGGATCTCGGCAACGGCCAGAGCCGCGAGGAATGGAAGGGCGAGGCGGAAACGAACAAGATCCTCGGCCGCACTGTCGAACGGATCCCGGTGGACGGTCTCTGCGTGCGAATCGGGGCCATGCGCTGCCATTCGCAGGCGCTGACCATCAAGCTCAAAAAGGACGTGCCGCTGGACGAGATAGAGGGCATGCTGGCGGAAGCGAATCCATGGGCCAAGGTCGTGCCGAACCGGCGCGAAGAAAGCCTTGCGGAACTGACGCCGGCGTCAGTCAGCGGGACACTGTCTGTACCCGTGGGACGATTGCGCAAGATGTCGATGGGGGGGGCGTATCTTTCCGCCTTTACCGTCGGTGACCAGTTGCTTTGGGGGGCTGCGGAGCCGTTGCGCCGCATGCTGCGCATCCTGCTGGAACGCGGGGTGGCGCAAGACGGACCAGGGATGCCGGATGCGGCCCATTTACACAAACAGATCGGGGCTGAAGCTGAGAAAATGTAGAATATTTATCAGCTTGCAAGGCTAACACTATGATGTTATGTTAGTTATCCCATCGAATAGGACTCAGGGGGGGGCAGTGGGAAAATCTGTAACCGCAAAGCGCGTGGCTGCGGCATTGCTGTTGCTGGCTCCGATTCATGTCTTCGGGGCCGGGCTGGGCAAGCTGACGGTGCTCTCGGCGCTGGGCCAGCCCCTGTCGGCGGAGATCGAGATTGTTTCCCTGCAGCCCGGCGAAGAAGACTCCCTGGCCGCGCGGTTCGCGCCTACCGAGGCCTACCGCCAGGCGGGTATCGAATTCAACGCCGCCCTGATCAATGTGCGTTTTTCGGTCGACCGCAAAGACGGCAAGACGGTGATCCGGCTTGCGTCCAATGCGCCGGTCAGCGAGCCGTTCCTCAACGTGCTGGTGGAGTTGTCCTGGAACACCGGCCGCCTTGTGCGCGAATACACGTTCCTGCTTGACCCCCCCGAGTACAAGGGAACGCAGGCGATAGCTGCGGCGCCCGCACCAGTTCCTGCGGCCCGTCCGGCGCCAGCACAGGCCCCGGTAGTCGCTGCACCTGTCGCGCCGCGCGCAGTCGAGGAGCGTCCCATCCCGGCGCCCGCGGCGAAGGTGAGCGGCACGTACGAGGTGAAGAAAGGCGACACGCTCGCCAAGATCGCGACGCAGACCAACCCGGGCGGTGTCAGCCTGGAGCAGATGCTGATCGCCTTGTATCGCGCCAACCCGGATGCCTTTGTCGGCAGCAACATCAACCGCCTGCGCGCCGGCCGGATCCTCAACGTGCCGGACAAGGTTACGGCGAGCACCGTCGATCAGGAAGACGCCCGCCGTCTCGTGGTCGCGCAGTCCCAGGACTTCCGTGCGTACCAAGGCAAGCTGGCTGGCGCGGTGGCTGCGGCACCGGCCGAGGCGTCGGCAGCGCAGCGCAGTGCCTCTGGAAAGATTACGGCGAAGCCCGACGAGCCGGCACCCGCTGAAGCAAAAGATCAGGTCAAGCTTTCGAAGGCCGACCCGGAGGGCAAGGGGGCACGCTCCAAGGCGGCAAAAGGCGATGATGCGTCCGCTCGTGATAAGGCGCTGAGGGAGTCCCAGAGCCGCGTTACCGACCTCGAGAAGAGCGTCCAGGACCTGCAGAAGCTGCTGGAGCTCAAGAACCAGTCGCTCGCTGAGCTCGAGAAGAAGGGCAGCGCCAAGCCCGCAGCGCCGGCTCCGGCTCCTGCGCCTGCTCCGGCTGCACCGGTCAAGCCTGCTGCCGAGGCGCCTAAGCCTGCCGCAGAAGCAACCAAACCTGCGGCCGAAGCGCCCAAACCTGCTGCTGAAGCACCGAAGCCGCCGGCCGAGCCGCCGAAGCCGAAGCCCAAGATGGTGCCGCCCCCGCCCCCGCCGCCGCCGAGCCTCGTCGACGAATTCCTCGACAACCCGGCCGCACTGGGCGCACTGGGCGCAGCATTTCTGGGGCTGATTGGATACGGCGCGTGGGCCTGGAAGCGCAAGAAGGCTACCCAGTCCAAGTTCCAGGACAGCGTAATGGGCGCTCCCGCCGCGGCCAGCCTTGGCGCGGCATCCGTATTCAGTGGTGCTGGCGCCCAGGAAGTGGATACGGGCGCTGCGGTCTCACAGGCTTCGGTCAGTGACGTAAGCGTCGGGGCCGGAGAGGCAGACGAGGTCGACCCGATCGCCGAAGCCGACGTGTACATGGCCTATGGGCGCGACACGCAGGCCGAGGAAATCCTCAAGGACGCACTCGCCAAGGATCCGGGCCGTCTTGCGATCCACTCCAAGCTGCTCGAGATCTACGCCGGTCGTCGCGACGTGCAGAACCTCGAGCAGACCGCGATGAAGATCAAGGAACTGACCGGCGGGGAAGGGGAGGACTGGGACAAGGCAATCGTCCTTGGTCGTACTGCCGATCCGGGCAACGCGCTTTACGGTGGGGATCCCGAGGCCACGATAATGCTGCGCCCGGCGCCCGCGCCGGCAGCCAGCGCTGCGCCTACGCTCGACTTCGACCTCGACGCCGCGTCACCCGCCACGACCCCGGATATCGCCCTTGAGGCCGAGGCTCCGGTGGCGGCATCTACGGAGTTGGCCTCGATCGACTTCGACCTCGGGGCGGACGATGCGCCTGCGACCCCGGCAGCGGAAGAGAACTCTGATTTCGCGCCTGGTGGGACGAGCATCATGGACTCGTCCGAAGCACAGAGCGCTTCGGGCGGTCTCGACTTCGACCTCGGGATGGGAGAGCCGGAGAAGGCACCTGAGCCCGAGCTCGCGCCGCTGCCAGCGGCGCCGGCTGTCGACGCCGGGGGCGGACTCGACTTCAACCTCGACCTTGATGGCGGCGATGTCGACAAGACGGTTATGATGCCTGCTTCGTTGAAGGCGCCTGAAGTGGACCTCTCTGAGATCAGTTTCGACCTGGGTACGCCGGACGCAGCTGCGCCGGCCGCCGAAGGCGATGCACGATGGCAGGAAGTCGCCACCAAGCTCGACCTCGCCAAGGCTTATGAGGAGATGGGTGACAAGGAAGGCGCCCGCGACCTGCTCAACGAAGTCGCCAAGGAGGGCGACGAAGCCCAGAAGAACCAGGCGGCGCAGATGCTCGCCAAATTGGGCTGACCGGCCGCACGCCCAATCGAAGGCCACGGCCGCACGCCGTGGCCTTTTTATTTTCCGGAGTCCTGCGATAGACATGAAGAGAATTGCGCTGGGCATCGAATATGACGGCAGCTGCTTCCTCGGTTGGCAGACCCAGCCTGGGGGCGGGACCGTGCAGGACGCGCTTGAATCCGCTATTGCGACCATCGCGGCAGTGCCGCAAGTGGGCGTGACCTGCGCGGGGCGCACCGACCGCGGGGTTCACGCGCGGGGTCAGGTCGTTCATTTCGACACCGAGGCCGATCGTCCAGACTCGGCCTGGGTGCGTGGCGTGAACGCGCTGCTGCCGGACTCGGTGGCGGTGGTCTGGTCAGCCCAGGTGCCCGCCGACTTCCATGCCAGGTACTCGGCGCGTTCGCGCACCTATCGGTATCGTCTCATCAACCGGCCGGTCCGCCCGGCACTTGAGGCGCGGTACGTCGGCTGGGTCCATGGGCCGCTGGACGTCAACGCAATGTGCGAGGCCGCACGGCACCTCGTCGGCGAACACGACTTCAGCGCCTTCCGGTCCAGCGAGTGCCAGGCGAAGAGTCCTGTGCGAACCCTCCACTCGCTCGAGGTCGCCGAAAAGGCAGGGCGGATCGAATTCACGGTCTGTGCCAACGCCTTCCTGCAGCACATGGTTCGCAACCTCGTCGGCACGCTGGTCTATGTAGGGAAGGGCCGGCACGCCCCAGGCTGGGCTGCGCAAGTGCTCGAATCGCGCAACCGTTCAAAAGCCGCACCCACCTTCGCACCGGAAGGCCTGTGCCTGGAGGCGGTCGAATACGGGTCGGAGTGGCAATTGCCCGTGTCGTGCACCGTCGCCCGCAACTCGCTGGCCCCTGCGGTATGAGAACGAGGGTCAAGATCTGCGGCATCACTCGCGTCGAGGATGCCATCGCTGCCGCGGAGTCCGGGGCTGACGCCATCGGGTTCGTGTTCTATCCGCCGAGCCCGCGTTTCGTTTCCATCGAGCAGGCGATCGAGTTGCGCAACGTCCTGCCGCCGTTCGTGCAGACCGTGGCCCTGTTCGTCAACCCGGAACGAAAATTCGTGGACGCTGTCCTACGTCAGGTGTGCCCCTCCATGCTGCAGTTTCATGGCGAGGAGGCGCCGGAATTCTGCGCTGGATTTGCTGTCCCATGGATCAAGGCCTGCCGGGTCAGGGCGGGAGTCGATTTGCTAGAATACTTCCGCTCGTATCCCGGCGCCTCAGGCTGGTTGGCGGATGCCTATGTCGAAGGGTACGGCGGGGCGGGGCAGGGTTTCGATTGGTCGCTGGTACCGCCCGAGCGCGATGGGCCGCTGGTGTTGTCCGGCGGGTTGGGGGTAGACAACGTCAGGGAGGCGATTCGCCGGGTCAGGCCCTGGGCGGTGGACGTATCGAGCGGCGTCGAATCCGCAAAAGGTATCAAAGACGCGGCGAAAATCGCAGCGTTCATCCAAGAGGTCAAAAATGCAGATGTATGACTTGCCCGACGCGCAGGGCCACTTCGGCCCTTACGGCGGATCTTTCGTTGCCGAGACCCTGACCCAGGCGCTCGAAGAACTGCGCGACGCCTACGAGCGCTATCGCACGGATCCCGACTTCATCGAGGAGTTCCGCTACGAACTGAAGCACTTTGTGGGGCGTCCGAGTCCCGTGTACCACGCCAAGCGCTGGTCGGGCATGCTGGGTGGCGCGCAGATCTACCTGAAGCGCGAGGACCTCAACCACACCGGCGCTCACAAGATCAACAACACCATCGGCCAGGCGATGCTCGCCAAGCGGATGGGCAAGCCGCGCGTCATCGCCGAGACCGGTGCAGGGATGCACGGCGTGGCCACGGCCACCGTGGCTGCGCGCTACGGGATGGAGTGCGTCGTCTACATGGGCTCGCAGGACACGGTGCGCCAGGTCCAGAACGTTTACCGGATGAAGCTGCTGGGCGCGACCGTCGTGCCCGTGGAGTCCGGATCGAAGACGCTGAAGGACGCGCTCAACGAAGCGATGCGCGACTGGGTCACGAACGTCGACGACACCTACTACATCATCGGCACGGTGGCCGGCCCGCATCCGTATCCGATGATGGTGCGCGATTTCCAGTCGGTCATCGGCGAGGAAAGCAAGGTGCAGATGCCCGAGATGGTCGGGCGCCAACCCGACGCGGTGATTGCCTGCGTGGGTGGTGGCTCGAATGCGATGGGGATCTTCTACCCCTATATCAACGTCGAGGGCGTGCGCCTGATCGGCGTCGAGGCCGCAGGCGAGGGCATCGAAACCGGCAAGCACTCGGCCTCGCTTTCCGCCGGCAAGCCCGGGGTGCTGCATGGCAACCGCACCTACCTGCTGCAGGACGCCAACGGACAGATCATGGAAACCCATTCGGTCTCCGCCGGACTCGACTATCCCGGCGTGGGCCCCGAGCATTCGTGGCTCAAGGATTCGGGCCGCGCCGAGTATGTCGGGGTGACCGACGCCGAAGCGTTGCAGGCCTTCCATGACCTGTGCCGCCTCGAGGGCATCATTCCCGCCCTGGAGTCTGCACATGCGATTGCCTATGCCGCCAAGCTTGCGGCCACGCTGCCCAAGGACAAGGTGCTGCTGGTCAACCTTTCCGGACGCGGGGACAAGGACATGCATACGGTCGCGGAAAAATCCGGGTTGAAGTTCTGATGTCGCGTATCGAGGCGAAGTTTGCGTCACTGCAGGCGGCAAAGCGCAAGGCCCTGATCCCCTACGTGACGGCAGGTTTCCCGGTGCCGGCGACGACGGTGCCGATGCTGCACGCGCTTGTCGAAGCCGGATGCGACATCCTCGAGATCGGCGTGCCGTTTTCCGACCCGATGGCCGACGGGCCTGCGATCCAGCGTTCGTCCGAAGCCGCGCTGAAGCACGGCGTCGGCCTGGTCGACGTGCTTGGGATGGTGCGCGAGTTTCGCGCCACGGATGCGTCCACGCCGATTGTGCTGATGGGCTATGCAAACCCGATTGAAGCCATGGGCGTCGACCGTTTCGTCGCGGAGGCGGCCAAGGCCGGCGTCGATGGGGTGATCGTCGTCGATTACCCGCCGGAGGAGTGCGTTGAGTTTGCTGCGTTGTGCGCGAAGAACGGGATCGACCAGATCTTCCTGCTCGCGCCGACCTCCACCGACGCGCGCATCAAGGCGGTCGCGAAGATGGGCAGCGGGTACCTGTACTACGTGTCGCTGAAGGGCGTCACCGGGGCAGGGCACATCGACGTCTCCCAGGTGGCGGCGCAGCTGCCCAAGATCCGCGCCGTTTCGAAGCTCCCGATCGGGGTCGGCTTCGGGATCCGGGATGCGGCTTCGGCAAAGGCCATCGCAGCGGTCGCGGATGCCGTGGTGATCGGCAGCCGGATCATCGAAGAGATCGAGGCGGCCGGCGAGGCCGACGCGGTGGCGCGTGTAGGCGCGCTGGTCC
>Ga0214919_10010560_pt1 | contig 11673 bp, 13 predicted proteins | sample LL1503_MetaG_FD_177994 | JGI IMG/M metagenome (GOLD analysis project Ga0214919, IMG submission 177994) | Freshwater microbial communities from Lake Lanier, Atlanta, Georgia, United States - LL-1503 | ecosystem: Environmental > Aquatic > Freshwater > Lake | place: USA: Georgia | collected...
GCAACCATGAATGCGTTTGATGTGCAAGCCATGTTTGCGGTTATTTTTCTTTTAACCTTCATGGGATTTTTTCTTTATTTCATTGTGGTCAGTGCTCGTCAATTCATCACACCTTGGCATGCGGCTGTTCAAAATAAACCATAATACATGAACCAACTTCCTTTTTTTGCCATCGATGCAGTGACCAACATTTGGACGGCGCAAGCGCTCAGCAATCGTCCTGATCGCCGTGCTTTCTATCAAAAGATGCGCGTCCCCACCGAACTTTACGAGGGTATATCGCTGGAGACCATGCTAGAGCGCATGGATCGAGCGCACATTGACAGAGCCATGCTCATTGCAGCGAAAGTGGGCGATAAAAATCATGCGGCTTGCTACCACGTTCCTTATGAGTTGGTGTACGAGGCGATTCAAAAATACCCAGATCGCTTCTATGGTTTAGCAGGACTAGACCCCACCGAAGGTATGCATGGTGTGAGAGAGCTTGAAAAAGCAGTCAAAGAATATGGTTTTATCGGCGCACATTTTTACCCACATTGGTTTGAGCTTGAGCCCGATCATGCACGTTGGTATCCCTTTTATGCCAAATGTGTTGAGCTCAACATACCCGTGCAAATGCAAGTAGGTCAATCCATGATTTACGATCCACGATACCCACGACGAAGTGTGGGGCGCCCCATTACCTTGGACAGCGTTGCATGCGATTTTCCCGAGCTCAAATTGATCGGTATTCATGTGGGTATTCCATGGACAGATGAAATGATTGCGATGGCTTGGAAGCATCCCAATGTATTCATTGGTTGTGATGCTCACAGTCCTGCTTATTGGCCCTCCTCATTTTTAAAATACATCAATTCTTATGGGCAAGATAAAGTGATATTTGGCACTGATTTTCCCATTCTCAGATTCGATCAAACGATTGAGCAAATTCAAAATTTAAATTTCAAACCGACTGTATTAAAAAAACTTTTACGTGATAACGCGATCAAAGTGTATGGTCTAAAAATTGATTAAACATGGAACATAATTTGGCCGATGGTCTGGCATTCAATGCCAAAAGTCGATCCAGTCATAACGCATTGATTGACGCACGTGAGAGTCTCACCTACGCACAACTCGATGCACGCGTTTCTTTATTCGCTCAACATTTGCTCCAACGTTATCCAACGCCAGGCGCCATCATTGGTATTTGTTTGGAAGATCACGCGGACCATGTCGCGGCCATGTATGCATGCATGCGTGCTGGTTTGGTTTTCTTGCCCGTCGATTGGCATTGGACTGCACACGAGAGAGAGGCCGTCATTAGTCACTTTAGTGCGGTATGTGTGATCACAGAAAAAGACATACCCATTTCGTCTTGCCCTTCCATCTCGTGCGATTTATTACACCAACCCATTGATGTCAACCAATGTTTGGCATGGCCTGTCACCAGTCTTGATACTGATTTGCTCATTTCATTATCTTCAGGCACCACCGGTAGACCCAAAGGTCCATTGATTTCTCACCGTCACTTTTTGCGACGATTTTGGACGCATTGGATTAACTTGGGACTCAATGCCAATAGTCGGTACATCTGTGGCACGCCACTTTATTTTGGAGGAGGGCGCACCTTCACCCTATCGGTCATTTTTAGTGGTGGTACCGTCATCTTAAAACCACCGCCTTTTCAGCCGCAAGAATTGGCGCAATTGGTTCAATTGACACAAGCCAATGCTCTTTTTTTGGTGCCAACGCAATTGAGACGATTGTTGGCGAGTGATTCGCTTGTTCAATCAGCTTTCCACTCACTTCAATTGCTATTGTCTTCAGGCGCACCGCTCACACCATCAGAGCGCATGCAAATCAAATCACAATTGTGCGCGCGTTTTTTTGAATACTACGCCTGTACTGAGGGCGGCGGCGTTACACTGTCAACACCAGAGGATTTTGATGTGCATTTGACCTCTGTTGGACGCCCAGTGTTTGGGGTTGAAATATCAATTGTTGATGACAACGATGTGGTGCTTGGCGCTGGGGAGGTGGGCTACCTGCGCTTCAAAGGACCTGGTGTTGCCACCTCTTTTTATGAAGACCCAGAAGAATCAAAAAAATCGTTCAAAGAAGGTTGGTTTTATCCTGGGGATATGGCTGTTCTTGACGAGCAAGGCTATGTTTTTTTAAGAGGGCGATCCAAAGACATCATCATTCGGGGAGGGCTTAACATTTACCCCAATGAAATTGAGGATGTTTTGAAGCAACTGGTTGACATCGATGAGTGCGCTGTCTTTGGTGTTCCCGACGAACAACTGGGCGAATGCGTTGCATGTGCATGGGTCTCGCACTCATCCATTTTCAAGGAAGAACTCATTGAACATTGCAAAAAGTATTTGTCCATTTACAAAATTCCACAACGCTGGATGAACGTGAACACAATGCCCAGAAACAGCAGTGGGAAAATTGTTAAAAATCAACTCAAGCAGATGCTGTTAAAGCAGGTAATTAAATCATGAAAATAGTTGAAGTAATCGATTTGCATGCCAATGCTGGTTGGAGAAATGTTTCATTTTTAAAAATAACGGCTGATAATGGATTGGTGGGTTGGTCAGAATTTTATGAAGGAAGAACTACACCAGGCTTGACGCAAGTGATTCAAAAGTTATCGAAAAACATCATTAACCTGGATCCAAGAAATATTTCGAATATCCGTCATTCGCTTGAAGCACTTTTAAGGTTAACTCCTGGTGGAATATCTGCACAGGCAATTGCTGCTATAGAAAATGCCTGTATTGATTTAAAAGCAAAAAACTTATCGATACCGGTTTATGAACTTTTAGGTGGCGCTTTTCGTCAAAAATTACCTGTATATTGGTCTCACTGCGGTACAAACCGAGTCAGGTACGAGAAGTACTTGTGTCATGGTGGAGTGCCTCTGATTCGAAATCTTGATGACGTAGTTCAATTAGGCAAAGAGGTTAGGAGCAAAGGATTTAGTCATTTAAAAACTAATATTATTTTGTTTGATGAAAAATTCCCAAGAGTTTATCTTGCTGGTTTTAGCCCTTCAGAAAAAGGATTTCCTGAGTTGAATTTAAGCGCCAAAATTTTAGACGGAATTACAGATCTAATGAGTGCATTTCAACAAGGAGCGGGTGACGATGTTGGTTTAATGCTCGACCTGAATTACAACTTCACCATAGAAGGAGTTAGAAAGATTTCTAAAGCGTTAGAAAAATTTAATTTGACTTGGTTGGAGTTTGACAATCAATCTCCTGATGCTGTGAAACTGATTAGAAATAATTCATCAACACCCGTTGCTTCATTGGAGACTATTTACGGTTCAAAAAATTTCTTACCATTTTTGCTAAGTAGTTCAGTTGATACGGCAATCATTGATGTGCAATGGAACGGTATCGTTGAGTCAATCAAAATGGCTCATTTAGCTGAAGTTCATAATGTGAATGTAGCCGCACATAATTACCATGGGTATTTGTCATCCATGATCGGCGCGCACTTTTGTGCTGCAATTCCAAATTTCAAAGTGATGGAGTTTGTGATTGATGAAGTGTCTTGGATGAAAGATTTTTTTACATCGTCAGTTGTTTTTGATAATCAAGAATTTGTATTGTCGGATGCGCCGGGTTGGGGTTGCGATGTGAATGAATTAGCGTTAAAAGAACACCCAATTCGTTAAATATTCGTACTGGCTATTGGATTGACTGATTTTTAAAAAACCTATAGGATGGGTTTCTATACTTAGTTGTACGAGGAGACGATGCTTATGTTGAAAAGAATTCACGTGAAGAACTTGATTCAATTGCTTTTAACCAGCATGAGTCTGACGCTATGCACATTGGCTTTTGCTCAAAATGAATGGCCATCCAAATCACTTCGTTTAATTGTTCCATTTCCACCAGGAGGTGTCACCGATATTGTTGCCCGAGCAGTAGCGATCAAGTTATCTCAAGAATTGGGGCAACAAGTTGTTGTCGATAACCGTGCGGGTGCCAGTGGAGCAATTGGCGCCGAGATGGGGGCTAAGGCTGCACCTGATGGGTATACGCTGGTGATGGGAAATATCAGTACGTTAGCTATTAACCCAGCGACGATGGCCAAACTGGGGTATGACCCCGTTCAAAATTTTGATCCAGTGAGTATGGTTGCTATACAGCCTTTACTAATTGGAATTCACCCCTCCGTTCCAGCCAAATCGTTATCCGAATTGATTCAACTAGCAAAAAATCAACCTGGTCAACTCAGTTATGGAACAGCGGGAAGTTCGATTCACTTAGCGGTAGAGTTTTTAAGTTCTTTGGCTGGAATAAAAATGAACCATATTCCCTACAAAGGAAGTGCGCCTGCTTTGACCGATCTTGTCGGAGGACAGATTCATGTTTTATTCGATCCCTTTTCAAGTATTTATCCGCAGGTTTTGACTGGTAAGGTAAGGGCCTTGGCTGTTACGACGGATAAACGATCAAACGTTGCCCCTCAGGTACCGACAGTTTCTGAGCAAGGTTATGCGGGTTTTGATGTCAGCTCTTGGCAAGGAATCGTTGTTCCAGCGGGAACACCAAAACCCATTGTTCAGAGATTAAACAAAGAACTTGTCAAGGTGTTATCGACCCAAGAGATGAAAGATAAATTCGCACAATTTAGCGCTATTGCTGCGCACTCAACGCCAGAGAATTTTGGTTTGTATATTCGCGATGAGATCGCGCGTTGGCAAAAAGTAGCTCAAAGCTCTGGTATCAAGCCAGAATAAAAATTGAATCACTGTGCGATTTTCAAACCATTGATCTTCATCAGCAAGTAGATGTTTTGAAATTCAGCCTTTTCACAGTCAGGCGCGCCCACCCAACGAGCCAATGCAGAAGCTGGAACTTGAATGAGTTTTCCCTCTAATTCAACTTCGACTCTGAAATAGCAGGGGTTAAATTCGCGAAATGCAATCACCCGACCCCAGCGGCCAATGGGCCAAGGTTTTCTGATGACAACAACCTGATCGCCTGGCCTAGCAAGGCAATCTAAGTTGTCCTCATAGGCCTGCTGAATTGCATCACTAGAGGTTTTAGCACTCGCTTTTGCAAAATCATTGGCAAATTGGATAAATTGGTCGGCGTTCATACCTTTTGATTCGGTTCGAAGGGATGATTTCTTTAACTTATTTTGGATTGTCTGGCCGTGGTATCCATTGATGTGAAATCAGCGCGCCCTTAGGCGTTACTTTGGCTAAAACCATATCGCCAGAAGCAATATTTTCTCCCATAAATTCCAAAATATTGACGTGATGGGTCACAAGAATTAAAGCCTGAGGACCTTTGGATTTTATTTTTTCAGCAATAAACTTTTGAAGTTTGACATTACTCTCTTTACTCTTTGCTGAGTTATCAAAAAATGAAGCCAATGCAGTCTCTACTTTATAGCTGTTGAAGTTGAGTAATTGGGCCGTATCTTTGCATCGGCACCAAACACTGGAGTAAACGTCGGCAGTTTTAACGCCTTGTTTTTTGAGCCACTCTCCGATGTAGAGCGCTTGATTGCGACCCTCGGTATTGAGATTGCGCTGCGTTTTGCAATCTTCTAAAGTATAGTTGGTAGGATCTCCCACACCTGGCGCTAGCGCGTGGCGCATTAGCAATACGTATTCAGATGATTGAAGTTTTTCAGATAAATCACTGGCTTGAACCAAAAAACAAAATCCGAAAAACAAAAATGAAAAAACAATTTTAAAAAATTTCATACGTATATTGATGTTGTACCCATACTGAGTTATATCTATTTATTGAAATCGTCATGTTCTAAATCTTTTTTACTTGAGACAATGAAGAGGTCATTCCTACCCACTGCGCATATGAGCCGTTTAGAAAATTCTTTCCTTGGGGTGCTTGGTTATTAAGCAATAATTCTAGGCCTGCGCGCGCACTGTCTATCACTGGAACAGGGCAAAGAGGCTGAAGTTTTTCGGCGTATCCCGCCAAACCTGCGCCGCCCAAAATAATGACGCGAACGCCATCTTTCGCGGCCTGACGGCAAGCGTCTCCAAGGCATTGAATGGCCATTTCTGGGTTGGCTTGCAGTTCAGCGCCACTGGGAGTCACAGTTTCAATATGTCGCAAATGGTCTCCAAATCCTAGGTTGCTTGCTAATCTTTGGATCATGGGTTTCCAACGCTCACCACCCGTTACGACGGCGAAGGGACCTATTTGAGCCGCTTGAATAAAAGAGGCTTCGGCAAGCCCCGTCACGGGCACGGCCGACATCTCACGCAATGCAAACAAGGCGGGATCGCCAAAGCAACCTATCAATAAACCTGCAAAGGGTTCAGGGTCAACCTGAATTTGGCTTGACCATGCCTCTAAACAAGCATGTGAAGCCACAGCATAACTGGCTTCGCATGCAATGTAGTTTGCGCCAAAGCTTGCAGTTGTTACCAAAAGTTTTATATCAGTTGGCAATAGGGGCATGAGAACATTTTGCAATCGCTCGGTGGTCAATGCGTTGGTGTTGGGATTAATGAGTAAAAATTTCTTCATTTTTTTATGGGCTCTAGTTTGACGGGGGATTTAAGAATTCTTTTTTTTGGTGCATGGCTTGAATTGATGTGGTGCATGATGCATTATTTTGGTGATTGATTAAATGGGTGTTCATTGAAATGGATCATTTACAGGCATAGAAAGTATTTTTAAAATAACAAATTATTTTTTTTCAATGGCATATTTCATGCGTTACGATGCTGACCCATTTTGGTTTATTTTATTTTTTAGCTCAATCTATTCAAGGAGTACAAATGAAGCGTCGTGATATTTTATTGGCAGCAACTTCAACCATTGCAGCACCTTGGATTCACGCCCAAGCAGCTTGGCCAACGAGAGCACCCATCCGATTAATTTGCCAATATCCACCTGGTGGGCTGGTAGATACAGTAGCACGTCTCTTGGCTCCTCATCTCTCTCAAGCTTTGTCACAAACTGTTGTTGTAGAAAACAAAGCGGGTGCAGGTGGCTTGGTTGGAACAGAATTCGCTGCGCGCCAACCTGCAGACGGATACACACTATTAGTAAGTCACGCATCGGTGCATATTTATGCCACGGCGACACGACGTACCATGCCTTTCGATCCAGTCAATGACTTCACGCACATGGGTATGTTGGTTGAAGCACCGATGCTGTTGTTGGTGAGAGCCCAATCTCCCTATCAAACTTTGGCGCAATATATCAATGCAGCAAAAACAAAACCAGTGCGTTACGGTACATCGGGCATTGGATCAGCCAATCACCTTTATGGCGAACTTCTAAAAATTGAAGGCCCCGCCAATGAGCATGATCATGTTCCCTATCAAGGTAGCGCACCTGCGATGCAAGATTTGTTATCAGGGCAAATCGATAGCGTGTTCGATCCTGTCACGACCAATGTGAACCAACTCAAAGCGGGAACACTTCGGGCATTGGCTATTTCAACACCGAATCGTTTAACAGCTTTACCCAATATTCCAACCTTTGCAGAGTTGGGTTACAACTCCTTAACGGGTTCTCAGTGGCTGGGTCTTTCTGCGCCTAAAGGCATGTCGACTGCAATCACGCAGCGCATCAGCGCACTGATTCCCGAATTATTGGCAAAGCCCGACATCATGGCGCGCCTTGAAGATGTTCAAACCTTACCCCGAAAAACAACGGTAATCGGCGACGAGTTTGTCAAACTCATTCAGTCGCAAATTAATACATGGACGGCAGTGGCCAAGCGCGCAAAAGTGGAGGTGATTGTATAATTTCTGTTTAAATTAAACACTGTTGGGGCGACGGTTTCTCAAGCATACTAAACTTGGGACTGTCGCCTTTTCTTTTTAATTAAAGCCAATCGCAATCAATAACAAACAATGTATAGGCCTATGACTGAAGTGAATTTTGAAGGAATCTCTAGCTATGAGCGTTACAAACTCATGGCCAGTTTGATTGTGCCAAGACCCATTGCACTGGTTACAACTTTAGGTGCCAATGGTGTGGTCAATGCTGCACCGTTTTCAATGTTCAACATGATTGGAGAAGATCCACCGATATTGATGATCAGCATCAACCGATTGGCGGATGGAAAACTCAAAGACACTGCAGCCAATATTTTGCTCAATGGTGAATTTGTTGTTCATATGTCTGATGAACCGATGGCGCAAAAGATGCATTTGTGTGGCGAGGCTTTTCCGTCTGATGTGAGTGAATTGAGTCGTGTAGGGTTTACGGCAGTGCCTTCACAAACAGTAGCACCACCGCGTATTGCACAAGCGCCTATTGCTTTTGAATGTGTTTTGCACGAAAAGTTAGAGACACTGAGTAGGTATGTTTTTATTGGAAGAATCAAGTGGCTGGCTGCACGCGATGGTCTGGTTGACACTCAAGCATGGCGAGTTAACTTGCGCGACTATCGACCGATTGCGCGATTCGGTGCTAGTTTTTATACACGAACCGATGATCGATTTTCTTTGACGGACAAAGAGGGCGGAGCAGCTTCGAACCAAACAGCGATCGATCAGATGTAAATTAAATTAATCACTCTTTTGCGGATAATGCGCAACGAAACCCAATATTGTGATGGCCCGCTTTAGGATTGCGGGATAGATTTCTACCTCTTTGTGTTGCGGTGATCTCTTCTTCGCTTGAATCATGCCCGCCACCACGTGTGGATCGTATAGGTCCAGGAGTTTGGTTTTCTCTCCCATCATCAGATCGATAGGGGTAGGGGTGATAGGCGCTAGATACCCATTCCCATTGATTACCAGCCATGTCTAAAATTCCATACGGGCTTGCTCCGTCTGGAAACGCATCGACGGGTGCTGATGCGTTGTATGCTGCCCCATAAAGAGCCAATTTGTTATTTGGCTTTGTATTCCCCCATGGATATTTTCTGCCATCTGTTCCTTTTGCTGCTTTTTCCCATTCCGCTTCGGTCGGCAATCGTTTCTTTAACCAATTGCAGTAATCATGTGCACCGATCCAACTCACCTCATTAACGGGGTGCATTGCATAACCATCATCAGCCTGCCATTTTGAATGATGCAAGTGAATTCTTGCATCATTATCTTGATCATCGTAAAAGCTTTCACCGCGTTGATTTTTTAAGCCTTGACTATTAAGAAATGCAGCAAATTCAGCATTGGTTACAGGTAAAACATCGAGAAAAAAAGACTGAATAAAGACGGTGTGCACAGGTTTTTCATCATCTGATCCCGTATTGGAGCCCATAGTGAAGGATCCTGCTGGAATCATCGCTATTTTTTTTGAAGAACCAATATTTGAATGAGCTACTTGTGCCTGACTAATAGTTGAATAAATAAAAATTAGCATTAGAAAAGAAAATTTTGATCCGGATAATGGCATATTCATTTTGACGTTGTTATTTAAAGGTAATTTATGCTGAATTATTTCAATGGATTCATGAATTTTAATTTTGCTTATAGGTCGTACGTTGTTTTCTGAATTTGATATTGAGCATTTCCACGCAGACTGAAAAAGCCATTGCAAAATAAATATATCCTTTAGGGACATGATGTTCAAACCCTTCAGCAATTAACACAATGCCAACTACAACAAGAAAACTTAATGCCAACATTTTTATGGAAGGGTGATTGGACACAAACTCGCCAATAGCTCGTGCAAAGACCATCATCAAACCCACCGAAACAATCACAGCTGCAATCATGATCTCCACTTGATCAACCATACCAATGGCCGTGATAATCGAGTCCAAGGAGAAAACCAAATCAATGACCATAATTTGTAAAATAACGGAAGCAAATGTATTTTTGGTACTGGATGAATGCTCGTGCTTATTACCCTCAATCGATTGATGAATTTCAGTGGTGCTTTTCCAGATCAGAAACAGGCCACCCAAAATCAATATAGCGTCCCTACCGGATATAGCATGTCCTAGAATGGTAAGCATGGGCTGAACCAGTCCCACGATCCAAGATAGAAATAAAAGTAATCCAATGCGCATGAACATGGCCATGAACAAACCAATTTTTCTTGCGAATTCGCGTTTCTCAAGAGGTAGTTTGTCAACCAAAATTGAAATAAAAATAATGTTGTCAATGCCAAGAACTAGCTCTAATGCAGTGAGTGTTGCAAATGCAATCCATGCTTCGGGGGAGGTAATGATTTCCATGTTGAATGATTTATCTATTTTTTAACTGTTTGTCAATCTTACATGAATTACATAAGTACCTATTTCGCTATGGGTTCAGACACTTATGTAAAATAATCATTATGAATTTATCTTCTGAACTGTTATTGGCAATGACACTTTTTGCCTTTGTTACATCAATCACACCCGGTCCAAATAATATGATGCTGTTAGCTTCGGGCGTTAATTATGGTTTTCGATTAACTCTTCCTCATATGTTAGGAATTTCTATCGGACATTTTGTGATGCTCATTGCTGTTGGCGTTGGATTTGGTGAATTACTTTTAACACTCCCATCTATTTATGTTGCAATAAAAGTATTGGGGTTTGTCTATGTGGGCTACCTTGCTTGGAATATCGCTACGAGCAATTCGAATTCCTCCGCTAATGGTGTTGAAAATAATTTCAATCCAATCAGTTTTTTTGGTGCTGCTGCATTTCAGTGGGTTAACCCCAAAGCCTGGGGGATGGCCATTGGATTTTTTAGCAACTACATTACAAAAGAAGCTGACATTGCAACAATAGTCATTTCCTCACTACTCTTTTCGATAATTAATTTTCCGTGTATTGCAGCTTGGGCATTGTTGGGGGTTCGAGCTCGAAAATTATTTGAAGTTAATACATACAGAAAGATTTTTAATATAACGATGGCAGTATTACTGATTGCTGCCATGATCCCGAGCTTAATATCCCTCAATTAAAAACGCAATTGACCCTTAATTGCATTCTTTCAAAGCAACTTGCGGTACTGCACAAAGCCGCTCTTGTCAGCGATGCGGTCATACAAATGCATGGCCTGTGTATTGGACTCATGAGTGAGCCACCAAACACGCGAGGCACTAGCGTTTTCAGCGGCATCATAAACATGCTCAATCAGTGCTCTGCCAAAACCTTTGCCGCGTAGTTCTGGATTGACAAATAGGTCTTGCAAATAAACATAGTCGCCTTCTGTCCAGCAACTGCGGTGAGAGATGTAATGCACTATGCCGGCTAGCTTGCCATCGATTTCTAGCACGGCGCAATGCATAGGCTCGGTGGCATCGAGGAAACGCACCCAGGTCTTGGCTGTTACATCCTCCGCAATCTCAGTTTTATAAAAAGTCTGGTAACCCTTCCACAAGACAAGCCATTGTGCGAAGTCGCTCTCATGCGCCCTTCTGATGTTCATGAAGATTCTTTCAAAAAAGAATTCTGCATTTTAATTAGACGATGGTTTTTTACTTGCTAATGACGGCGCAAGCTAGCCTTGGTCCCGCATTACCCGTCGGTTGAGTCTTGTAGTCATCGGGATCTCTGTGAACAATGAGTCCACGTCCAATAATATTTGTGACACCAGAGTCAATCGTGATAGTGGAAGATTCAAATCTTAATTTTGCAACGCCATTTGCATCGGCCACAAGAGAAGGTAAGTCGCCTGAATGGTGGTTACCAGTTCCATGTGCACCGTGAGGCTGTGTGGTCGGGTTGAAATGTCCACCCGTACTCATGCCATCACCACTTGAACAATCACCTTTATCGTGGATG
>Ga0214919_10010561_pt1 | contig 11672 bp, 9 predicted proteins | sample LL1503_MetaG_FD_177994 | JGI IMG/M metagenome (GOLD analysis project Ga0214919, IMG submission 177994) | Freshwater microbial communities from Lake Lanier, Atlanta, Georgia, United States - LL-1503 | ecosystem: Environmental > Aquatic > Freshwater > Lake | place: USA: Georgia | collected 2015-03-15
AATTATCAGCCTGCCAATGGATCAGTTCGCCAAAGAGACCATCCCGATTTCCCTCGAAGAAGAGATGCGCAAGAGTTATCTCGATTACGCCATGAGCGTGATTGTCGGTCGCGCATTACCTGATGTGAGGGATGGACTCAAGCCAGTACATCGCCGCGTATTGTTCGCGATGCATGAAACTAACAATGTTTGGAATCGCCCTCACGTCAAATGTGCGCGTGTGGTGGGCGAAGTCATGGGTAAGTATCACCCACATGGCGATCAGGCGATTTACGACACGCTAGTGCGTATGGCGCAGGATTTTTCTTTGCGTTACACGCTGGTCGATGGACAGGGAAATTTCGGATCGATTGATGGTGATAACGCCGCTGCGATGCGTTACACCGAATGTAGGCTCGACAAAATCGCCAGTGAGTTATTGGCCGATATCGATAAAGATACCGTTGATTTTGTACCTAATTATGATGGGAAAGAAAAAGAGCCTTCCGTATTACCTACTCGCATACCGAATCTGTTAATAAACGGTTCATCGGGTATTGCGGTAGGTATGGCAACGAATATTCCGCCTCACAACATTACTGAAATCATTAATGGTGCTCTGCATGTATTGCAGACGCCTCAGTGCACCATAGATGAGTTGATAGAAATCATTCCTGCGCCTGATTTCCCCACCGCGGGAATTATCTATGGCGTGTCGGGTGTGCGTGATGGTTATCGCACCGGTCGCGGTCGCGTAGTAATGCGCGCACTTACCCATTTTGAAGAATTACGTGATAACCGCTCCTCTATCATCGTTGATGAGTTGCCCTATCAGGTCAATAAAAAATCCTTGCTTGAGCGCATAGCTGAGCTGGTTAGAGACAAAAAATTAGATGGCATCTCTGATATTCGCGATGAGTCTGATAAATCAGGCATGCGCGTTGTTATCGAATTAAAGCGTGGCGAAGTCCCTGAGGTTGTTTTAAACAATCTGTACAAGCAGACGCAATTACAAGACACGTTTGGTATGAACATGGTGGCTTTGGTTGATGGGCAGCCTAAGCTCTTGAACCTGAAGCAGATGCTGGAATGCTTCTTGTCGCATAGACGTGAAGTTGTCACTCGGCGCACGGTCTTTGAATTGCGCAAAGCACGCGACCGTGGTCATGTGTTGGAAGGTCTGGCAGTTGCACTGGCAAACATTGATGAATTCATCGCGCTCATCAAGGCCGCACCGACCCCGCCAGTGGCTAAGGCAGAGTTGATGGCGCGCTCATGGGATTCATCGCTAGTTCGTGAAATGCTCGCACGTACGGGTGCTGAAAACGCCGGTGGTATTGATGCCTTCCGTCCTGAAAATCTTCCACGCCACTATGGTTTGCAATCCGATGGTATGTACAAATTATCGGATGATCAGGCGCAGGAAATTTTGCAGATGCGTCTGCAACGTTTAACGGGTCTAGAGCAAGATAAGATCGTCAATGAGTATAAAGAAGTCATGGAGCATATCGCTGATTTACTCGATATTCTCGGTCGCCCAGATCGGGTCACGACGATCATTAGCGATGAGCTGATCGCTGCTCGTAATGAGTACGGTGAGGGTAGCAAAGACAAGCGTCGCTCAGCCATAGAAATCAATGCGACAGATCTGGGTACGGAAGATTTAATTACGCCTCAGGATATGGTGGTCACGCTTTCGCATTCGGGTTACATGAAATCGCAACCCTTGTCGGAATACCGTGCGCAGAAACGTGGCGGTCGTGGCAAACAGGCAGCGGGCACTAAAGATGACGACTGGATCGAGCAGCTCTTTATTGCGAATACCCACGATTACATACTTTGCTTCTCGAATCGGGGCCGTATGTACTGGCTCAAGGTATGGGAAGTTCCGCAGGGCTCGCGAACATCACGTGGTAAGCCGATAGTGAATATGTTCCCGCTCCAAGAGGGTGAGAAAGTCACCGTTGTATTGTCACTCTTTGGTGAAGACAGCAAGTTTCCTGAAGACCGTTATGTATTTATGGCGACATCGCATGGCGTCGTTAAAAAGACATCGCTATCGGATTTCAGTAATCCTCGTAAGGCAGGCATTATTGCCGTTGATTTGGATGACGGAGATTTCTTGATCGGTGCCTCGTTGACGAATGGTGGCAACGATGTGATGTTGTTCTCTGATGCGGGTAAAGCCGTTCGTTTTGATGAGAGCGATGTGCGTCCTATGGGCCGTACAGCGCGTGGCGTGCGCGGCATGAACCTTGATGAAGGTCAGCTGGTCATTGCCATGTTGGTAGCGCAGACTGAGCAGCAATCCGTTTTAACAGCGACCGAAAACGGTTACGGCAAACGTACGCCAATTACGGAATACACTCGCCATGGCCGTGGTACCAAAGGCATGATTGCGATTCAGACGAGTGAGCGTAATGGCAAAGTTGTTGCGGCTACTTTGGTTGAATCGACCGACGAAATCATGATGATTACGACCAGTGGCGTGCTGATTCGAACACGTGTATCAGAGATTCGTGAAATGGGTCGTGCAACACAGGGAGTGACCTTGATTGCGGTTGAAGACGGAACGCGATTATCTGGACTTCAGCGTATTGCAGAGAGCGATGCAGAAGACGTAGTTTCTGACGAGGATGATGCAAGCTGATCAGCCTATCCTTAGCGCTTATTGGCGATAGTTGACTGTAACTTATCGGCGATGAAAAAAACAAAGGCAACCAGCCATGAGTGATGACAAACTCAAACCCTTGCGTGAACAGATTGATGCTCTGGATGCGCAATTACTGACCCTGCTGAATGAGCGCGCAAAAGTTGCTCAGCAGGTTGGTCACGTTAAGGCAGAAACCAATGCGCCAGTATTTCGCCCCGAGCGAGAAGCACAGGTCTTGGCGCGTGTGGCGAAGAATAATCCTGGACCGTTACATTCTTCCGATTTGCAATCCATTTTTCGTGAAGTGATGTCGGCGTGCCGTGCACTTGAAAATCGCGTCACGGTTGCCTTTCTTGGGCCAGTGGGCACCTACAGCGAGCAAGCAGTGTGGCAGCAATTCGGTCAGGCAGTCACTGAATTGCCGTGCATATCGATTGACGAAGTATTTCGTTCGGTAGAGGCAGGTACGGCAGAATTTGGTGTGGTGCCGGTAGAAAACTCTACCGAGGGCACTATCAATCGCACACTCGATTTATTGTTGCAAACAACCTTGACCATTAGCGGTGAAGTCGCTTTGCCAGTTCATCACAGCTTGATGACACGCACTGGCAGCATGGAAGGTATCAAGCGTATTTGCGCTCACTCACAAGCATTGGCTCAGTGCCAATCGTGGTTGAATGAACATTACCCAACCATAGAACGCCAAGCGGTTGCTTCGAATGGTGAAGCAGCAAAAATTGCAGCTGATGATCAAATTACTGCTGCCATCGCAGGTGAAATGGCGGCGAAACGATATGGCCTATCGATTGTTCATGCGCACATACAAGATGATCCTCATAATCGCACGCGGTTTGTGGTGATTGGTCGTTTGACACCTTCAGCATGTGGGAAAGATCAGACGTCTATCGTTTTATCAGTGCCGAATAAACCCGGTGCTGTGTATGAATTACTTGCACCACTGGCTAAACATGGCGTATCGATGACACGTTTTGAATCACGTCCCGCCAGAACCGGTCGTTGGGATTATTATTTTTATGTCGATATTCAGGGTCATGCCAATGATCCTACAGTATCGAAGGCCTTAGCCGAGTTGCAGACGCAAGCGGCTTTTTTCAAGGTGTTGGGTTCGTACCCTCACGCTTCCTGAATTTTTCTTATTACTTATGAATTTCGGTCCTGATTACGTCCGTGCGATCGCCCCTTATCAGGGCGGTAAACCTATTTCGGAAGTCGCACGAGAGTTTGGTCTTGATGAAGCAACGATCGTCAAGCTGGCATCCAATGAAAATCCCCTCGGATTGCCCGAGAGCGCTCGGCAAGCGATGCTTATCGCTTTGGCAGAATTAGCGCGTTACCCTGATTCGAATGGCTTTGATCTCAAAGGTACCATCAGCAAGAAATTTTCAGTGCCCACCGATTGGATCACCTTAGGCAATGGTAGTAACGACATTCTTGAATTAGCCGCGCGTGCTTTGGTATCTGCTGGTCAAGCGGTGGTGTACTCAGAATTTTCGTTCGCTGTGTATCCGTTAGCAACGCAGGCTGTTGGCGCTAAAGCGATTGTGGTGCCAGCTGCGAATTACGGTCACGATTTGGATGCCATGCGTGCGGCTATTACGAACGAAACACGACTTGTATTTGTAGCTAACCCAAATAATCCAACCGGCACATTCATTTCTGCTGAAAAGATTTATTCGTTTATTCAATCAGTACCATCATCAGTAGTGGTGGTGTTGGATGAGGCGTACACAGAATATCTATCCGATAATCAGCGCTACGATTCCTTGCAATGGGTGGCGCAGTATCCCAATCTGATTGTTTCGCGTAGTTTTTCTAAAGCGTATGGACTAGCTGGTTTACGCGTTGGTTTTGGTATTGCGCAGCCGGCCTTGACGGATTTACTTAATCGTTTGCGTCAACCTTTTAATGTCAATTCTTTGGCTCAGGCAGCGGCGATTGCAGCATTAAATGATGCGGCGTATCTGAAGAAAAGTGCGGAAGTGAATGCGCAAGGTTATCAACAACTCACGTCGGCATTCGATAGTATGAATATCGAATACCTACCTTCGTCTGGAAATTTTGTGTTGTTTCGTGCTGGTCAAGATGATGGCGCTGGTGCTCGCGTGAATCTCGCTTTACTTAAAAAAGGTATCATCGTTCGCCCTGTAGGTAATTACGGTTTGCCGCAATGGCTGCGTGTATCGATAGGACTGCCCGAAGAAAACGCTGCGTTTATTACAGCACTTAAAGCGATACTCGCTTGAGCGGGAATGAGCAGACGGTGAGTAAACGGTGATCAAACCAATTCCACTAAAAAAAATCGCCATTTTTGGTGTGGGTTTGATTGGCGGATCATTTGCGCTCGCGCTTAAGAAAAATGGTGTGGTAGCTGAAGTAATGGGTGTGGGTCGCCGACGCGAAACGCTAGAGCGCGCTAAATCTCTAGGCTTAATCGACACCATTGCTGACACAATTCAACAGGCCGTAACTGGCGCTGATCTTATCCTTATTGCAGCGCCCGTTGCGCAGACCGGTTCATTGCTTGCTGCTATCGCTCCGCATCTATCTTCTGATGCCGTGGTAACTGATGCTGGTAGTACAAAGTCCGATGTGGTGCTAGCTGCAAGGCATGCGTTGGGTTCAAAGATTGCGCAATTTGTACCTGCCCACCCGATTGCTGGACGTGAGCAAAACGGTCCTGAAGCTGCAGTAGGCGATTTGTATGTTGGTAAAAAAGTTATTCTCACTCCACTAAAAGAAAATTCGCCACAAGCGATTGCACGAGTTGCGAATGCATGGCAGCAGTGTGGCGCACTGATTCATCAACTCGATGCAGCTGAACACGATGCCGTGTTTGCAGCTGTTAGTCACTTGCCACATTTATTGGCGTATGCATTAGTTGATGATGTTGCTGCACGCACTAATGCCGAGACGCTTTTTCAATATGCTGCAAGTGGTTTTCGTGATTTCACCCGGATTGCAGGTTCATCGCCTGAGATGTGGCGTGATATTGCCTTGGCTAATCGTCCTGCATTACTCAACGAATTAGATTCATACATTACTCATGTAGCGCATTTGCGAGAATTATTAGCCCAACAAGATGGTGCAGGTTTAGAAGCGATTTTTGCGCGCGCGCGTGGTGCACGACAGAGCTGGATTGCAGCGATTGAAGCCGCAGAACTGCAGCGACCTCACGAGCAAGGTGGAGACTAACTCATGAAACATTATCCGCATCACCTTGATCTTAAAATGGCAGCAGCGGCACGCGGCACGGTGCGTTTGCCGGGCTCAAAAAGTATATCAAATCGTACCTTGTTACTTGCGGCAATGGCGCGAGGAACCACTGAGATTAAATCGCTGTTAGCGTCTGACGACACGCATGTCATGTTGATGGCGTTGCAAAAACTCGGCGTGCACTGGCAGCAGCATGGTGAGAGCCAAGATTATTCTGTCGAAGGTGCTGGTGGGGCTTTCCCGATTCATTCAGCCGATTTGTTTATGGGGAATGCTGGCACGGCCATTCGTCCATTAACAGCGGCGTTGGCGGCAATGGGCGGCGATTACACCATTCACGGTGTGGCGCGTATGCACGAGCGACCGATTGGTGATTTGGTTGATGCACTCAATGCAGCCGGTGCTCGCATTAACTACACCGGTAATTCAGGCTTCCCACCATTGCACATACTGCGCGGTAATTTGCATCCGGAAAAGCTGCAAGTACGTGGCAATGTATCGAGTCAGTTTTTAACTGCGCTGCTGATGGCTTCTCCATTGATTGCGCGGGATAAAGCGTTGCGCATTGAAGTCATAGGCGAGTTGATCTCTAAACCTTATATAGAAATCACGTTGAATTTAATGGAGCGTTTTGGTGTAAAGCCAGAGCGGGACGGTTGGTCTGCATTCACTATTCAACCAGGGCAGCAGTATGAAAGCCCCGGAGTCATTCATGTTGAAGGTGATGCTTCGTCAGCGTCATACTTTCTGGCGGCCGGCGCGATTGCTGGTGGTCCGGTGCGAGTTGAGGGTGTAGGTAAATCGAGTATTCAGGGTGATGTGCGTTTTGTCGAAGCGCTTGAGCAAATGGGCGCCACCATCACCATGGGCGAGAATTGGATAGAGGCGAGTTCGAACGGTGTGCTTAAAGCAATTGATGCAGATTTCAATCACATACCCGATGCTGCAATGACGATTGCGGTTGCTGCGCTTTATGCTGATGGTACGAGCACACTTCGTAACATAGCTAGCTGGCGCGTGAAAGAAACTGATCGTCTAAGCGCGATGGCCACAGAACTCCGCAAGTTGGGCGCGCTAATCGAAGAGGGCGAAGATTATCTTCGTGTTACGCCTCCCATCGTACTTGATCGAGCAACTATAGATACTTACGACGATCATCGTATGGCGATGTGTTTTTCGCTCGCGACATTAACCGGCGCAGCGCGCGAGGGAACGCAGGTACGGATCAACGATCCGAAATGCGTGGCGAAGACCTTTCCCGATTATTTTGATGCGCTGGCCAGTATTGTTCAGCGGAGCTAAAACATTGTGTCCACTATTCCCGTCATCACTATTGATGGTCCTACTGCTTCTGGCAAAGGCACCGTCGCCAGCCGAGTAGCAAGTCATTTAGGTTTTGGTCTCCTGGATTCAGGTGCGCTGTATCGACTCACCGCGCTCTCGGCACTTGAGGCGCACATCGAATTGACGGATGAGACCGCATTGGCAAAGCTAGCTGCCAAACTCGATATTCATTTCGAAGGTGAGCGCATACTGCTCTCAGGCCGCGAAGTTTCTAATGACATTCGCGCCGAAGCGGTCGGTGTGGCCGCCTCAAAAATTGCCACTTTGGCTAAAGTTCGCAGTGCTCTCGTGACGCTGCAGCACGACTTTCGTCGTATGCCGGGTCTGGTAGCTGATGGTCGCGATATGGGGACCGTTATTTTTCCTGATGCGCCCCTCAAGGTTTTCCTAACAGCGAGCGTCGAGGCACGGGCTGAGAGACGCTATAAGCAATTGATTGACAAAGGTTTTTCTGCTAGTATGGCCGAACTTTTGCAGGATTTGCGAAAGCGTGACGAGCGAGATACTCAGCGCGCCATTGCACCGCTAAAACCAGCTGAGGGCGCAAAACTGCTCGATACATCTCATATGAGTATTGATCAGGCAGTTGAGCAGGTGCTGGGTTGGTATCACCCTTCACCCTGAAGTAAGAAGTCGTCGTAGATGTTCTAGCGCCTCGCTGTGCGCAATGCTCGGCAAGGTATCTAACAACCTAACCCATACGCGGCAATTCCGCTGTGTTTGGATAACCTTTCTAAATTATGTCTATAGCTACCCAATCCCCCGCATCCTCCGGCATGGAAAGTTTTGCCGCTTTATTTGAAGAATCTTTGTCGCGCCAGGATATGCGTTCGGGCGAGGTCATTTCGGCGGAAGTTGTTCGCCTTGACCACAACTTTGTGATCGTTAACGCCGGACTGAAGTCCGAAGCGTTTATTCCGATCGAAGAATTCAAAAACGATAATGGCGAGCTCGAAGTCAACATTGGTGATTTCGTCAGCGTTGCTATCGAGTCGCTCGAAAATGGTTTCGGTGACACCATACTGTCGCGTGACAAAGCTAAGCGTCTCGCATCCTGGCTCTCGCTTGAAAAAGCGATGGAGTCTGGCGAGTTGGTTACTGGTACTGTTAGCGGTAAAGTTAAAGGTGGTCTGACTGTTCTTACGAATGGCATTCGTGCTTTCCTTCCTGGCTCGCTGGTTGATACGCGTCCTGTGAAAGACACGACGCCTTTCGAAGGCAAGACCATGGAGTTCCGTGTCATCAAGCTGGACCGTAAACGTAATAACGTTGTGTTGTCACGTCGTGCAGTAATCGAAGCCTCTATGGGTGAAGAGCGCGCGAAGCTGATGGAAACGCTGAAAGAAGGCACCATCGTTACCGGCGTTGTTAAGAACATTACCGATTACGGCGCATTCGTTGATCTGGGTGGTATCGATGGTCTGTTGCACATCACTGATTTGGCATGGCGTCGTGTGCGTCATCCATCCGAAGTACTGGCTGTTGGTCAAGAGATTACCGCTAAAGTACTCAAGTACGATCAAGAAAAAAATCGCGTTTCGCTGGGTGTTAAACAGTTGGGTGATGATCCTTGGACAGGCTTGTCACGTCGCTACCCACAAAACACCCGTTTATTCGGCAAGGTAACTAACCTGACTGACTACGGCGCATTCGTGGAAGTTGAACAAGGTATCGAAGGTCTGGTGCACGTTTCTGAGATGGATTGGACGAATAAAAACGTCGCTCCTTCCAAAGTTGTGCAGTTGGGCGATGAAGTGGAAGTTATGGTTCTGGAGATTGACGAAGAGCGTCGTCGTATCAGCCTCGGCATGAAACAGTGCAAGGCAAATCCTTGGGATGATTTCGCTATCACCCACAAGAAGGGCGACAAAGTATCTGGCGCAATCAAATCGATTACTGATTTCGGTGTCTTCATTGGTTTGGCAGGCAACATCGATGGTCTGGTTCATTTGTCGGATTTGTCGTGGACTGAAACGGGCGAAGAAGCTGTCCGTCGTTTCAAAAAGGGCGATGATCTGGAAGCCGTTGTGTTGGCTATCGACGTTGAGCGTGAGCGCGTTTCGCTCGGCGTAAAACAACTCGAAGGTGATCCGTTCAATAACTACTGCGCAATGAATGACAAAGGCGCATTGGTGACGGGTGTCGTTAAGTCAGTCGAACCTAAGGGTGCTGTGATTCAGTTGTCCGAAGAAGTTGAGGGCTATTTGCGCGCTTCCGAGATTTCTCGTGATCGTGTGGAAGATGCCGGTACTCACTTAAAAGTGGGTGACGAGATCGAGACCATGATTCTGAACGTCGATCGCAAGGCCCGCGGTATTCAACTGTCGATCAAAGCGAAAGACAGTGCTGATACTCAAGAAGCCATGCAGAAAATAACGACAGATACGTCAGCCTCGTCAGGCACAACCAGTCTCGGCGCACTGTTGAAAGCCAAGCTAGACAATAAATCCTGATAGGAATCACTCTGATGACAAAATCGGAGCTGATTGCCCGTTTGGCCGAGCGGTATCCGCAACTGGTAGCCAAGGATGCGGATTTCGCTGTCAAGACCTTGCTTGATGCGATGACCGATGCGCTCTCTGCTGGGCAGCGCATCGAAATTCGTGGCTTTGGCAGTTTTGCATTGAATAGTCGTCCGCCAAGGATAGGCCGTAATCCCAAGTCAGGTGATACGGTGATGGTTCCTGAAAAACGGGTTCCTCACTTTAAGCCGGGCAAGGAATTGCGGGAGCGGGTTGATGCTATGGTTGGTCAACCCATTAAGGATGACTGAATTTCTAGTTTTTACCTGAAAACGGCACCTGCGGGTGCCGTTTTTTTATGCTGACTTGTCGGGCTTGGGAAGACTCTGATTTCTTTTCGCGTACAATTCAGCAACATCAAGAAAGCATGGTCTGAAATTGTTTTCCCAATGAAGCTACTTTTCCGTTTAATTGCTCTGGCTCTTTTCGTGGTGTTTTTCGACTTTGCGTTGAAAAATACGGACGAGGTCGTGCTGCATTTTTTCTGGGGTAGTCAGACCCGCTCCCCCATCATCATTCTCTTGCTGCTGTTTTTCATCGGTGGTGTTGCGATGGGTGTGCTGGCGATGGTGACCACCGTACTCGGCTATCGTCGCGAACTGGCTCGCTACAAAAAAGAAGCGGAAGAGCAGAAAAAAGAAGCCGTCGCCGTGGCGCAGGTTCGTGATCGACCACCCGCCCCAGAAAGTATTATTGAACAGGTGGGTCTGTGACCTACCTAGCCGGATAAACTGTCCCTATGGAATTCGAAACCTGGTGGCTTCTCGGTGTTCCCTTATTTTTCGCGCTCGGTTGGATTGCGGCGCGTATCGATATACGTCATGTGATTAATGAATCACGCAGCCTTCCTAAAAATTACTATAAAGGTCTGAATGCGCTTTTGGATGAAGATCCTGATAAAGCGATTGAAATCTTTGTTGATATTGCTCGATTAGATCCAGAAACAGCGGAGCTGCATTTTGCATTAGGAAGTTTGTTTCGCCAACGCGGTGACATCGAACGTGCGGTACGAGTCCACCAGAATTTGCTTGCACGAGCAGATTTATCCGCTGAGGTCGCAGGTAAGGCTCGCTATGAATTGGGGCAGGATTTTTTAAAAGCCGGTTTACTCGATCGCGCTGAAGAAACGTTTCATCAGCTCGCAGGTACGCAATACGCCAATAAAGCCAGTCGCGCACTACTAGAAATTTATCAACGTGAAAAAGAATGGAAGCGCGCGATCGATGCGGCATTAGCGTTGCAAATGTCTGGCGCTGGTGCGTATCAAAAAGAGATCGCTCAATTTCATTGTGAAATAGCGCAAGATGAGTTGGTTCATGTGAGTGCAGATGCCGCACTACAGACTCTGGAAAAAGCGCTGGTGCATGACCGCAATAATGTCAGAGCCATGATGCTGGTCGGGGATGCGCTGATGGCCAAAGGCGATATAGAGGCTGCATTGCAGGCCTGGCGTCGTGTCGAGCAACAGAGTGTTCCGCATGTTGCGCTCGTGGCGCAACGTCTTATGGACGGTTACCGTGCTGTCGGTCGTTCACGTGAAGGCGCTAATCTTTTAAAAACCTATCTCTCCGAAGCGCCCTCGATTGATTTACTCGAGGTTGTATTCAAAGCAGTGCTGGAACTCGATGGCAGCAGCAGCGCGAATCAGTTGGTGAGTGATGAGTTACGTCGCACCCCTACCTTGCTAGGTCTCGATAAATTAATTGAAGCCCGCTTGATGGATGCGCCGCCAGAAGGTCGTGCAGAGCTGTCGCTTATTAAGAGCCTGGTGGGTGGCTATGCGCAGAAGCTGGCGCGATATCGCTGCAATCATTGTGGTTTCAAAGCCAAGCAATTTTATTGGCAATGCCCAGGTTGCAGTCAGTGGGAGAGCTATGCTCCACGACGTAGCGAAGAGCTTTCCGCGATGAACCAAGCGTAAGAAATTCTGCGTCTCATAG
>Ga0214919_10010562_pt1 | contig 11671 bp, 10 predicted proteins | sample LL1503_MetaG_FD_177994 | JGI IMG/M metagenome (GOLD analysis project Ga0214919, IMG submission 177994) | Freshwater microbial communities from Lake Lanier, Atlanta, Georgia, United States - LL-1503 | ecosystem: Environmental > Aquatic > Freshwater > Lake | place: USA: Georgia | collected...
GTGGCCGAAGCGGGCAAGGAAATCGCGACACGTCCGTTCCAGCTTGTGACGGGCCGCAACTGGCGCGGCACAGCTTTTGGTGGCGCCAAGGGACGCACCGACGTACCAAAGATTGTTGATATGTACATGACCGGCAAAATCGAGATTGACCCGATGATTACGCATGTCATGGGTCTCGAAGAGATCAACAAAGCGTTCGATCTAATGCATGCAGGTGAATCCATCCGCAGCGTGGTGGTGTTTTAATCTAAGGGAGAAGAGATAATGTATAGTCATATGATGGTCGGCAGCAATGATATTGCCCGTTCAAAGAAATTCTACGACGCAACCTTTGCCACCATGGGCGGCAAGCCTGGTATGCAGGATCCTAGGGGCCGTTTAATCTACATGCTCAATGGATCGATGTTCCTTGTGACGCCGCCGATTGACGGCAATCCTGCAACGCATGGCAATGGTTGCACTATTGGCTTCGCGATGACTCCTGAACAAGCCAATGCATGGCATCAGGCGGGCGTCGACAATGGCGGTGAAGCGATTGAAGATGCGCCCGGCATCCGCGAAGGCAATGGTATGAAAATGTACCTCGCTTATTTGCGTGATCCGGATGGCAATAAGCTGTGCGCCCTGCACCGCGTCACCGACTGAAACGACGATAACCATGACCGATGCCGAGACGCAGCTTTATGACGACTTGACTGCGCTTGGCATCGGCTATGCAGTATACGAACATCCCGCGGTCTTTACGGTGGAAGAGAGCAATCTGCACACGGACAATATTCCCGGCGCGCACACAAAGAACCTGTTCCTCAAGGACAAAGCGGGACATTATTTTCTCGTAACTGTTCCGGCGGATGCGCGGGTTGATTTGAAGGCACTGCCAAGTGCGATAGGCTGTGGCCGCGTCAGCTTTGGTAAGGCCGAGGATATGGAGCGCTTGCTTGGTATCACGCCCGGCTCTGTCACAGCGTTGGCAGCAATTAACGATACTGACGAAGCCGTAAGTTTCGTGCTAGACGCTTCATTTTTGCAGGCAGAGTTTATCAACTGTCACCCTTTACGAAACAGTGCAACGCTTGGCCTTGCGCCGGATGACCTTGTGCGCGCACTAACCTTTTGGCGGCACCCACCGCAGATCAGAAATATCCCGACATTGGAGCCCGCATGACCATCGAAACCCTATCGACCAACACATCTTTTGGTGGTGTCCAAGGCGTGTATCGACACGCATCAAAGGCAACCGGTACCGACATGACTTTTTCGGTCTATGTCCCGCCGCATGCAGAGGGCGAAACCCTTCCGATTGTATGGTTCCTATCGGGCTTGACCTGCACCCACGCCAATGTGACCGAGAAAGGCGAATTTCGCCGCGCCTGCGCTGAACTGGGTTTAATCTTCATCGCGCCAGACACCAGTCCGCGCGGTGAGGGCGTTCCCGACGACGCGGAAGGCGGGTATGACTTTGGCCTTGGCGCTGGATTTTATGTCGACGCGACGCAGGCGCCCTTTGATACCCATTACCGGATGCGCGATTATATCGAAGCCGAGCTCCCCGCGCTTATCGTAGCGCATTTTCCCGCCGATATGCAGCGGCAAGCAATCATGGGGCATTCGATGGGTGGACATGGCGCGTTGACTATCAGTCTGCGGAACCCCGGGCGGTTCCGCTCAACATCCGCGCTCGCGCCGATCGTGTCGCCTTTGAGCTGTCCCTGGGGTGAAAAGGCGCTGGGCGGCTATATAGGACAAGACCGCGCGCAGTGGCGCGCTTATGACAGCGTTGCGCTGATAGCAGACGGTGCGCGCCTGCCTGACCTTTTGGTTGACCAAGGCAGCGACGACAATTTTTTGGAGGCACAGCTTAAAACGCATTTGCTTGTCGAGCAGTGCGCCGCCGTTGGTCAGCCAGCGACCATCCGCATGCAATCAGGATATGACCACAGCTATTATTTCATCTCGACCTTCATGGGCGCGCATCTTACTTGGCATGCTGAACGCTTGAAAGGCTGAGAATTTGGGCATTGGCAAAATCCTATCTAGCGGGATAAAAAGCCTAAAGGCGCGCGGGTGTAGCTCAATGGTAGAGCAGCAGCTTCCCAAGCTGAATACGGGGGTTCGATTCCCCTCACCCGCTCCAAAAATAACCGGAACATGATCCCTCTCGAGGGGCCCTTTGTTTTACTTGATGACGCGCGGGCCGATGGTGCGTCGCCTGCCCGGCTGTATACCAATCCTGTTGCAACATTGACTGCCAAAAATGGCGACGAGCTTGAAGCGCTGCTTGTCGCGTTACGTCAGGCGCAGCAAGATGGCCTGCATGTTGCAGGATTTTTCAACTATGGCGCTGGCGCGCATTTCTTGCCGAATTTGTCACCGGTGGCGGCTGAATTGCAGGCTTGGTTCGGCGTGTTCACAGGGTTTCAGACGATAGCGGAAGACGTCGTGCCGTCGCTGTTGCCGGATCCCGCAGGCACATGGCTTTCCGAACTTCGTCCCAGCATATCGCGCGCCGATTATAGTCGGGCCTTCGCGGCGGTGCAGGAATATATTTGCGCAGGTGATATCTATCAGGCCAATCTGACATTTCCTTTATCGGCAAGCTATGCGGGTAATCCGTTGGCTTTATACGCAGCGTTGCGCGGGCGTGCCAGTGCTGGCTATGGCGGCGTCATCTGGACGGGGCAGACGCATTATTTGTCTTTTTCGCCCGAATTGTTTTTCGCACTGAAAGACAAAAGGGTCACGACCAAACCTATGAAGGGCACCGCCCAACGGCAAGCCGATCCGCAAAAAGACGCGGAAGTTGCCGAACGTCTCTGCACCGATCCAAAACAGCGCGCGGAAAATCTGATGATTGTAGACCTGTTGCGTAATGACCTGTCACGCGTCTGCGCGGCAGGCAGTGTACAGGTGCCTGCGCTTTTTCACATTGAGAGCTACCCAACAGTTCATCAGATGACTTCAACAGTGACTGGCGTGTTGGCCGATGGGACGGATGCCGTTGACGTGATAAGGGCTTTGTTTCCTTGCGGTTCCATCACTGGCGCCCCCAAAATTCGTGCCATGCAAGTTGTCGAAGAAGTAGAAAATGCCTCACGGGGCATATATTGTGGCTCAATTGGGCGCATAGACGCCAATGGTGATGCGGCATTCAACGTTGCCATTCGCACCTTTACCGTGTGTGACACGACAAAGTCGCTGTCGTTAGGTTTGGGGTCAGGGATTGTGGCCGATTCTCACGAAGCGGATGAATGGGCCGAATGTCTGGCCAAGGGGAATTTCGCCAAGTTGGACAATCACGGGTTTGACCTGATCGAAACAATGCGTTTTGAACCCTTGGCGGGGATCTTGCGGCTTGAGCAGCATCTTGAACGTATGAAGACCAGCGCATCGTCTTTTGGTTTTGAATTTGACGTACACGCAATACGCAATTGCTTGCATGCGGGCATTATCCACGCAGAGAAGCTGTCAAAAATCCGGTTGATGGTGTCGCGCCATGGTGGGCAGGCAATAGAAATTTGGCCGTTGGAAGATGTGGCCGAGTGGCGCGTTGGCATTGTCCCGCTGCCCGTCGACGCTGGAGACTTTCGACTTCGGCACAAGATTACCGATCGCGCATTTTATGACAACGCCCGCAAGGCGCGGCGCGATTGCGACGAAGTGGTCTTTGTCGGAACCGACGGCCTGCTAACCGAAGGAAGCATTACCGCTTTGTTTGTGGAGCGCGATGGCAGACTGTTGACCCCGCGGCTTGAGAGCGGGTTGCTGCCTTCGATATTGCGGCGCGAACTGCTTGAGTCCGGAAAAGTGATAGAATCTGACTTAACGATAGGCGATCTGGCCGGTGGATTTTTGGTCGGAAACAGCCTGCGTGGATTAATAAGGGCCAATAGGGTTGCGTAACTTTTGGCGAGCCATTAGGGGCAGGCACGCAATTTCTGTTCCATAATTTCGCGAAAGTATGATGATGATTGACCATCTGTCGGCTGCCCTCGGGCGGATTGCTCCTTCTGCGACGCTTGCCATGTCGGGACGCGTGATTGATCTGAAATCGCAAGGCATAGATGTGATAGGTCTGTCGGCCGGTGAGCCTGATTTTGATACACCTGACTTTGTCAAGGACGCCGCCATTCAGGCCATCCGTGACGGGATGACCAAGTATACCGCGGTCGACGGCATCGCGCCGTTGAAGCAAGCGATCATCGCCAAGTTCAAGCGTGACAACAATATCGATTATACGCCTAAGCAAATCACCGTGAACTCGGGCGGCAAGCATACCCTGTTCAATGCGCTTGTTGCGACCATCGACAAGGGTGATGAGGTCATCATCCCCGCACCATATTGGGTCAGCTATCCGGACATCGTCCAATTTGCGGGCGGCACCCCAGTCATTGTTATGGCAACCGCTGCGCAGGATTACAAAATCACGGCCGAGCAATTGGACGCAGCCATCACGCCCAAGACCCGCTGGCTTATTTTGAATTCCCCGTCCAACCCGACAGGCGCGGCTTATGATGCGGATGAACTCAAGGCGCTTGGTGAGGTGCTGTTGAAGCATCCGCATGTCATGCTGCTGTCCGACGACATGTATGAGCATATCTGGTACGCGCCAAAGCCCTTTGCAACAATGCTTCAGGTGTGTCCGGCGCTCTATGACCGCACGCTGACCATGAATGGCGCGTCGAAATCCTATGCCATGACTGGCTGGCGGATTGGCTATGCAGGTGGTCCTGCGTGGTTGATAAAGGCCATGGCGGATTTGCAGTCGCAATCTACTAGTAATCCTTGTTCGATCAGCCAATATGCGGTGCTTGCTGCGCTCAACGGACCACAGGATTTTTTGCGCGAACGCAACATAGCGTTTCGCGCGCGTAGGGACCTTGTGGTCGCCATGCTCAATGATGCGCCAGGGTTGAGCTGCCCGACACCAGAAGGCGCATTCTATGTGTATCCTGACGCGACCGGCGTGATGGGCAAGACTACGCCGCAGGGCAAAATTATTCAAACTGACGCGCAACTCATCGACTATTTCCTCGACGAATACCGCGTGGCTGCCGTGCATGGCGGGGCTTTTGGCCTGTCACCAGGCTTCCGGATTTCTTACGCCACCTCGTCGGATATCTTGAAAGAAGCGTGCACGCGCATCCAGTTGGCTTGCGCGGCGTTGAGCTGAGCGGAGACCGGTTAAGCCCACCTTAATCCGACTTCTGCTTAAAGCCATTTCAAGCATTGTTGCGTAACTATATCGGTGCCCAAAGCGGGGCGCCACATAGCGAGAATTTCATGGACAGCATTTTCAATTTTCTGCGGTCGGATCTGTTCCTCAGCCTGTTAGGCGGATTTGCCATTGGCGTTGCCGGCCTTGCCATAATTAAGCCAGCAAGCGCGAGCGATGTCACAGTAGAGGCCACACAGTTTATTTCCATTGCTGACGCACCTTATGGCACCGTTCCCCATGCGCCGTAACCGCATGCTCCAGGCTGCGAGTATTTCGCTACTTCTTGCACTCGCAACAGCGTGTGGGTCCGATTTTGCATCGCCGGTCAGTATAGCGCAGGCAGCTGAAGGCATCCGCATCGCAGCACCCACAACGCGCATCGTAGAGCCTAAGCGTCAGCAGGTCGCTATATTTGCTGGCGGTTGCTTCTGGGGCATTGAGGCTGTGTTTGAAGGCTTGAAAGGCGTGACACGCGTCGAGTCCGGCTATGCAGGCGGCACGCGGACCACGGCCGACTATGACACCGTCAGCACTGGCATCACGGGCCACGCGGAGGCTGTGCGGATTTACTATGATCCGGCAGTTGTCAGCTATAATGACCTGTTGCACATATTCTTTTCCGTAACGCATGATCCAACGCAGCTTAATCGGCAGGGCCCAGACCATGGGAGACAATATCGCACCGCGATATTTCCTACCAACGCAACGCAGCGGGTTGCGGCGCGCGCCTATATCACCCAATTGGACAAGGCAGCGTATTGGAAGAAGCCGATTGTAACGCGGATTGAACCGTTAAGCTTCTATCCGGCCGAATCCTATCACCAAAACTTCATGGCGAAGAACCCAAGTCACCCGTATATCGTTCAATGGGACAAGCCGAAGATCGCTAATCTGAATCGCCTATTCCCAAACCGTCTGCGGTGATCATCCGCGATAGGCAGGGATTGCCCAGCCCTTCCAAATGGCCATAGCGCGCAAACCAAAGCCGGCCAGTGCGCTGATAATCGCGGCGGCCAAAACGGGTAGGCCTGAAAACATCAATAGCCCAAAAAGGCCCGAAGCAAGTGCAGCAGCGGTCACGTATATTTCGGGCTTAAGCAGGATGGATGGCTCGCCCGCCAAGACATCACGGATGATGCCGCCGACACAGGCCGTGATAACGCCCATCATCATCGCGGGAAGTAAAGGCACGCCAAGCGTAAGCGATTTCCAAGTACCAAATACCGCGTAAATAGCGATACCCACAGCGTCAAACCAGTCGAGAGCGCGGGCATTCCAGACAGTGCGGGGCGTGACCCAGACGAGCCCTGCGGTGATGAGGCAAGTGGCTGCAACGCGCCAGTCTTGGACCCAAAATACGGGCGCGCCAATCAGTAGGTCCCGCACTGTGCCGCCACCGACGCCTGTGACAAGCGCAAAGAACGAGAATGTCACGAGCGTTTGTTGCCGTTGCGCAGCGGCCAAGGCCCCAGAGGCCGCAAAAACAGCGATGCCAAACAGATCCAGCCACGAAAGCATAGCGGGGCCGATTTGGACAGCTTGCGTCATCATCACATGTGGATCGGCTTGCCCGTGACGGCCATTGCCGCTTCCTTCAATGCCTCGGCATGCGTCGGGTGCGCGTGGCAGGTATAAGCAATATCTTCCGACGTAGCGCCAAATTCCATCGCAGTGCACGCTTCGGCAATCATGGCTCCAGCAATTGACGCAATGATGTGGACGCCTAAAACACGGTCAGTCTTCGCATCCGCAATGACCTTTACAAATCCATCGGTGTCACGGTTTGTTTTCGCTCGGCTGTTCGCCATCATCGGGAACTTACCCACCTTGATCTCGCCACCTGAAGCGGCTGCATGCGTCCGCGCCTCTTCCTCCGTCAAGCCCACATTGGCAATTTCAGGAAAGGTGTAGACGACGCCGGGAATGACGTCATGGTTGACGATTCCCGTCAGGCCAGCAACGAATTCTGCGGCGGCGATTCCTTCATCTTCCGCTTTGTGTGCCAGCATTGGACCGGGGCAGACGTCGCCCACGGCATAGATGCCCGGAACATTTGTCTGGAAATCATGACCGATCTCAATTTGGCCACGCGCGTTGACCGTGAGCCCTGCCTTGTCCAGCGCAAGACCATCAGTATTTGCGCGGCGACCAATGGCGACAAGGACGCAATCGGCCTCAATGGTTTCGCTGGCACCGCCACCGGAGGGCTCGACGGTCAATGTTGCAGTTGCGCCCTTGACCGTTGCGCCAGTGACCTTTGTTCCGGTGCGGATGTTGAAGCCCTGCTTCTTGAAAATCTTGGCCGCTTCCTTGCGGACCTCGCCGTCCATGCCGGGCAAAATCTGGTCAAGATATTCAACCACGGTGACTTGTGCACCAAGGCGCAGCCATACGCTGCCAAGCTCAAGGCCAATGACACCGCCGCCGATTACGACCATATGCTTTGGCACTTGCGGCAAGGCCAATGCGCCGGTTGAATCGACGATAACTTTCTGGTCAATCTCAACGCCCGGCAGCGGCATGACAGACGAGCCGGTTGCGATCATGATATTCTTTGCGGTGTAGCTTTTGCCTGCAACATCGATACTGTTCGGTGACGTAAAGGCCGCGTGTCCCTTCAGCCAGTCGACCTTGTTCTTTTTGAAGAGAAATTCAACACCGCCCGTCAATTCGCCAACGGCCTTTGCCTTTTCGGCATGCATCTGGTCCAAATTGAGGGAGACGCCCTTAAAATCAATCCCGAACTTGGCAAGCGATCCCGACTGCGTCTCGTGAAAGATTTCGGAAGCGTGCAGCAGCGCTTTCGATGGAATACACCCGACGTTTAGGCACGTGCCGCCCAAGGTTTCACGGCTTTCAACGCAAGCAGTCTTAAGCCCGAGTTGTGCAGCACGGATTGCGGCGACATAGCCACCAGGACCTGCACCAATAACGATCAGGTCGTAATCATGTTCTGCCATGGCTCAGGCTCCTTAAAGGTCGATCAACAACCGGGTCGGGTCTTCAATCGCCTCTTTGACGATCTTCAGGAAAGTAACGGCCTCGCGGCCGTCAATAAGGCGATGGTCATAGCTTAACGCCAAATACATCATCGGCCGCACAACAACTTGCCCATCGCGCACAACAGGACGGTCTTCGATCCGGTGAAGGCCAAGCACCGCTGATTGCGGCGGATTGATGATGGGTGTCGACATCAAGCTGCCGAACACGCCGCCATTAGAAATCGTGAACGTACCGCCGGACATGTCTTCCATAGTCAATGTGCCAGCTTTCGCCTTTGCGCCAAAATCGCCAATGGCTTTCTCGATTTGCGCAAAGCTCATCGCGTCGGCGTTGCGTATGACAGGAACAACAAGGCCATTTGGTGCGCTGACCGCGACTGAGACGTCGAGATAATTATGATAGACGATTTCATCGCCATCAATCTGCGCGTTGACAGAAGGCACATCGCGCGCGGCCAAAGCAACGGCTTTTGTGAAGAAGCCCATGAAGCCCAACCGGACCCCATATTTTTTCTCAAACAGGTCTTTGTAGGTCGCGCGCGCTTCCATCACCGCTGACATGTCGACATCGTTGAACGTCGTCAGCAACGCAGCAGTGTCCTGAGCAGACTTTAGCCGTTTGGCAATTGTCTGGCGCAGACGTGTCATCTTCACACGTTCTTCTTGGCGCGCATGCGCAGCGGTAGGGGCCGGTGCAGCCAATGCTGCTGCGTCTGCAGGTGGAGTAGGCGCACCCTTGGTAGCAGCGACAACATCTTCCTTAGTTAGGCGGCCATCTTTGCCCGTGCCCTTAATCTTGCTTGGGTCAATGCCAAGTTCAAGGACCAGGCGGCGCACGGAAGGGGAGAGCGGCAGGTCATTATTCTCTACCTGTGCAACAGGCATTGGGGCGGCTGTGGTCGTGATCGCTGGTGCAATCGCCGCCGCAACGGGAGCGGGCGCAGATGCACTGTTTCCAGCATCTATGGACCCAATTACCGCGCCGACATTGACGGTCGCGCCTTCTTCAACGGCATATGCACCCATGATGCCGGCAACCGGGGAGGGCACCTCAATCGCGACCTTGTCTGTTTCAAGGCTGGCAATAGGCTCATCAATGGCCACTGCCTCGCCCGGCTTTTTTAACCACTGGCCAAGGGTCGCTTCAGTAATCGACTCGCCCAATACGGGGACTTTAACTTCAGTGCTCATAATTTTATCCTCACTTGGATGGAGGGGTAATTGACTTGGTTCCGCCAGTCCGCTGGCGGCGAATTTCACCGCGGACATTATGGCCTAAGGCATCGGCGACCAATGCGGCCTGTTCGGCCTGATGGCGCTTTGCAAGGCCGGTTGCTGTCGCTGCTGCTGCCCTGCGTCCGGCGTAGCGCGCACGCGTTGGGCCAACACCAGCTTTGGCAAGACATTCTTCCAGATAGGGATCGACGAATGTCCAGCTGCCGGCATTGCGGGGCTCTTCCTGGGCCCAGACGATATCTTCCAAATTGGTCATGCGCTTTAGGCGAACAATTAATGGCTCTGCCGGGAATGGGTAAAGCTGTTCGATCCGAACGATACTTGTTGTCTTATCACCAGATGCGTCGCGCGCTTCCATAAGGTCATAAGCAACCTTGCCCGAACACAGTACCAGTCGCTTGATGTCCTTTTCGGCTGGCGCATTGGTATCGGACAAAATACGCATAAAGTGGCTTTCGCCTTGGAAATCCTCTGCCTTTGAAACCGCCATTTTGTGCCGCAACAGGGACTTTGGCGTCATGACGATGAGTGGCTTGCGGAACGGGCGGGCCATTTGCCGGCGCAGCAAGTGGAAATAATTTGCCGGCGTGGTGCAGTTTGCGACCTGGATATTATCCTCGGCACACAATTGCAGGAAGCGTTCAAGCCGCGCTGAGCTATGCTCTGGGCCTTGGCCTTCATACCCATGAGGCAGCAGCATCACCAGGCCGTTGGCGCGAAGCCATTTGGCCTCACCGGCGGCGATGAATTGGTCAATCATGGTCTGCGCGCCGTTCACGAAGTCGCCAAATTGCGCCTCCCAAAGAACAAGCGTTTTAGGCTCGGCACCGGCATAGCCATATTCAAAACCAAGCACGCCAAATTCCGATAACGGACTGTCGAGAATTTCAAACCGGCCATGTGGCAGCGTCGCAAGTGGAACATATTTTTCTTCAGTGGTCTGGTCGACCCAGACACCGTGCCGCTGACTGAATGTGCCGCGGCCTGAATCCTGACCGGACAGACGCACGCCATAGCCTTCGGAAAGCAGCGACCCGAAGGCAAGCGCTTCACCCGTGGCCCAATCGAAATTCTCACCAGTGCTCAACATGGTCTTTTTCGCATCCAATACGCGACTTAATGTCGGATGGATATGGTGACCGTCGGGCACCGTCGTAAGCGTTCGGCCAAGGCTGTCGAACAATTTGCGCGCGATACCCGTTGGCACATTGCGCCGCGCGGTTTCGGGATCAGCGGGTTTAGAAAGGCCAGACCACCGGCCTCCGAACCAGTCGGCAGCATTGGCTTTATAATTTGCTGCGCTGGTAAATTCCTGCTCAAGCGTTTGGACAAAGCGCATCGCGTGTTCGTTCGCCCAATCAGCATCAATTACGCCTTCAGCCTGAAGGCGTTTGGCGTATAAATCGCTGACGGCCGGGTGGCCCTTAATGACCTTGTACATTAATGGTTGGGTAAAGCTGGGTTCGTCGCCTTCATTATGACCAAAGCGGCGATAGCACCACATATCGATAACGATGTCGCGGTGGAATGTCTGACGGAACTCAATTGCAATCTTGCACGCAAATGTCACCGCTTCAGGATCGTCGCCATTGACGTGGAAGATCGGCGCTTGGACGCCCTTTGCCACATCGGAAGGATAAGGCGATGACCGCGCATATTGCGGGCTGGTGGTAAAGCCGACCTGATTGTTGACGATGAAGTGGAGGCAGCCACCCGTATTGTATCCACGAATGCCCGAAAAGCCGAGGCACTCCCATACGATGCCCTGGCCAGCAAACGCCGCATCCCCGTGCAGCAGTACTGGCAAAACCTGCTCATGCTTTGCAAGATCGTCACGCGCAGTTTGGTTGGCGCGCACCTTGCCAAGAACAACAGGGTTCACCGCCTCAAGATGTGATGGGTTCGGAACAAGGCTCATATGCACCTTGATACCGTCAAACTCGCGGTCCGTGCTGGTGCCGAGATGGTATTTGACATCGCCTGAGCCGCCGACATCATCAGGGTTAGCGCTGCCGCCAGAAAATTCGTGGAAGATGATGCGATAGGGCTTTGCCATCACATTGGCGAGTACGTTCAAGCGGCCGCGGTGCGGCATGCCATAGACGATTTCACGCACGCCAAGTTGGCCACCATATTTGATCACGGCTTCAAGCGCTGGGATCATGGACTCGCCACCATCAAGGCCAAAACGCTTCGTACCGACATATTTGCGGCCTAG